>MDSQ01000210.1_pt1 | contig 12370 bp, 8 predicted proteins | sample 1008251 | NCBI WGS metagenome assembly MDSQ01 (sample SAMN05526597, study PRJNA338239) | gut metagenome | isolation source: Hindgut content | host: Naso unicornis | place: Saudi Arabia: Red Sea | collected 2016-05
ACATGGTTTGTCTTTGAATGTATGAGTTGGAGCTGTGGATGGTGTGGTGCTTGAATTTGGGACAAATTAAACTAATAAAGGAAACATGTTTCATTTGGTGTTGTGTTATGTAAGCTTTGGTGTTCAAACATCCTGTGTCAGACAAGTCATGAATATGTTGACTGTTTTAACACTGACCCATTTACGCGGCAGTTCCGCTCATTAGTTGCACTTTGCAGGACTTCCACCTGTTTAGCATACAGGTGCAAGTGTCGTAGTTGAGTCATGTGGCGCTAAAAATACACTTGGAGCCATTTTTACTCAAGCAAACAGTTTATTCTGTTAATGTACCCCATTAGCCTTTGACATGTTACGAAATAGCTTGGAAATTAGTAAGATAAGACACAATTTTAGGTGCTGATAAGTGAGCTTTAGAAGAGCTTGTAGGTGGAATTAGTTACCGTTTCAGTGGCAGACTCAGGATGTTTGGGGGGCAGGGGCAAAAATAGTATGAGGGGCACTTGTTATATGCTGTGAGGCAACAGCGTGCAAAAAGTCATTGGGCACTTTATTGCATTTTGTCCACCAAAAGGGCATCTTAGAAAGCACTTTACCACGTTTTTTTCTGTACAGGAAGGACACCCTGAAGGGCACTTTACCCCATTTTGTCCACTGGAAAGGCATCCTAAAAGGCGCTTCATCATGTTATATTTACCATAGGGGCATCCAGGCAAAGCTACAGCTAACAGCAAGTTAGCTTAGCTTAGCTGGACACATGATGAAAAAGCTAGGCTCTGTGAGACGGTAATACTGGTGGACTCACGGGGGAGGGGGGGCAGGTGCCCTCATATTTGAGAAACAAATGCCCTCTTGTGAGTGCTGCCAATCTTCTAATCTAAGGTTATAAGAAAGATAGTCTTTATTCCACTATAGTAAAACTGTTACTCGGAGGTCAATCGTTAATTCACAACTTACAATGGAAATACAACACTGACAAGGTGCAGGATGTTTAAAGTGGGTGGTTGCTTTTCACAGTTCAGTGAGGACCTTTTTATAACGTTAGAGCACACTAAGTGCTCCAACATCTTCCAGTGACTAATGATGACAGAAAATCATACCATTTGTTTAAGACATGTTATGGGAGACACTAAGCCTCTTTTTCTGTGTTGCTAAACGCACTTATGAGTGATTCTGAGATTGTTTCACTCTAAAGTTGCTTATAAGCCTGCAGATGTGGCAACACTTAATATATTTAAATTGTGTGCCATTCAATGTGGCAATTGGAAGAATAAGAACTACCTTTATGCAGTCTGTAGGGATGAAAAAAATGTGTAAACACCATGAAGCATATAAACCTATAAACAGTTCCTCCCTCTATTCCCTGTCATATTTTGTTACTGACAGTTACTGTGCATTTGTGTTCAATGGAATGAACTTTTTTAGGTTTTACCATGTAATGGTGACAGAAATAGATTGCACTATATTGAAATAATGAGGCCATGATGAGCTGCAAGGCTCAGACATTCAGTGGAGGATAAAAATAGAAATTAACAATTCCGTTGAACACTTTGGAGCCTGAAACACCTATGATATGCAGCACCCAGCAACAAATACAATGACAGATGTCAAACACCTGTGCAACTCGTTTATTTTCTTTATCCACACATATGTATAAAACTCGACACATATTCAGTGCTGTCATGTTGTATTGCACCAGTAAAATGAGCAGCAACACAGGAGGAGACACATCAACATGAGAATGCCACTCTATTGTTGAAAGTAATAAATAATCCCTTAAATAATTCAGACTTTGGTATAACATGATAAAATAGACCATAAAATTACCAGTTTAAAAAATGTAGTACAAGTGATTACTGGCCTACAGCTAGGACGGAAGATAATGAAATTGTTTGATAATACAGTGTTGCACAATTATTTTGACTTGAGCCACAGGAAACACAATTATGTTGAAGAAGACACCATTTGTCATGTGCATTTGACATTCAGTTACCTGTGGTAACTCTGAGTTCTTTGCTTATTTCCCTCAAGTGTTGATGATTGCACCCGTCAGACACTGTGTGTACTTCTGCACACAAACAGTACACACACCCCATGCATTTAACTTCTATCTCATTTCTTTCCCTTTACACTATTCAGCAGCTGTGAGGTTCGCCAGGTGATCCTTCCTGTTGGTGAAGACGCAGCGAGCGGCTGAGATGACCGGGCCGGAATCTGACTGGCTCAGAGTGAGAATGAAGCGACTGATGCCCGTGTTTGGACAGGGTGCAAACAGATGGGACATCTTCACCCCTGCAGGCAGAGCGCAATTTATGTCCTCTACAAGGTGCTTGACGGCTTCACGGATGTAAGCACCGTGGCTCACAGCAAGAGCGTGAACCGACACTCCCTGGAGACCATCGTCAGCAGAACCACTTGGAAGGACGTCCAAGGCGGCAGCTGCAGTCCCATTCGCAGCGTCTTCAGCTTCCTGCGCTCTTGCAGAGACATCTGGTCTTGACCAACCGTGTTCATCCGACAATTGCTTGAAAAGGACTTTGAGGAATTTTTTGAATCGCAGCCTCACCTGAAAGGAAAGTGACAGTAGACCAGAGCTAAATGGTGAATGTTGTAGCTTTCTTTGTGGTTTCTATCATTGGAAACAGATTAAGTTTAGGTTTTGAACCATCGGTCAGACAAAAGATGATGTTGGTCTTGGACTCTAGAAAATTCAAACATCTTTCCCTAATTTCTGTCATTTTAGGGAAAAAACCCAATTGTTTTAGCAAGAAAATAATCACAATCACAGCAGATAGCTGTTAAAAGACTTTGTTAAGATTACTGACCTGCTGCAGCCCCACTGCCTCCCCGACTGACTGTGCCGCCATGATTAAATCACCTGACTCCCGTGAATCGCGAGAACTCAAAGCAGCTCTAACAGTCACGGCGTGATAAATAAATCTAGTAGTTTTACAGGGGTTACAGTGGCAACTGTTGGTTAATGTGGCACTAATTTAACAAAAAATATCTACAGCTGCGAAAGATGATGAATACTTTCTTGCCGGGAGGATGATTGCTACTTCCATCGTTCATGGTGGTCCAGGTCCTCGCTTCTTGGCAGAGACGCTTTACCAGCACCTAACAGGAACAACCACTGACATTGAAGGCAAGATTGAAGATGTCAGCGACGACACCTTGAGAGCTTCCCTGCTTGAGGTAAGTTGGCATTATTAACAAACCTCAAGCAGTTGTTCAAGTCATGTCACCAACGGGGGAGTTGTGGGTCTAAGAAGTGAATACCACTTCTGTGTTCAAAAACTTGCAGTTCCTCGGCTGCTGCTGGGGGCTGGTGTCAGAAGTGAGCAATTCTCCATATACCCCCATGTTAAAATCACCGATTTTACATCTTAAAAAAACACATTTACAGCCTGGTGTCATTATCTTTTTTGGTCTGTACCGATAGCTTCCACCTCTGTGAACACTGTGAGGGGGGTGAATTTTTTTCTACCACAACCGTTTTAGTGTTATTTAGGCTTAAAATTCTTACATAAATTGGGGAGTGCTACATTGAGTGACAGGTCCATAGACAGTTGAGCTGGTTGTTTCGAGTTCAGTGGGCAGGTTCTCGGCCGGCTGACCTGTAGAGTTACCGTCTCTCCTCCAAATATGGAAAGTACACTCCCACTAAAACCCAAGATGGCACAGTTCAAATGCCCATAGTAGGATCACAAAACAGACTCCCCCAAACCAATGGGTGACATCACGGGTGCTACGTCCATGTTTTATATGGTCTATGCATGTCACACAGCCATGTGTTGCTCCTTTGAACTTTGACTGCAACTTCAAGTTGGCTCAACTGTGGAATAATGAACTGAAACCATTTTTAATTATGTTGTCATCAGCTTTTTTCAAACATGTTTTGTTACTATAAAAATATCATCTATATCTATAAAAGACAATTGTATTTTGCAGGATACAGAAAATCTGCAGCAAATTGCTCGATGTTTGTGCTCATTGTTCTCTACCCTAGATATCCAACGCAGCGACATTGGATGAACTACATTCAGCAGTTGACAGACATTCCAGTATGTTGCAGACTGCTGGTAGCTTTCAGTACCCTGTTAGTGTGGATGACAAAAACAAGATCATAAAGGATTTCATGCAGTGGTACATAATTTACCGCGACCACTTCTCAATACAAAGGTAAGTAATATGTCTGCCTAATTTGACCAAAGTTAAAGATGTTCATTCATTTGTTTCCAAGTCAAATACATCAGTCAAAAAGGTGAATACAGGGTCAGAATGTAGCAGTAGTCACCAGCCAAATGAGCAAGAGGCTGGTAGAATTACTTAACCCACTGGAAAAATAAAGGTATGCTGCATGGCTGTTAAACCGGCCATTTGGCACGTGAGTCAGTTTCAAACAATGGGTGAATATGCAAGATCACATGGTGTAAAACATTGGAAGATTAAACATACTAACAAATTGTGTTCATGTATGATTGATGGAACTGCTCCTTTAAGATGCTGCCATTGTTTTCATCAACATGGTGATGATTGCACTAAATGTTTTCTAGATTCAAGGATGGGCTTTCAACCCTCAATGTCATTCATGCTTTGGAGCAGCATCCATCAGTGTTCAAGCCCTTCATGTGTGCAAGTGTTGAGAAGCTGATGTCGGCAAAGTTGGAGGAAATCTTCGAGGTTCAACTAAGTGAGAGGAGAAGCACCAGAAGACACGAAGAAAACAGAGTTCTTGGATTTTGGAGAGACTATCTCCTTGAGACAGAAGGTTTATTTTAATTAGAAGAACTATTATCTTTATCATCTTTATCTTTATCAATATGTTTAACTTCACTCAATACTTCTTTTTTCAGAACAGCAAACTGGGCTCTCCCTCGAAGACATCCTGATGTTTGCCACTGGTTTAAAATCCCTGCCTCCCTCTGGAATTCAGCCACAGCCCAAACTGATTTTTCAGTCAACATCTCGCTTTCCAGTCAGCAGCACCTGTGCAAACACAATCAAAATACCAATGTCCAAGACTTATGATGAGTTCCAAAAAGACATGGACTTTGGGATCCAAAATTCTCCTGGTTTTGGACTCTATTAATGTCAAATATAGTATCGGAAAACACAAATGATGTTGAACTATGTGATGTTGGTAGTTTCTCCACTTTGAAAGTCGTTCTGTAAAAGTTGTAATACTTTGTTGTTTTGGTTGTTTGATAAAAAGATTGCACTCATTGCACTGACCTTTACTTTACATATCAGCCATGTTCTTTAGTCTGATGCAGTTGTCCACACAGGACTCCCAGTTGAGTGGCACCATCAGACCACTGCGTTGTTGCAGGTCCTCAAAGTGGGCCTGGAGATGGTCATCTCCACATGGACTGCAGGTTGACTTTGTGCAAAACTGGCCCAATTCCTCCGGTATGACCCGAAACCCACAGTCAGTTCCACCGAACCTGGGGGTGAAATATACACTGTTCAGATATTTACATTTTTTCAATTGGCACTGTCAACTGTTGTTTAATGTTACAGCCAGTTGTAATACTGATGATGTAATACTTGTACTCGAAGTGTGGAAATAAACAATTTTCTGTCACGCTGCAGATTAGTAGAGATTATTAGAGTTATGGGTGACATTATATTAATACATGACTGAATATTCATTGTTGGGGAAAAATGTTTTGAAAGCTACTCAACAGGCAGCAGAATTTAATTGCATTTTCACACTAACTAGACGTTAATTTGATAATGTGTTGTTTTGGGGTTTTTTTGTTCAAGACATATCTCATAGAAACAAACCTGTGAGACAGGTAGTACATCACATCTGGTTTACCAGACGGACAGCGAGACTGCTTAACAGGTCTGATGGTATGTGTGTTCCACCTTTCCTGCATTCGTCAAGGTCCCTTTGGAGCGCATCCATGAACACAAACCGCACTAGACGTGTGCTCATGGCTGCCACTGAAGAGATGTCTCTCCCTCAGATCGTTCATCAGGTCCATCCAGAATTGAGACCTGTAAGAGACTCAAATTAGAGCTGTTGTTCAATAACAACTCTAAACCTGCAGTGCCACATAGTGTTTTCTGTTTTTTAACAATTCAGTGGAAAGGAAATAAATGGTTTAGCATAATATTTTAATCTGATTCCATATGCTTATGTAAATATTTTAAAATAGGTTGGCCCATAGAGCAGTAAGGAGCCTCTTACTCCAGAAGGAGGAGGAGGACAAGATAACAGCATAGATCAATTTGAACTTTTTAGTATTTTAGTATTAGTATTTTTTATTTGCATATTATAAAACCTGCGTAAACAATGAAATTGAACATTGTGCAGGAGAGGTGGAAGCCAAAAGAGGCTTATAAAAATACCTCCCCTGTGTAAAAAAAACAACAGCAGTGATCTTTAAAATAAGAAGATAATACAGAAATTCATAAAATAGAAAATAGAAAAGAAAAAAGACAAATTTACATGGAAAAATTGAAAGATACTGAATAAATGAAAAAAGAAAGAAAAAAGAGCAATTTACATAAAAAATGAAAAGTACAAATTAACAGACCCAGAAGTGTTACGAATCTAACTAAAGAATGATTTTTTCAGTTGTTTTTTGAACAAGGCCAATGTGGATATTGATTTTAGTGATGTAGGTAGATTGTTCCATAGGGATGGTCCTCTGTATTTTAAAGTGCGTTGATTGTATGAAGTCTGACAATAGGGAAGATGAAAGTCCTCTGAGTGTCTTGTCTGATATGAGTGAATGTCTGAGGAAAACTTAAAAAAATTCTGGAAACTAAATGGCAAATCATGAGATAAATATACATACTTATACATAAACACACAGGTTTGGTAGATGTTCACATTGAAAACTGATAACAAATTATATTTCCTAAAAAGAGGAACAGAAGATTCGTTTTTTTTAGCAAAACTAACCATTCTCAAAAATTTCTTTTGAATAAGCAGAATCTTGTTTAGAAAGGTAGGACATGTAGCTGCCCACACAGAATTACAATAAACAATATATGGATAAATTAAGCTATAATAACAAGTTAAAATACAGAATTGATTTACCAATGATCGTATTCTACTCAAAATACCAATTGATTTCATAGTCTTTTTACAGACAAAATCAATATGATATTTCCATGTTAATTTTTCATCAGCCATGACACCTAAGAATTTAATATGAGAAACTTGAATTATTTCAACTTTGTCTATGAATATTTTAGCTTTTTCCTTGATGTATCTTTTGTTTTTGTTACAAAATATCATGAAATTTGATTTGGTTGTATTAAGAGAGAGCTTATTCATCTGAAACCATTTAGAAATTGATGATAGCTCGTCATTTACTTCCTGAATCAGAGTGGTAAAATTTTCATGTGAAGCAACAAGACATGCGTCATCAGCAAATAGAAGAGGCAGTACATTATGACAGACCATTGGTAAATCATTCATGTAAATCAAAAACAGGAGAGGCCTAAGAATGGAACCTTGAGGTACGCCGCAACGTAGCTTAGCCCTACTTGAATTGTGCATATTTATAGAAACATATTGTTCCCTATCCTTCAAGTAATCAATTAACCATTTGAGAGCAATATCATGAAACCCATATTTATGTAATTTAGTGACAAGAATTTTATAATCAACAGTATCAAAAGCTTTTGACAAGTCTAAAAAAATTCCAAGAGATATCTTTTTATTATCTAATGCTGTAGAGATTTTATGAACAAACTGAAAAAGAACCATTTCTGTTGACATTTTTTTTCGAAAACCATATTGATGACTGTAGAGTATGTTGTTCTCATCCAAGTGTTTTTTTATTCTTGAGTAAACTAATTTCTCTAAAACTTTTGAAAAAAAGGGTAGAACAGATATGGGACGATAATTTGTAAATATGTTGGGATCACCTGATTTAAATAGCGGAATGACTTTAGCTACTTTGAGGTCACTAGGCACAACGCCTGTTTTTAGGGACAAAGTTAAAACATGGGTGAGGGGTTCAACAATACAGGAAGCTACCTTCATTACAAGGCTGGCCCTTATTTCATCATGATCCTTGATGTTCGCAAGGAGGGATTCATCTGCATTTTTGATATTTTTGGCTAAGGAAGGACCAATATTAACAAAGAAATCAATAAAACCATTTGTTATGTCTAAAGTGTTAGTAAAATTTCTCTCACCATCAGATAACTGAGATGGGATAGTTTTGGAAGCATTTTTTTAATTCAATAGTTCATTAATGAGGCTCCATGTGGTTTTTATATCATTACGGGAGAAGTAGGTTTTTTTTGCAGTATGTAATAATTTTGCGAAATAATTCTTGTATTTTTTATAAACTTCGATATTAAATGGGGTGGGATTGACAACACATTTTTTATATAATTTTTTTTTTTTTTCCTAGAGGATCTTTGTAAACCTGGAGTGATCCATGGTTTAGACATTTTAGAATTATGTTTTCTGGTAATTTGAACAAGTGGAAAGCATTTATCAAATAAAGATTAAAACATTTTCATGAATGCTAGATAGGCCAATTCAGCATCCTGATAATTGAACACCTCTGCCCATGATGCTTCCTCCATCAGTGCTATAAATGACTCTTCATTCTTTTTAGTGAACCTACGACATTTCATCCCCACATCGAATTTGACATGTGAGTAAGCTTTGGTTAGAAAAAATTGAAATATTGGAAAATGATCAGAAATATCTGCTAGCAATATTCCAGATTTGATTGTATGATCAAAATAATTTGTTAAAATATTATCAATCAAAGTTGCAGAGGTATTTGTTATCCGAGTTGGTTTATAGATGAGAGGATGAAAATACGATGCATAAAGACTATTCAGAAATTCAGTTGATGAATTAAACTCACTTTTGAGGATATCGATGTTGAAATCACCAAGAAGAATGCACACCTTTCCTTTGTTGCTTATCAGCGCTACAGTATCAGACAGAACATTATTAAAGATACTGACATCAATATCTGGTGGGCGATAAATGCAACCAATTATAGCACTTTTCCCACCAAAAGTACTGCAATTTGGTATTTCAATAAAAAGTGATTCTACCTCGATTTTTTCTAAATTGCTACTTAGCTCTTTCCTCTCAATAAACTGAAAAGTGCTATCGACAAAAATTGAAACACCTCCTCCCCTTTTATTTTTTCTGCAAGAGTGCACGACATTATAATGAGGTACTGAATAGCAAGATGCTATATCGTCTTTGAGCCATGTTTCTGATAGAGCAAGCACTGAAAATACATGATTTAAAGTTGACAGATATTGAACTAAATGGTCATAATTTTTGGGTAAACTGTGTGTGTTCAGATGAAGAGTTGAAAAAATGTTTTTGTAACCCTCATTTAATAAGTTGCCAGAGAATGTATTGAATTCTTCCTCATTATAATAATTACATGAACCTTGGTGCTTTCTTAAATTAAGGAAGTTAACATCTGGATCATAGGAATCGTTATACATATAATTATGGTCATTTAAGTCCTGTGGATTAATTGACAAATCTCAGAGTAAAAGAGGATTTGACTCATTTATATCACACATATGACAGAACTCTAAAAAACTCTAAAAAATCTGTAACTGAATAACAGCTGGAGGAGATTAAGTGGATCGGGGAGGATGCACAATCAGTTGGTCATATTTTAGGAAGGCGATGTTCCCCTTCTTCCTCTCCTCTCTGAGTTGTGGCAGAAGGTCCTTGTGTTTCATGCGCATAGTCTCTGAAAAGTCCTCGTTAATGAAGATGTTAGTGCCTTTTAGTGATTTTGCTCTTTTCAGAATTTCCTCTTTGTCTTTGTGACGAAGCAGTTTCACCATAATGGATCTGGAGCGTCCAGCATGGTCGTATTTCCCAGTCCGGTGAGATCTTTCGATTTCTATAAGCTTGGAATCTATTTTCAGATGGTCAGAATATACTTTCTTTACCTTGATTTCTGTTTCACTCCAAGATTCAGATTTGGAGTCAAGCACACCATCTATCAGCAGATTATTTCTTCTTGACTGATTATCCAATCTGTTTTTCCAAATAGATTATTTATGGAAGTTTGGCAATCAGCAAGGCTGTCAGTGATAACTTGTATTTTCTCCATACTGCATGTTTTAGAGGTTTGCAGGTCATCCAAGTCTGCCTGAGAAAATTGGAGGCTTGCTTTCAGGTCTTGAATGTCTTTAAACTTGTTGGATACGTCTTTGACAACACTTTCCATGCTGGCAAAGATGGAGTCAACAAACACTTGAAGGCATGATTTGTAACTCTTTTCTTGTTGATCGAGTAAATCCTTGTAAAACGACTTTTGCTGTTCCAACAGTTCATGAACAGTAGACAGAGTAACAAAGTCTTCCTCACCTTTTTTAGGCATTTTACTTCTTTACAGTGTTTTCAGTCACTTGAAGTTCAGGAGCTTGCTTGAGTAGGTAATCAAGACAGTCAATGCAAGCAGATGATAGGGAAGACCAGAAGGCCCAGATTTTCAATCCTTCGAAAATCCCTTTAAACGTAGTCCATCCACACTTCAGTAGCTTGTCTCCAAACAAGACTCAAAGAGTTGATTAAAAAACTGTTAAAATGGATATAAAAAAGTATTAAAAAGGCCCAGAAATTTAATTCAGTGATTTCAGTGGCATCAAGCCAAAATCCATGCTGCTGCTCTCACTGACTTCCTGCTTACCTGCTAAACCATCTCCTTCGCTTTTCTGCATATTTACAGACAAAAACACAACAGAGATTGTCTCCTTCCTGTCTGTATAACATTTTAGATATTTTCTTTTAGGAATGTGTTGCATATGAATACTTTACTACAATGCTTCTGATATAGAGTACTCATTGCATTTTGATTTTGGCTTTGTCAAGGTATCTTTTTTTATTTGCATCCTATGCCCAACTATTGTCAACATCCAATATCTGTCAAATTTATTATCTATAACTTTTTTGTCTATATTTCAGAAAACTGTAGAAAATGCCCATCATAATTTCCGAGAGCCCAAAGTGATTATTCTTTTGTTTGAGCAACAGCTTAAATGCAAAGATATTCAAGTTGACAAAAGCTGAAACCCTCCCATTAAAGAGGCTTGAGCCCCCCAAATATTTATCAGTTTGTTTTATAAATGACTTAATAATTAAAAGGAATGTTGGCATGCTGGTAATATCAAACTGAACAGAAATGGAGTCACATAATGTACTGGTATGTTGTTATGTGTGTTTTGTTTGTTTGTGTTTTGAAAGGTACTTGTAAACACACTAGTGCCTGAGCAGAGTTAAGAAAAACAAATTGTCAATTATTAGCATCCCAGCACCTTCTGTCATTCAGGATAGAAAGGCTTATCCCAACAGATATTACTAATGAAATACTGTCTGTTTGGCATTTCATGAATATTACTGTAATTGTTTTTATATTCAGCTAGCACTAACAATTACTTTCTGTTTGTCAGCTTTCTCTTACTGAATGCTTCAAGCTCTCAGGATAATAAATTAAAAATGCATGGTACTCATTTTGCAAGAATTAAGTTCATTTATAGCAAATATGACTTTTCTCCTGGCATAGATTTGTCAGTCGGCTATTCAGACAGAATTTACTTCAAGATGTTCTCATTAAATACCCTTTGAATCTTTTGGGGGTGATTAAGGAGGCGAAGTCATTTACAGTGTCTAATTAACATCTTAATAGGTCTTTCTTTGACACCAAGTCTCTATTTTCTTTTCTCTCCAGTGCTTTGTTTCATAGGCTTCTCTCCAGTGGCTTGCTACTGTTGACAACGTTAAATACACCTCCATGGAGGGCACTTTATTCATAGTAATGTAGCGCTTTGTCGAAGGTTGTCATAATAAAAATCTGTTAAGATGATATGATTGCTGTTACGTTTCTCTTCTCATAACTCATTTCTTTTTTCTTTTGTCGTGCCTTGTTTGCTCACAGATCAGTCAGATGCTCGGAAACGAGATGAAGTTTGCAGTGCGAGAGCCGATCGGCCTGAGGTGAGACTTCAACTGCTCAGAACAGTTCACAGTTAACACAGCAGACAGTGTGAGGTCATTTGTGTAGCACTTGCAGTAAAGTTCAGCATCTTGTGAACACTGAGAAAACAAAATGTACAGTTATTATTGGCTGCAGGAAGGAAACAGTCATCCTGTGTCTCTCTTCGTAGGGTGTGGATACTCATCTCAGCTGTGGGTTTCAGCGTTATGGCCCTGATGGTAAGTGTTGCTTAAGTTTAAACTAAAAGTCTCCATTTAGTTTTAACAGTCTCCATTAAAATAGAGACTTCAATACAGTTAGAAAGGAGAAAAGGCACTTTTTTTTTTAGAAATCATGTTATGCAAGCCTTTTTGGCGGATCCACTCCAATACCAACAATGCCAGCCACATTCTCTCTCTCTCTCT
>MDSQ01000211.1_pt1 | contig 12330 bp, 9 predicted proteins | sample 1008251 | NCBI WGS metagenome assembly MDSQ01 (sample SAMN05526597, study PRJNA338239) | gut metagenome | isolation source: Hindgut content | host: Naso unicornis | place: Saudi Arabia: Red Sea | collected 2016-05
CCCACACACACACACACACACACACACACACACACACACACACACACACACACACACACACACCATTTTTTACACAGGGTCAGCTGAGACAAAAAAAATGTTTTGTTCTGAGTGCACACTTGATGCACGATGAGGCTCATCCCACTGCCCTGATACTTCAACTCCTTCAGTTATAGTTGTCTTACCTTCATAACTTGGGAGTACACAGCCATTTTGAAGGTCATAATGCTGCCAAAGGAGAGACCTAACATGGCAATCCTGCTGCCAAGGACCTGAGGATGCTGCTCCAGAACTTTATAGGCTTTCTGCAGCAGGAAAACATGTAAGAAAATGTAGGTTACAATATAATAACCCCACTTCTATAAGCACAGGCAGAGCCCGCTGACTGTAGCAGGCTCCGCTGTGCTTATAGAACTGAGTGCACAACATTGTAACCTTCATTCAACTCATACTGATAGCACCCTCTAGTGGCTGTTAGTGGTACAGCAGCTCCTGCCAGATCATAACATTTATTGTGTTTACTGTTTCACTCTGCCACAATAAATCTCAGGTCATTCCAAGTTCAGCCACTCACTCCTCTCCAGCAGTAAAACCCTTCCTGTTGTTTCTGTGACCTCTCCTGACTTTCCTCATCAGTTACTTGTGCACTTTCACTCGTACTCTACTTTGTAGTCCAGTTTGCCTCTCTGGCTTTCTGGTCTTCGTTAGTTTTGATTGTCTGATCCGGTCTAGTAAAACGACTCTTCACCCGTCTCAAAGGTTTGCTTTCTTCCTGGCTTTCATTTGAAAGATTAACAAAGTTTATTCTGCTCTGTTTTCATGTTGTGTCTCTCTGACAAGGTAAGTTGTTGATTTTTAAATATTTTTTTGATTTAACTCCCTGTGCTAAACTACAAAAGTAGCATGAAAATTGTTATTACATCAGGTCACACTGACAAAATCTCAGTCAGTCTGCATCCAACTCTTAAATGATTCGGGCGTCACTCACCTGATTTTTCCACGCTCAAGTCTCTGCTCTGTGTGAGGTCAATGAACCACTGAGCCAGTTTTTATGGATTTATTGACACATTGACACAGATCCTCGTATGCACAGCTAGTAATAACTCAACCTGATAATGATTAGTCTCACACCAAAAGTAAACAATTATTACCAGCATGCAAGCATGCAGTTCATTGATTATCTGCAACCCATCCCAGGACGGCTCATGTCTTCTGTATTTACTGCTGGCAATACTTCAGTGCAAATTCTATTATTTTAGGAGAACAAAATTTTTTAAAGGACAGATACTGTATTTTTAGACTACAGCTTGGAGACAAAATTAAGTAAAGGTTGAGGCTGTAAAGGCACCACATTCAGGCGATTCTGAATCAACAGTATTGAGATGTTTTCATAATTTCAACACTCACTGGGTTTACCTCAAAGTACTTGTTGTCCACCAACCTCCCAGTTTCCATGGTGATCTTAGGAGTCAGGTAGTCAAGAGCCAGGCATGCTATGCCATGAGATGCCAGCAAGGCTGCACGGTTTTCCACCAACTTCCCTCCACCCCCCCACAGATCCAAGAGGCCAGGGAAAGGTCCCGGTCCTTCAGAAAAGTCACAAAAAACAGTTTATAGTTTATAGAACTACAGTGTATATTAAGGATGTAACAATACCAGAAACTCACAATAAGATAATACCTCGCTAACAAGTCCACGGTACGAAAAAGGTAAAAAGACAAATGAAGTCTTGGAAAAAATGGCGGTTATTAATATCCAATTTATTTGTAATTTTTTACTTACGTTCCTTTGCTTTCTTCTATAAGCATGTCCAAATAATTATCATATGAATTGTCTTTAGCAAAGAAGATGATCAAACAATGAACAACTGAATAATGATTTACAAATGACCCATCTGATGCCCCACATTCTTTTCTTTATCCTCCAATCCTCTCAGAATCTTCAGTCATTTCCTACCAATAGCATCTCTTTAGCCATTCTATGAGCTAAACGAGCATCTTTCTTTGTTGCCTTCTTCTTCCATGGGCTGACCGAGTGTGTTTGTCTCCTGAGACGATGAGTTTTTTACACAGGTGTCAGCAGGCTTCACCAAACATTTTTTCCCTCTTACCACAATGGTCAGCTTTGGTCAGCTTATTCATTTATTTTTTCAATACATCTGAGTTGAATCGCACACTTAAGTTTGAGAGAATGGTTCGTACATGCAATCTCCTTCACTGAAGCCTGAAAATCTGTCTTGTTCAAAGGTCTGTGATTCTTCCTCGTTCTAATCTCTTGGGTTGTAAGTTCCTTCGTTGTGGCGTGATGAGGAAAAAGCTGCCATGGTTGATGGTCTCTGTAGTTCAAAATAGTACAAATAGTACAAAACAACACTTTTTTGCCCAGTCGACTTACCAGTTGAAGTTGTTGCATGTCCACAATGGCATTAAGGCACTTTTGTTATCACAATATCACAAAACTGACGATACTCTTACATCCCTGGTGTATATTGCTGACATTTCTGCAACTATGGTGTTAAATTTAATCGCAAGCTTTTTGAGTCTCTCCCACTTTAATTTTCACTTGCTTGTCACTGAAGTTCCAACCAGGCATTCATGACTTGTGAAGGACTTGATAATTGTCATCCGTTGGTCTTTGTTGCTCACAATGTCACACCTGAGCTCCACCCACAGGAAGCCTTCCATGAAACTCTGCACTGGTCCTACCTGAGGGCAGAAAGAGGGTTGCAGTGAGTCCATCTTCTATGATTGGAACCCTGCGGACGCTGGGCGCCATGTACCAGCGCTCCACCACCACACTGGCAAGCAGCACCTGATCCACAGAGCCCTCAGTCTGATGACCTTGGTACACAGAGATTGTGACTTCCAGGGGAGTCTGGACATTTACCTTCCTCAACCTGAGGGATGATGGGAAAGAGTCAACTCTGAGAATGATAACAGATTCTGTATTGTTTGGTATCTTCTGAGCAGCTCCATCCTTGTTAACTTACCTGAGCCCAGGTTTGCTACCTGGAACTGGTCTGAGGCTCCACATCAGACCCATCTGTTCAACCCCAGAATATGTCCCGCCAAGACTGGGATCCTCTGAAACTGAAGCGTGAAAATGACTCTTCATTTTGATGTTCATTCTTCCCATGCAATACCATAATTTTGATTAAACACGTTTTAGTTTTTGAAGAAACTGTGATTCCAGTTTCCTCGCTGTCCCATGTCTACGTAGGCACTGAACCATGTACCATTTACAGTCCCAGTGGCATTTGCGATGTAGTGAGCAAACGCCTCCCAGCTGTGTCCATCTTCACACTTATGGAGGGCGTGGACAGTCAGCTGGAAACCAGGTGGGGCGTTCTGGACCAGGACAGTAAACTTCTCATCCATGAGTCCTCTGGACGGCTGGACCGACAGCTTCACACAGCACTGCCTCCCGTCCATCCTGATCGGAACAACTGAAATGTCTAATCAATGGAAAATTATAGAACCAAAACTGTTTGATGGACATGACAGCTCCTTAGAAGTGAAACCAAAACCTTTGGATCTCCCATGTTGTCTAACTGGGTCATAAATCGCAACCCCCAACTGCTGACCCTGCATTATGGGCGGATCCCTGTGATCTTCAGTTCACAGTTGTTAAGATTACGAAACTGTTCTGCAGCTCTTTGTCAGTAAGTAAAACTGGAGAGGAGAGTTAAAATGGAATCACTTTGAACTTATCATATCATTGGATAGTTACAGCGAATCCACAGTGAATACAGCTCTGGACTTTACCACCTTAAGGAATTTTGAAATAGAAAAAAGAAAAAGAAAAAGAAATAGTGCAGTGCTCATCAACATGGACCAATTGTTTGGTTTTGCCGCTTCAAGCTCCTCAGTATAATCAACCTGCAGAGACGCCATTTTTCTTTTAGAAATTTAATTAACATGGCAATATTACAATATATCACCACTTTTAGACAATTTATTGAGGTGTCTGTAAAAGACATAGGACAGTGTTGCTGGATTTTCATATTTACAGGACAAAACATTAAGTTGGTGGCCCTCCAATGTACTGATCCTGTCTTTACACTTAAACATTTTCATAATGTTTACAGCCCTTGTTCTCATCACAAAGGTAACGATGACCTTTCCCCTCGAATGCACATCAAGCAAACTGATGAAATTATTTGAAAGGCATGCATTAAAATGAGTTTTTGATCACCCATGAGAAAAAACAAAAAAGAAGAAGACCCATTAAATAACACAAGGAAATTATAAGACTCATCACTGGATATCTAATTAAAACCTGTTATAATGAGTAAAGTTCCTGAACCTTTCTTCATTAATTCACGGTTACATACACTGACCACTATAACAACTTGAACTCACTTTTTTAGGAAGTATTGTCCTGTACATTATGTTAGAGTCCAAATAGTTGTAGTGCAGCGTGAAAAGCTGAGGGCAGGATACAACAAGGAACTTTATTGAAACAACTTGGAACTTATTTTTTCAATATTCAAATCTCTAACTGAACATTGATCACCAATGGCCTCATTATTTGATGTTTCCACTTATCTTGTTATAAGCCTTCCGAGCCAATCTGCATTACATCAACTGTTTCTTAGCAACCATGTTTACCTTAGGCTATTGAATGATTTGATGTAGCAACACCTCTTGTCTGACATTGCTTTAATAATAAATCTAAGGTTTTATCCACATGCATACTGATACTTTAGAATATTAATTGTTTGACTCTAAATTTTTGCCTTGTTTGCACACAAATGGAATTTTGGGTCGCTTTACCAGGGATTTTTGAAAACTTTCCAAATTCTAAGTGGCAGGTTTTTCAAAACTTTCTCTCAGTGTGTAGGCCACATGTTAAACTGAGCATTTGGGAAACAATGACATCACTTGCTCAATTTGCACAGACTTATGTTTTGTGTTATAAGCACAAATCTCATTCAGCAACAATGGCAAATTACCAGATTTTCTGATGTTTGGTTGTATTTCTAGGCAGAAGGTAGCAGAAAGGTGTTAAAAATAAAGATGAGGAATAAATAATTATCAACTTTTGTTTTTGTTTTAAAGACCCTCCCAACAAGGGAAAAGGAATTCATTATAATTAAATGTCCATAGAGGTGACATAGACAGAAATTACAGCCATTTTCCTTCTCAAGCTCTTCATTATTTCCTTCACAACTAACACAGAAAAAGTTATTTACTGAGTCAGACAAGTTGGATCTGCTGGTGACAGACTGCTGCAAAATATAAAATCATCTGAATCTGTGAACTTACCTCTGAATGTAAGCCCAAAGTCTACCAAAAAATAATTTCCTGCCTTCAAATCAAACAATCATTCCATGAATGACGTTTATGAACTGTACTTACAGTCTGAGCCGCTGTAATAACAGACTCTGAGCTGCTGTGGTCACGTTTGTTCTCTGTTCGCTGGTCTTTCTCTGGATTTAACTGTCTGAAGTTCAGCTGCAGTCTCCTCCCACAGCAACATTAGTTCATGTAATAGTAATACAGGTAATAACAGTTATAACAAAATTTTAACAATGATGATGAGGACAGAAAAAAATACAAATAACTTAAGAACTTATTAAACAAATAATTAAGAACGGCAGAAAATAAAAATAAAACAATAAAGCAATAAAACCCAAAACTTGGGCAACAGCAGAACACATCTATAGAGGTTGTGACATAACAACAAGAGAACAACAAGAGAAAAAAAGAGCTGTTTGTGGACAACAGGATGGTGAAGGACATTTCCATCAGTGCATTTACATGCACACTCCTATCCTGGTCAGAATCGAGTTTTTGGAGTATAGTGTTCATGATTTGTGCAGTGAATCAGTCTGTTACTAAATCTGCTGCTGTTTGTGCAGCATCCCCTTCTTCACCACCATCTCCTCAGACTCCATCGTTCAGCTGATGAGTTTTTATTGAATTTTCAAAATATCATAACCGTAGACAGTCAAATGAATCTACATATGTGGACTGAAGTGTTAGCGAATTAAACCAAAATAAAAATAAGACAAACAAAGGATATGAACCAGTGACCCTCATATTTCCTCAGGGTCCACTTCTACCCCCTCATCGCAAACAAATCTTCTCTTAAACCTAACACAGTCTGTCATTCCATTGTCTTTATTTTCTGTATTACATCAAACCACTGACTGTGTGTAGAAGGTTCGGTTCAGGTTTATACCAACTTCTAGTTATGGCTTTCCTCGCTGCTGTGAGGAGTATCTATTTTGATTTATTTGTTTGTTTATTTGACAGGGACAGTGCACAGCTCTTAGCTGTACCAGAGTTAGCTACAAGCTAATTTTCATCTGTAGTCCCTGGGCAGGAAACAGAGAACATCTCTGCTAAGATCTCTGGGATCTTAACCAAGTGTTGATCCCTCCTCAGTGCTATGAGCGAAACATAACCCAAGTACAAGACAGTGCATGAGAATGGAATCTTACATCCAAGCACATTAATCAAGACAGAATGCATATCTCTCCAAAATAACTTCAGTTTTTCACAAAGACACCAGCGTGGTTTAAAGGACAGAGCTCGCCTCTCTCATCAAACTGTTTAGTTTGTTTTACCTGCCAACTCTAATGCAACTGTCACAGCAGAAGAAGAGCCATTAAGAATATGACAAGGAGAGTTTCAAACACAAAGCCCTGTGTTGCTGCTGACAGAATTTACAGCTTCTAAGATTGTATGTTCAGCATACAGAGCAAAGACCAATGCCAACATAACCATAAATGTCATGCCCAGCTGTTAAAGCTGTATCAAGAGTTATGTCACCGGCTTCTACTATTGCAACACCTCATGTAAACCCCTTTTTTCCCGCCCACCCTAGTCTGCTGTTATCCCGCCCACGCCACATACCACCTGCACACCACTTGCTATAAAGGTGAAGGTACTTTATTAGTCACATGTACAGTGTACAGTGAAATGTGTTCTCTACATTTAACCCATCCTTGAGCAGCTGTGGGCAGCCACAGTGCAGTGCACGGGGACCAACTCCAGATTCTGAGCCAGTACCTTGGTCGAGGGAACTGACTGGAGATGGACTTAACAGGCATGTTTCGATGGTGGGGAAACCAGGGCACCCAGAGAAAACACATGGAGAACACAAAAACTCCACATAAAAAGGTCCTGCCCCAGCCAGGAATCAAACCTAGAACCTTCTTGCTATGAGGCCGCAGTGCTAACCACTAATCTACTGTGCTGCCCAAAAAGAAACCAACGCAAGACACTAACTGTGGACTTCTGCCACGATAGGAAAAAAGTCTAACTGGGCACTTCCCTAAATCTAATTAAAGCCAGCTTTACATTTTATACCACCAGCTCTGTGAGAGCTGAAGAGTCCTCACCCCACAACCTGATCAATAACAGTTAAATTTGTGTTCATGTGTTCATGCCACATTCCAGCTGTGCCATGAACATGTGAGTGAATCGCAGCCATTCTAGTGTATGCTGGTGATCCCACCAGCTGCACCGCAAAATTCCCCCGAAGCAGATCTCAGCTCTGCGAGGAATGTGCTTCGAATTTATTTTTGAGGAATGCAGCGTAAAGTTGCACAGAGCAGATCCAGTCACACAGGAAGTCAGACACAGGAATGATAATCAAACCAATTTTCCAAATAAAACACCCTGTACAAATTGTGATATGCTTGACTACATCAGTGTGGTACAATACATGTAAAATACATGTAATACCAGGTCAGAAGTTGGCAGGTCAGAGGACATTTTACCACCATGACAAGAGGTTCATACTGTCATAGATAAATCCTACTGTACTATAATCCACATACTTGTGCTTTATTTGACAATGCTTGTTAAAGATAAGATAAAGATAAAAACATGTTTAACTGAACCACAGCCACAAATCAAGCTAAGAAAGGAGGCTGTAGTATAAAGTAGGAAAAATTAACAATAAAACTGGACAAAAAAGACACAATTTCAATCACCTTACAAATATATCAAGGATAAAAAGACTCATGTCCCAACAGGATCTGGAAAAACTTGTCCATGCATCTATCTTCAGTAGGCTCGACTATTCTAACAGTGACTTCACAGGTCTCCCTAAAAAGTTTATCAGACAGCTGCAGCTGATTCAAAATGCTGCTGCTCGAGTCCTCACTAACAACACATAACATCCTTCCATGTCCAACAGAAAATCAGAGTGCGATTCATTGGAAATGAAGCTTCCTGAGGTTTGGACTCTTGACAGCAACAGAAATTAAAGCCATGGCACTATGTTTACTGGCTTTGGGGGAGAATCGTCCATGAGCACATGCACTGAACTGTCAGTGATTATAAGAAAAACATGCGACATCTGTTTTACTTGTTTTACTTTTCACTTCAGTATCCAGTCTTACAGCAAAGCACAGAGGACAGTTTACTGAGGAGAACTCCAAAGATGCAGCAGACAACCAAAATAAACATTAAGCGAGAAGACAGTAAAAGTACTGAACACTGTTTTATTAAAGGAAAACTCTTCAGTTTAGGGGTGTCCCTTATTTGTTACTTACTTACTTTTGAAAATAAACATTAATACTGTGATATAATATTGCACATATGATAACATTGTGTAAATAATAGTGTCTTGTCTCTGGAAATCATTTCAGATTATTTCCATTATCACTCTGTCACAGTAGGTGGTGGGAATGCGTTAACAGCTGGTTGCAACAGGCCATAAAACAGAGAAAGTCATTAAGTGTTACTGTTCTTTTTGTATTCTTTTGCTCACTATGGATATAAACTCTGCCTCCAGCTCCTTACTCTCATATTATGAGTGTAATTCATTGACAAAAAAGGAGACAAAAAACATCACTCACTGGAGACAGTTCAAGTCGTAAGCACGTGTTGGTGTATTTCAGTGTTTCTATCCCAATGCATTAAAAGGCCTCAGAATCACCTGCTGTTTTTTTAGCAAAGTTTCCAATGTCTAGGTCCGCTCCGGGCGGCAGGAGCAGATCAAACTCAACTGGGTTCTTCTTATTCTTTATATGTGCTTTCTTTATATCTTTGTACCTTTTAACATGTGGATCATGGTACCTGCATGCAATCAGCACGTCTTATTTGCACTTTTGCACTTATAAGGGACACCATGTGCTTTCTGTCTCATAAGATTACACTGTGTTGTACTGTGCATGTATGCTGTATTGTGTATTTTATACTTGTGTCAACTGTGGTATCGTTTGTATTTCCGTATTACCTGCTAAGGGACTGCAGATGCAAATTAGCTGTTTTGCTAACGCTGGCACATTTACATTTGTACCTTTTACTCACGTTCATTATAAGGTGCTCTGTCCCTCTAAATAAAATAAATCAAAAAGTCTTTCATACTTTTTAAACCATCCTGAGTTCCTCCTAGACCTAGATCATTTATAGCGTTGTTTTTGGAATTTTGGGTGTAATTTGCTGGCAAAAAAGAAGACAAAACACACAATAACAAAAATTTAAAGATGCATTTACTGACAGCAGTCAGCAGAAAAGAAAGCATAAATAAATTATACCAAATGCTTTTTCTTTAACAAACAGTGCAATCCACTGTGATGCTTAACATCCAAACTGAAAACGTCTGAATTTCTGCTGCGTATTTATAATCTTTTAATAAAATTTAGAGCAAGTGTTAACATTCAAACAGCTTACCTTTGTTGCTTATAACTGCTGAGTCAGACACATTCCTCTTGAAGGCTGTGTGATGGGACTTCTGCAGCGCTCCAGCTGTCACTGTCTGTGGTTTCAAATCTACATTAGCATTTTTGGCCTGGAAAGATCCTGAGGAATCCCTGCGCTCGCTGAATGTGCCCAGACTCATGTGGCTTCCTGGGAGGCTCTGAGACATCCCTGATTTGTTGCAGGCTCCTTTCATGGGAATGTTCCATCCTTGGTAGTTCAGAGCTTCGTAGCTAGTCTCCGGTAGCGATTTAGAACGAACAAAAGTACACGGTGACTGTCTATCAGCACTGACGCGGGCGCTCGTGGAGCAGGACGTGTAGATAGGCAGAGGTGCAGTAGTTTTCCACTGTCGGTCTGCAGCAGCATGTTGTTTTTCTTGGCTGGTGTTTGGGCTCACGCGCGGCTGACTGTTGGAGATCCTCTCCACCCTGTCACATACCTGGTACAGCAGTGCATCGTCTTCCCCATCATCCCATAAAGTGTCTGAAATGTCTCTGACAGAGTTTGCAGATACACAAGTTTTCTTCTGATCGTCAGTGATCTTGTCGGGTTTGGGAGTCGACAGTGTTTTCGTGGACATCTGTGGTTTAGGTTGTATAACAGTGTAGCTGGACTTGGAAGCTTCCTTGACAGCTGCCTTGGGCTGGAAGTGAGGGTTCGGCTCCAACTTGAAAGTGCTTCGGTTGGTGGTCTTTGGTTTAGGACAAAGATCCTGGAGGGTACTGCAGCTTGGCGTGGAGTGCAGGTTTAAAGGCTGACGTGCAGAGTTTGTATCTGCGGTAGGTTTGCATGCAGAGACGACCTGAGTATTGTTTGTCTTAGTGTTCTGCAAGGTGGTCTTAGAGTTGGTATCATGTTGCTGGTCAAGATTCTGAGTCATCGCCAGCACAAAAGAGTCATTAAGCAGGTCATCATTGTCCCAGTCGTCATCAAAGTCATCACAGGTGTTCGAATTATAAACAGCCTCAGCAGGATGTGCAGCTGGGCCAGACTTGTTAGCTGAATTTAGTGCTGACTGTGGGGGTTCAGTTAAAGTTGAAGTACTTGGTTGGTCGTTTATTTCCTGTGAACCGGCTGAGGCTGAGGAGCTCTGGCTTAGCCGGCCGCTGATCCTCTGAGTGGAAGAGTCAAACAGAGCGTGCAGCTCTGCCTCCACTTGATCTGATGAGGATGGACACTTCAGGTCCTTATAAGTGCTTGGTGATGATTTCTCTGTCAGTTTTGTTTTGGAAGTGTTCACACATTCATTGAGGTTGTTACTGACAGTGTTTAGCTGCTCTGAAGTCTCCCTGTCTTGTTGCATGTTCTCGTCAAACTGTCTGGCCAGTTTCAAGAGGTCCTCCACAGTGCTCTGCCTGAGAGGGAACAACAGACAAGGAAAATTTTAAAATAATGACACTCCAGGTAAAAGTGACCAAAAATACTTGTATATGCTGTTCGTTAACATAGGAAATAAAACCACAGAACACCAGTAAGCAATTATCCGGGTGAATACACTGATTACGCACCGAGAGGATTTTTTCCTGGCTCTTGGTTTTGGAATGTCCGGTGTGCAAGGAACAGGAATGTCGCCAATCCACTGCAGCAGAGGAGAATCAGTCCCCTTCCTTTTCACATCCTGTGTAAGACACAAGTTAAAATCATGGTTCAAAATATGGTGAGCATAGCCTAAAACCTTACTGCAGCAAAGCCAGAGTAACTTACTGGGTTTCAAACAGTGGTTAGTTAAATTTTTCTGCAGAACAAACTGACCTTTGGAGCAATTCGGTTGACAATATCTGAAATTTCCACAACCCTGGTGTTCCTGAGCCCTGACCCAGAAAACAGATAAAAATATATTATTATACTGCTAACAGCACTAAAAACAATGGAAATCACACGTGATCAGCATGACTCAAGTGGTACAGATGGCACAACAGAATCATGTTTTAATTTAGTTTAAAAAAACATTCATGATTTTTAGAATTTCAGTTTTTTTAATATGCATTTTCATCAAAAAGATGTAATTAACTTTTTTCATTCCCACACCTTGTATTCAATACAAAATCTGTGAGAGGCATTTTGAGCAGGTGCACTTGCTGAAATCTAAACCTGTCTGTCAGATGTGATTTCTGTGCTGCGTGACAGTTTTGTTTACCAGTGGCTGAAGTGGGAGATGTAGAATCCCAGACAATGTCTTGTGATGGCTCAACATCTCCTGGTGAATCCCCATTATTCAGATTGAGATATCTGCTGCAGCCTTTAGGACTCTGCAAATCTGTGCATCAAACAGATATCCATTGTTACAGCAGCACCGTGAAAACATCCACAGTCAACTCGTTATGCAAGCTAGGGTTAATGCTATTTTAGGGTATCTAACATAACAATGTACATGCTTGACCTTGTATATAAATCTTTGAGGTCTCAAAATCTTTCATATTTAAGCGTCCACGACGCCTAAATAATAGTTTCTCCTCATTGTATAATCTTTTTTGTCTTTAGCACAACGTCAGGTGAAACCATGCCGTCAAATAGTTTTGGTGGTGTCTCTGAAAAAGGGATAACGGTGTGTTTTGTGAAATTAATGACCGTAACAAGCGATAAAGTCAGCTAACATGTTGTCACTTCCTCATAATAAGCTTCATCGCCTCACGGCCCCCACAGCTACCAAGCAGGCAACGTTACC
>MDSQ01000212.1_pt1 | contig 12318 bp, 1 predicted proteins | sample 1008251 | NCBI WGS metagenome assembly MDSQ01 (sample SAMN05526597, study PRJNA338239) | gut metagenome | isolation source: Hindgut content | host: Naso unicornis | place: Saudi Arabia: Red Sea | collected 2016-05
ATCATTACCATCTTTAGTAATAGAAACTTCAATATCATCAGTAATTATACCATCGATATTATCTTCTGCAGTCATAGTAATAGTTGGTAAAGTATCATCAGTAGTTAAACTATACTCTAATTCACCCGTATAGTTAATAATAGGTTTAGTACCATCAACATAAACTGTAACTACAAAACTAGAAGTGTTGCCTACGTCATCTGAAGCTGTATAAGTTATAGTAAATGTAGCATCTTGATCTGTGACAACATCACTAACAATACCAACACCATATTTTTCAATAACTCGGATTACTTCTTCGCCATCAGTAGCTGTAACAGTAGGATACTCAAATGTTGCACCATCTTTAGGAACCTTTATAACTATCATATCTATTTGAGGAAGATCTACAATAAAATCGTCATCCTCGTATTCATATCTTAATTCAGGACCTTCGCCATCAACTGTAATAGTAAAAGTTAAAGTCTTTTCGTTACCAGCTTCGTCTGTAACAGTATAAATTACAGTATAAGAACCTTCTTGAGCAATCATTTCAGTTAGAGTAACTTCATCGCCGTCTGAATTAGTAATAACCCCAGAGATAATACCTAAATCACCATCAACGTTATCAGTTGCAGTAATGGTAGGCAGTGTGAATAAATTATCCCCTTGCTTAACACCTATTTCACGGTCATCATCATTAAATACAGGAGCTACGTTATCAACAATAACAGTAATAATAGCTTCACTCGTATTACCAGCCTCATCGGTTACAGAATAAGTTATAACATAAGTGCCATCGTCTGCTGGTGTCTTATTAATAACATTATTATCAAGAGTAATGCCATCTTTTGTGATAGTAGTCTGAATTTGGCTTGTAATATCCGCATCAACATTGTCGGTAGCTGTAATAGCATCTGTAATATTATCTAAATCAAACGTTAAGTCATCTTCATTAATCTTCCATAGAGATTTAGGCAAGTTAGCAAATACAGGAGACGTACCATCAATAATTACAGTAACGTATAATTCGCTTGTGTTACCAGCTTTATCAGTAGCACTATAAGTGATTAGATAAGTTTCTTCTAATACAGTACTAATAGAGCCAACTATGGTTTTAACATCTGAATCATCAGGGTCTATTTTTTCAATCAATATATCGCAAGTTAAAAGACCGTCTTCTTCATCAGTTGCAGTTACTACAGGCATAACAAAAGTAGTATTTTGCATCACTTTAAGCGTTTCTGCAGTTTCGTGTGGCATATCCGTTTTGTTTTCTCCAGTGAAGTTATAGCTAAATACTGGTGTACCATCTCCGACAGTTATGGTGATAATAAGAGGTAGACTCTCATTACCAACGGCATCTTTAACAGTATAAGTTATAACGTATATACCAGCCTCATCAGTAATTTCAGATATATCCCCAGAGAAATCTACGCCATCTTTGGTTATAGTATGCGTAATATCAGCAGTAACGTCACCGTCAACTGAGTCTACGGCAGTCATACCACCAATGGTTAATGTATCGTCAACTTTATGATGATACTCTAATTCTCCATTATAAGATATAACTGGAGCAGTTCCATCAACAATAAATGTTAAAGTTACAGAATTTTCATTACCCACTTCGTCGCTTACAAAATAAGTTGCATAGTATACACCTTCTACAGTATGATCTACAGTTGGAACTGAACCAGAACCATCTCTAGTTACAGTTGGAGTAACTGTAGGTAAATTTGATGGAGTAACTGCAGGGAAATCAGCTGGGTTGTATTCATACTTATCAATATTATCTTCTGCGATAATAGTAGGCATTGTAAAACTATCTGTGTGTTGTTGAACTTTAAAAGTTTCGGCTGTAACCATTGCACCGGTTGCGTCATCATACTTAAATACAGGAGCTTCGCCATCAACAGTTACATATATATCAAGAGTAGCTTCGTTACCTGCTTTGTCTGCAGCTTTATAATTAAGTCTATATACGCCAGCTTCGTTTGTATTAATTCTTTCTAGAGATTTGATTTCCTCGTCTGTAGCTTCTGGATATTCTCTTTTATAGATAATAAGAGTTACAGGACGTACGCCATCTTTATCGTCAGTTGCAGTTACGTTAGGCATAGCAAAAGCAGTACCCATTTTAATCTTAAATTGAGTTTGCTCGTTAAGCTCATCATAGAAATTATCATGATTTGTATCATACCAAAATTCTGGTGGTGTAGCATTTACATGAACAATTACAATAAACTCATCTGTTATATTACCCGCACGGTCAGTAGCAGTGTACACTAAATGATATTCCCCAACAAATTCTGAATCGAATATGCCACCAATAGTTGCAGAACCTATATTATTAGGTGACTCGTCACCTGTGTAACGAATTTCTAGGTCTACATTTTGTGCACCATAAATCCTTTCAAAATTATCAGTTGCGGTAACATTTGGTATATTAAACACCTCATCTTTTTGAAGTTCAAACACAGGACTTTCAATGTCAGAGGTTATAAGCTCAGTTTGTGCTACGCCGTCATCGTCTGTATAGTGATACGTAAGAACTGGAACAGTACCATCTACTATAACTTGGATATCAGGATGAGTAGTAACATTACCCACTTCGTCAGTCGCTATATATTGTAGGATAAATTCGCCTTCGTCAGTTCCGTCAACAATATCACCATAATCAGTAGTAATCAGATTTCCAGCGTCATCATATTTAATAATAGTAAGCTCTTCTTCTATATGATAATCGTCACGAATGCCGTAACCGTCTTCAACAACACTATCCACATTATCGTTTATGGTTAAAATTGGCATATCAAATGCAGTGTGTTGTTTAACGATAATTTGGTCGTCAACATTATCAGTTATAGTAGGAGATGTACCATCTATTGCTATTACTATAATTAATTCTGGACTTTGATTTCCGGCATTATCAATTGCAACATAGGTTAGTTTATATATACCAGCATCTGCAGAATTTAATGTTGTAAGAGCAGTGTTTTGATATGCTCCACTACTGTCTTGTTGTTCAATCATCAAATTTAGGGTAACAGTTGCGATATTGTCTGTACCTGTATTATCAGTAGCAGTGACATGTGGCATAGTAAAACTAGCATCATTTTGTTGCACTTTAATTAGGTTATCTCCATAATAACGAATTATAGGTGCAGTTTTATCATCAATAATGATTACAGTAATAACAAGTTTATCACTTACATTGCCGGCACCATCCGTGGCAGTATAAGTTAAGGTATAAGTTCCGCTATTGTTTGTATCTATATCAGAGATAGCATTTCCAACTAAAGTACCATCTTGCCCTGTTATTATAAGATCAATAGTAATCTTATCAGGAGCATATAAATTATCCGTTGCTGTAATACCGAGGTTTGGTATTGATTGTCCTTGTGTTATGCGAATTTCGGTTGCCCCACTATAGTGTAGTTCAGGTGGTATGGTATCACGGCCGATTTGTTCAGTATAATTTACATACACATCTCTACGCTCTAGTTCATAGACAGTATCCATTATATCGTATAGATAGTTATAACTGATATCAACATGTGTTAGATTGGTTAGGTCTAGTATACCGTCTATATCAACTAGTTTATTATTGGATAAAGATATTACCCTAAGGTTATTCATTGTAAATAAACTACTTGCATCACCTATTTGGTTAAATCCTAATCTAATATCTTCTAAATTAACTAATGCAGTTAAAGGAGAAACGTCTTGTATCTGATTGTTATTTAAAACAAGCTTATTTAGATTAGTTAAATTACTTAATAGGCTGATATCACTTAAACCAGTATTATATAAGATTAGGGTGGTTAAATTAGTTGCATACTCAAGACCTGCTAAACTAGATATAGGAGTATCTGTATAAGTTAAAACTTCTAAAGTTGCAAGTTCACTTTGTTGTATAAAACCATCACCATTTACATCTACTAAAGATAGGATATGACTCTCAAGAGCAGCATCGGCAAAGTTTACTATTAAGTTATTAAAGTCATCGTCTGAGACTATATTAACAGTAATTTCTATTGGACGACTTACATTACCAGCAGTATCTGCTATTGAATATACTAGGGTAAATACTTCGCCAACATCTGCTGTGCTAACTGCTGCCACTTCAATGCCTCGTTGCCATATAATGGGTGTTACAGTGCCCATATCTGCATCAACGTCATCTATAGCAGTTACATATGGAATATTAAAGACAGAATTTTGTTTCACATTAAGCACAGTATCTCCGCCGTATACCAATGTAGGAGGAGTTGTATCTGCAATAGCTTCTATAACTATGACAGAGATTAAAAGCTCCTCGCTTCTGTTTCCAGCTTCATCTGTTGAAGTGTATGCAATAGTATATTTAGTCCCAACAGGAACATTTGTATCAACAAAAGGTTCCACATAATTAGATTCATTCATGATTACTACATCTAAAGGAGGATTGATATCAAAATTATCCGTAGCTATAACTGTTGGCATAATAAAAGTTTGACCAGCGGGAACAGTTAGCTCAAGTTCACCATCATAATGCAATATAGGCGCCTCAACGTCTTGCATTGTTGATTCTACTATTGTAACTGTAATAGCTAATTCATCAACAAGTTCACCATTATATACTAAAGAGTATGATAAAGTAAATATATCGCCAACACGTATACTACTTACAGCATCAACTTCAACACCGTCTTTTGTAATAATAAGAGAAATATTATCATTTTGCCCATTTGATGATGTTACAGTAGGCAGTGTGAATGCGTCAGTTTGTTGCACTTCAAGTTTTGTATTTCCAGTATATATAATAGAAGGCAGTGCACTGTCAGGGTCTTGTGTAGCAAAAGCATTATCAGTTTTTACTTTAGAAGCTAGTGAATTCATCTGGGTTAATATATCAGGGTCATTTATATTAAAATGGTTATTTCCTAGAGAAAGATTTGTTAAAACACCGTTATCTGCTAGAGAATTTAATACAGCTAATTGTTCAGCAGAACTTAAATAGTTACCACTTAACCTTAAATCAGCTAGTTTTGTAAGACCAGATATAGCATCAAGGTCTCTGATTTTGTTATTTTCAGCTGTTATTAGTATTAAATCCGTTAAATATCTAATAGGTTCTAAACTAATTATATCATTATTACTTATTAGTAAACGTTGTAAATTTGTAGCATATTCTAAACCAGATAAGTTGCTGATGTTTGAGTTGTTGATTGATATAAGAGTTAAAGAACTAAGCTCACTTTGTTGTATTTTACCATCTTTACTCGTATCGTACTTTGCAATAAGAGCACTTTCTAAATTAGGGTCAACAAAAGAGACTACTTCATCTGAGGAATAAAAACCAGAATTAGTATCGCTAGCTGCTTCAGGAGCAAGATCAGGAGTTAAAGTATCGTCTGTATCATCTTCAACATCGGGAGTTAAAGTATCGTCTGTATCGTCTTCAGGATCAGGAGTTAAAGTATCGTCTGTATCGTCTTCAACATCGGGAGTTAAAGTATCGTCTGTATCGTCTTCAGGATCAGGAGTTAAAGTATCGTCTGTATCATCTTCAGGATCAGGAGTTAAAGTATCGTCTGTATCGTCTTCAAGTACTATATTATCATCACGATCTGGGTCAATGTCTGGTATATCATTATTATTATCAATAGTAGGTTCAGGTAAGTTATTATCTTCAGTATTATTATAGTCTAAATCAGTGTCGGTGGTATTATCAGAAGCTTCAATCGTAGTCACTGTATTATCTAAAGAGATAGGAGGAACTACTTCTTCGGGAGTTTCTGATACACTTGGAATTATCTCGCTTGCTATTGTAGGATAACTACTTCCAATTTGCACGCCTAGCATTATGCCAGCTAATACTATGCTCATGCGTTTTGAATATTTATTCTTATCCATAAGACCTCCCTCGATTTAATTTATATAAAAAGATTAATGTTCTGTAATATATATCGACAGCGTAACGTCATTTATATATAATTAAATTATATTTTTATGTACCTCAATTTGTCACTAACAATTGTATATAATTTCCTAAAAAAGTTAATAACTTTATAATAAAAAGTAATGAAAGGAGGAAGTAAAGTGAAAAATATTTTGCTAGATATATCTCCAGAACTATCTACCATAGATTATACACCAATATTAAAAAAAATTGAACAAAATTTAGAAAAAATAGAAATACAATCTACTAAAAGTGCAATACGATTTAATAACTTAGCAACATTAAGTGCAAGTATAACTAAACAATTATCAAGCGAATCTATCACAAAACTTTTAAATATAGACACCAATAAAAAACCAAGTTATGTAACACTTAATCATAAAAGTCCAGTGGAATTTAGCGAAAATATAAAAAGATTATATGAAAATATTAAGGCTAGTAGTATAACTATAGATACGCCCTTAAGTGATATGAAGAATACAACAAATCAATCATATCAATCATATCAAACAAATAAAACAAATAAAACTAATCAACCAAAAGTTAATTTTGGGGTAAACTACTTTTTTAGGGATACAGTCCTTAATAAGCAGTTAATAACTTTTGAAAAAGGACATAAGTTGGATGAAAGTCTTAGAATAGATTATGTAGAGATAAAGATAGACATTAATGAAGTTAGTGATCAGCTTAAGAAAAATATTGAAGATTTATTAACACAGGATATGGATGATGAACAGGAATTGGACGAGAGAGTGGAAGACATACATGATGGTAAATACGGTGTGCAAAACATGATTGATATTTTAAATAATAATTCCTTAGCACGTATTAAAAGAACCATTTCTTATTTATATATGGATTATTTATTAAAAAATTATGCTCAGAAAGAACAGGTTGCAGTAATAGATTATAAATTAGCAACTAATTATGTTAAAAGATTTATATTATTAGAAGATTATTTAAAACAGCTAGTAACTGAGTCGCAACAAAACCAAAAAATCACCGTTGAGCAATTTGAATATAACCTATGTAATTTATTATGCGAAGGACACGCGTTTGATGCAGTACCGTTTATAGGTAAAGTGGATGGAATTTTACTAGAAGACAGGACCGAGGAAAGCAAAGTTTTTAAGATTGCACTAAAGATGAAGTTAAACGGAACGGTAGCAAGCACGGGTCAATCTTCTTTATTATATAATATATCACAGATGCGTAAGGAGCTTGAAGAGGGCAAAACAGATAAAGTTATACGAAAATTATTTCTATTTACCTTCTTATTATTAGGCTTAGATAATGATGAATACGATCCTGTACAAATGTGGAAATCTATAAAAGACAATATACAAAAAGGGAATATAAAAAAATTAATAGAAAGATTACACAAGAGATTAATACAAGATAAAGATGGCGTGGAAACAATAAGACAATTGGGTACATTATTTACAAATATTACAAATTATCGAGCAAGCACGTTAAAAATGCCGTCAGTAGTGTATGAAAAAAATTTAGTTTTATATAAAGGTGCATTAGATGATGATTATGAACAAGGTGATGTGTTTAGACCGGTACAGCGTAATACAGAATATTTGCAAGACATTGCTGTAGTAGATAGAGATGGTGCAGATAAGTCGTATTTAATAAATATGCCCATTAATATAAATATACAGAGCAAAAGTTTATATAAGACAGGTGAAGCTGATAAAACTACGATTTCATATATAACTGATCAGCTAAAGGTATTGCCGGTTATATTTTACCCAGATAACAAAGACCTTGACCTAAGTCAAGCGAGAGAAAAAATAAAAAATATCTTTACTATTAAAATACCTTATCTAGAAGATGAAATACTATCTAATGTGATATATAGTACAGTATACACTACATTAGTATACATGTTATTGGAAAAACATTTAAATAGATACGGTAAAGACTTATATATACCTATTATGAGAATACACTCGGTAAAGCAGACTGACAAAGTGGATGGTATTAGAAATATAGGGAAGGTTCTGGAGAATATACTAAACAATAAATACAGAGCGATGTCACAAGGGTTTAAATATGATGCAAACGATGCAGAGTATAGATACTATAATGCTGTATCGTCAATGTATAACGGGGTGCCGAGGCGGGTAGCTTTGTCTAATGTAGGTAAAGTTGCAGTAATTGCCGTAACGAGTAGAAAATGCGATAGTTCATATAGTACAAAACATAGTATAAATTTATTAATAGGTGAAGTTATATTAGTTGGTGAAGATAAAGGTGGTAATATAGTATGCGATATGTGGCGGACATTTTCAGATTACTACAGTGAGGATAAATTATATAATAACCCAGTGATAATAGCAGATGTAATAAATGAGATTTATAATATGGGGTATAAGCAAATAATTTATGTTGCAAAAACACCATACTCTAGCCAAATAAATATTACTGATACAATACAAAATATGTTCTTTATGAATGAAGATGTATTAAAAATGATACTAGAAGATAAAAAAGATTTAGAAGTATACCCAGTATATTTTGAGCAGTTTATGGCACGAAACTGTAAGGAAGGTGTGGAAGCACTTTATGTAAGTGATACTAAAGAGATGAATAAACATATTACCAATAATCATAAAGCCATAATGGAAGTGTTAAATTTATATTCAGGTAAAAATGTGAGCACAAGAAATCGGGATAGATATTATGCAAGTGTAGTAATTTATTCTACATTATATAATATGTATAAAGATGAGACGATAAATAAGCGAATATATAAAGGTCTAATTGAAAATACTGCTACTAAAGAAAAACTTATAGAAGCTCTGATAACTCTGCACTATATGAGATATGAAGCACATAACAACAAAACTATAAAAATTAACCCTTACAATAGATTAATCGGAGATGATGGTGTTGCATCTAAAAGCATTTTAGAGGATGAAAAGCATTTAAGATTTAATTTATTAGCATATTTAACAGATGTTAGAAAAGTATTAGAAGGTGGTAAATAGAGTGAACGAAGTAGGCTATATATTTGAGCTTGGATTTAGTATAGGAGTTGCATCTAAACTTAATAAGTCAGAACACATAAAGAGGTTATTAAAAGATAAAGATTATACAAGACATAAGATTTATAGTCAGTATGGAGATGACGAAGTAATTAAAAAAAATATTGATTACTTCCTATTTAAGGGGATATTAAGTGGCAAAAATTTTGTTACAGAATGGCTTAAAAATGCTATAGGCAGCAGAGAATATAAGCTAGAATATTTTCAGGCAAACTTAAACCAAAAACATACTAACAAATATTATGCCAACTTAGTTAGTTCTCAATTAGATATAAATTTAAATGATGAGGAAATTAGATATTATTTAAAGAAAGGACAAATCTTTAATGCAGACTTGATAGTTTTAATTTCTGTTAGAAAAAAGTATTATCTATGTGTAGTAGATAATTCTATTAGCACTAATAATATTATAGATTACAGAGATTTATCCAAAGTTAAACAAAGTTTAGTAAAAGAGATATATAATAAAAGGTCTAAAGGTTCATTTAGAAATTTAACAATAGACAGCACAGACGCTTCTGATATGAATATAAACTCTCTAAATTATATGTCTATAGGCGACAAACCATTATATAAGATGATACAAGCAGGCAGTTATGCGTATAACTTTGTAAAATTATTATGTAGCAAAAACAAAATCTCAGATAACCTTTCAATTTGCATCGTAGGTTATACAGATGAAGAAATTTGTAGTAGCAATCTAAATTTGGAGCATTTAAGTATACTAGAGATGTGTTACAAAGCATATACCAATGCGGATACAGGAAATAAAAATAGCACTTTTGAAGATAAACAAGAGCAAGTTTTTAGAAATATTAAATATAACTTTAAGAAGTTTTTTAACCTAGACACTCCAACTTTAGATAAGATAATAAATTTAGAACCTATTGTATTTAAGGAAACATATGATAATTACCAAAATACAGCAGAAAAATTTAGTTACAATGGTGAAGTGGATACGTTTAGAAATATACACAATCAACAGATTATAAAACATATGGCGGATAAAGAAATTCAGTTGCTATTTTTAACGGGTAACCCAGGGATTGGAAAAACTACTGCAATTATAGATTACTTAAAGTCGCAATCTGGATATTTATTTATATATTTAAGTCCGAGAACTCAAGTAAATAAAGATGTAGGAGAGAAATTTGTTACAGAGTTATACGACGATAGTTCAGTATATTTAACAACTACAGGAGATGATGAGACTAATATAGTAAATTTTCTAGCAAAAGATACAGCAAAATATACGAATATAAAAGATTCAATAAAATTTATACCTATAGATGAAAAAAAGGTTGCTACAAACAATACATCACAAATTAAGTCTATTAATGACACTACTTATCAAATTATAAAAAAGTTACGGGCTGGTGTATTAGCTAGGCTGACAAAAGGGATAAACTGCATTATTTCAAATGAATTAAGTAATAAGATTGTAGCAACTATGACAATTCAGTCACTAAAAAGTATAAGTAAAACAACAACTACAGCTAAGCATTTTAAAAATATATTTGATACAATATATAATCAAAAAACTCGCTCAATAAATGATAGCAGTTTTGCTGGGTTTGCTAAGAAGTATAAAAATATTATTATAATGGTAGATGAAATTACTGGAGATGGTGCAGGTGTAGCGTTTTTAGATGAATTAATTAGTATAATATATAAAACAATTTATAAAAATCTATCAGCTAGCCAGAAAAATATGATTAATTTTAAAATAGTAGTAGCAGATGCGTCTATTACTAATATAGATGTTATACAAAAACATTTTAAAACTGCTATTAGCGATACTGATAAAATATACTTTAAAAAATCGGTTGAATTTAATAACTTAGAAATAGAGAAATTTAATTTTAAAGATAAGTATAAGTCAGTTTATATTAATACAAATTCATATCCTGCTAAACAATTACGTATTGAATATGATTTGTTAATAAAAGCAGAGCAAGTGGACGACCTGTTGAAAATGGATTTTAAAGAGCCAAATTTAATGACGCTAAATAAAATAGTTAATGAACTTATACATCAACAAGATGAGCAAATTATTGTATATGTACAAGATATCAAAAGATTGCAAGATATTGAAAAGGATATAGTACACAAATATAAGACAATTAAAAATAAAGATTTAATAAAAGGAACAGATTATCTTATAATAAATTCAACTATATCAGATAAAGAAAGAGCAGCTATAACACACGGCAAACAAAGTGCACGGTTTATATTAATGACATCTTCTGCTAGCCGTGGAATTTCATTTCCCAAAACGACCAGAATATTGGTAGACATACCACGCTTTGATATAGAAAAAAATATAATGGAAATATTGCAATTAATATATAGAGGAAGAGGAGATGAATTTATTGATTTAAATAGAGAAAGAAGTATAAGATTATTTATTAGCGAGACTATTTTTTATCGGAATACTCTAAATATAAAACCAAGACTTAATAATATATTTACATTGCTGATATTAATAAAAATTAGCATATTAACCCGAATATATGGAGGAGCAAAATTTAATAAGCAAACTATATCACTCATACCAGTGGGAGATAAGTCTGTGGGGCGTAATACAAATACAATTATTAACACTATTACCTCATTGATAAATAACGTGGAACGTGACCCGAATATAACTTACCCTAATCGCAAAAAATTAAAAGATGGCTTGACCAAAATATTTTCAGATAATGAGATACGAAGTAATGGTGAAATATATAATATTCAGATGTCACAAATACAACAAAGCTTTTACAATCACTGGGACATGGGAAATTTATTAGATTTTAATCCTTTAGTAAATCCAATAATATTAGGCAATTTAATGATATTTAAGCTAGAAAAACAACTAGATATATATGTAAAATTACGTAAGCATATTATTGATAACAGCGATATGCTGATGAAAAATATTGGTTATCATCTTAAAAATGTAGAATTAAGACCTGATACTAAAAAACAGTTACAAGAAGTTTATAATATAATTAAGGAGTTTACTGAAAGTCAAAATAGCGTATCTAAACGTGTGCAAGAAACTGTAGAAGGAGATGACTATTTTATAGCTATGCCTATAGTGGGACCATTTGCATATAAAGAATTTAGTGAGTATAAAGAATATGCAGATAATAAAGAGGATCTGATAAACCAAACGTATAGTTTTAAGAATTTATTATGTAAATATATACAAGGATATTATAAAATCAGCGGAATATTACCAATAGATGGACAATATAAAGACGTACCATATATTTTGTTTAGAAGTGAAAACTTGATTGCTTTAAGAAATAAAATATATAATAATAGATATATATTTTGTTCGGCAGAATT
>MDSQ01000213.1_pt1 | contig 12311 bp, 4 predicted proteins | sample 1008251 | NCBI WGS metagenome assembly MDSQ01 (sample SAMN05526597, study PRJNA338239) | gut metagenome | isolation source: Hindgut content | host: Naso unicornis | place: Saudi Arabia: Red Sea | collected 2016-05
CCACTTCATTTGAGTAGTGTGAACACAAGCGTTCCGTGCTAGGGCACATTTCACTGACTGTGTGTGAGTCCGCTTGAAAAGGTGTTCTCAACACGATTCATGTGTACTCGCACACAAACAAGGAAGTTTGTCACCATGTGATCGGCTGTATGAGAGCATTCCTGTTTTTTACAGCAACCAGGACATGCCAGTTAATTTACCTGCTTGTAAAGAAGGAGCCATGAAAACGTGTTCCTCTACCGCCACTGCTTCATCCATTATGTTCGCTTGAAAAAAATAAGTAGTTGCTTTTTCTTCTTTGTGTGTATTGACGGACTGCAAACCAATTATGTGCATACCGCCACCTACTTTAATGGACTGTGTACACATGCAAGCATGCTCAGGTATGGAACGACGGAATGGGAAAGCAGTCCAGGAGAGGGGAGGGGAAGCAATCGCGCTCAGGCTTGGGGTGAAACAGTCGTGCCTAATGTGAAAACAGCCTAAGTTGCTTGAAATTCTCTCCGACATTCTCTTTGCTGTTGCTGAGCCGAACATTTTGAATTCCTCAATGGATCAGCTGGTGATGGTCGCTGTCTGTAGGTGTTGGACAATATTCTCCTCAGGCGCAGCTTTCTGTCTCTCGCCGTGTGTGTTTCTCAGGAGGGAAGCTGAGTTTTAACTACACACTGGCTCTGAGTCCTTCTCCTGGAAGAATTAAAAAGGTCACTGTCTATACGCAGAATTATCATCACAATGGACCATGAATCAGCACTACATGACTCTTATTATTCTAAACCTGGACACACTTACATTTATTTTAATATTGCAGTCATTAATCATTGTCTTCCCCCGTGCTGCTTTTTCAGATCAGAGCAGTAGATTAAAAATGTCCATTAGCAGTGTGTGAGTCACAAAATTACACAAATCAGTGAAATGATGCAAAGAATTTGCAAAAAAAAAGTTTCCCAAATTTGTTTCCCATTTCTAAGTCATGCATGTAAAATGTTTCTGTGCCGTTAGTACCACTGTGTCACCTTCTCCTTCTGAACAGTTTGGTCCATTCGTATTTTCATTGTCTTACTTTTCCTCATTTTGCTCTTTGCTCAGTCATCTGAGACATTATCCTTGATTTTTTAATGAATTTTTTAAGGAGAATTATTTTTATGTCTGCAAAATTTCTGATTTGTTTTGTTGTGGTTTCAGTAGAAGAGCATGTCAGCCATTCGCACTGCACCGCCACAGTCAAGCTCAAAACCTTTTTAGAAAATTGACAAAATTGAAACAGGAAGGATTAAAATCTCCTGACTTGTGGGACTTAGCATTAGTCAAAATCCAAATAGCTTTTTCTCTTCAAACATTTCCCTCAATGCAACAATAGTATCTTAAGTTAGTTCTTCACAGCCTGGTAGAAGTCAAAGCTTTTTCTAAATATAAGTTATTATTATTATTGTTTGTTTGTTTTTCTGAAAAGCAAACTGAGATGACTCTGATGACATCATTAGGGGACCTTGCTGAGTCGGTCAGGATCAGCTGCTCAGCATCCCTGCAGAAACACAGAGTACGCTTGTCTTCAGACCTATTTTTATTTATTGCTCCCTCTCTGCCTCTGACACGCTCTCTGCTGCTCCCTCATGTCTCCAGCTGCTGTTTTAAAACCCTCTTGTTTTCTGAATCACTTCACCTCGAGCTGTTTTTGAAACTATATTAAAATAATCATTAAATTTAGTGAATAAACGCATGAATTAGGGCATGCTTCCAAAACTGGACTCCAGAGATCATAAAAGCACCCTTAGGAGGATTCAAAGGCTCCCACAGTGAAAGGAGATTTATGAATTTCATTTTTATGTCTGTTTTATTCATTTTACATGATTAAAGAATGGTTTCATCCTATTTTTAAAATCCAGGGACAGATGTTGGTCTGTAATGACAATGCCCCTATTTCAAGGATAATAAGTGCAGTAAAATGTTTGTGCTCTGCAGTATGCTGTATTAGTGGGTAGTTGGCAGGTTAGTTTCTGGCCACAAGAGGGGGCCAAAGCTCTTCTGCTCCTCAGTGTGAGAGCTGCTGTCGGGGCTTAGGTTCAGAATCAGGAGCCATCCAAACACAGCAACTGGAGACCAGACTATTTGCCATTATTACAATATGGAGGGACAGCAGGATCCCCTGACAGCTTTACACGTGTACATTACAAAGTGAGAGTACAGCCCAGCCTGCCACACACATGTGTGACATCTGAAAACAGTTAGAGCACAGTGTATTAAACATGGCACTCTGGTCTTCTTTAAAATGATCGTTTGACAGAATTAGTTTAATTTTGGTTAAATATTGATGCACTAATTCTACTAAACATCACATTTTTAGATTTTTGGGATAATCAGTGATGCAGTTATTATTACTCAGAACATGTGATACAGTATTTAATTTAGCCTGCGCAAACTGAAATATCAATACATTTCAGCTTTCTCACACTGTGAAACTAAAATTGGACATTTTGAGTATGAAATTTGTTTTGAGAGACAATATTAGAGAACTGTTGTCCTTCATTGTCTTTTATGTCTGTACTACACTCCAGGCATGAAAAAAATCCTGTTTCTGAGCCTTTTTCTCCTGAAATGATTCCAACAGATAAACGACAAAATGAGAGCGAAGCTAAAACTCTTCAACAATCCTAATTCTCCCGTCGTCCCCCTCTGTTTTTCTTCTTTATCCTCTCGACTAGGGCTGGGCAATATAAAGATATTATATCATTGTCAAAATAGGAGATTATATATCGTCTTAGGTATTGATATTGGATATGTCTTTCTGTCTGGATTTAATGGTGTTTTTTCCTAATTTTAAAGGCTGTATTACAGTAAAGTGAAGTAACAAACCTGTGTTTATTTAGAACATGTTATTTTTGGACTCAGGTTAGCACTTCATGTAGTACACTATGTATTTCTTCTTCTTCTGTTGCTGCTGCTGTTTATTGGTGTGCATGCGCTCTGCGGTTTCCCTCTGGTGTGTTTTTAATTCTAAAATGACGTGAAGTGCTCATCAGAGTCTAAAAATAACATAAAATAGTAAATAATCAAGTCACAACAAGCACACAGGATCATTTAGAGTTGTTGGAAAGTTGATCTGATGACTTAGGTGGAGGCAGGCTAGCACTTCCCATTGACTACCAGTGTTTGAGCTAAGCTAATTAGCGGTGGGCAAGCTCTGCCCGTCTCTTCCTTGTTACTGCACGCACAGTCAAAGGAATGGAAACTATCTTATGTGTGGAACTCAGGAGGGAGGAAAATAACAAAAAGGAAAAAAACATTGCTGTATCTTTTTAAGCTGCATTATTTCAGATTTGGCATTAAAATAAGTGACTCTGTGGAATGTAAAAGGTTTGCTTGTAGTACTGAAATACTGACAGCTCATTGTTTTGGTTTTGCAGCACATTTACTGCATGAACATTTGTAATCACCAAAATTTTTCTCATGAATCACTTGTGCATTAAAAGAAGCAGTTGGTTAGGTTAGCAACTAGCTATTGAACACAGTCTGCACACTTGCTGAAAATCACATTTAATGCCTTTTAAGACCTTTAAAAAATCTAATTTAAGTACTTTTTAAAAAATGTTTCCTGTCAGTTATTCCTGCAGAGCTAAAAGGGAGGTGTATATTAAATTGAATATTTGTCAGGTGGCCCAAATCACTGTTTATAATAAAACATGTCCGCCTACTGTGAAAGAAGCTGTTTGTTAACACGTCAGCCAAAACCATTAATAAGCCAGAAATATTGTGGCGTTGCGGGGTAGCCAGGTAGCTAACGGAAGAAGCAGGAGGAGACGAGATCACAGTTGCCAGCTCAACTGAGCCCGGATTTATTCCCTTGCTGAAGCACAGCTAACCCGAGGTTGAGGTGTCCCCCGAAAAACAACAAACAAGGCTAACCCTCTGAACTGATGAACTGTCCCCTCAGTCCGCCAACACACTTTGTTTTCGGTCACAACAAAAAAACTCCTGCCTTCTCTACCGTCTCTTTTTCCACTGTTGTAAAACATTGTCGTAAATACGCACATCATCCCCTCCCCTCCCTGAACACTTATGAGGTCCCTACCCACTACAGTGGACACCTCCCTCTATAAACACACTGTCACACAACACAAAACATCAATCAATCACCCAGCATTACAGTATGAAGGCATTTATGTATTTGTCAGCTTCTTTCAATTTGACTGATGCAGCTTTAATAAAAACACACCACAATGAATAAATTATTACTAAGTTAAAATCAAGTAAAACTATAACGACAGTCACCAACATGAGAAATAAAAGGTTTTCAACAGTGGAGCATGTGATACTTCCACTGATGGTTTCCAAGTCGGATCATATTTATTTTGTAAGACTGTAACAAGAGTCAAAATTTCCCTGTGACAGTGAGAATCCAAACCATAGTTTCTTTTTCTCATTGTGCATATTTTTTAACATAGGCCCTGCTATAAACAGAGACCTGAAACCAGGCAGAAGACGAATCAGATTAGGTAAGAAAACTAGAATTATCTTGTCTTGCTTTGACAACCTCAACCTCTGAATCATCCCAAACATTCACATGTTGCTCTCACAGCTATGAGGTCCACGCCTGTGCAGCCACAAGACCAGGTAAACATCTGGAACACAAACAGCTGAGTGTATTTTTGACTGTTGATTTTGTGTGTTTTGCAACTGGATGCTCACTTTTCTCTCTTTCTATTATCACAGCACTCACACAGGTAATTTGTTTAACTATGTCTTCTTAAAGTTATTCATTGTAGAGTTTAAATAAGTTATGGACAGACTCACAGCTGAGGTGGGTGTACTTTCAGACATTCTCCATCACTGCCGCCGTTTACCTTGGAGTTAGTGAATCACTTGTCTGGGCTGAGTCTGCAGGAACCCTGCAGGAGAGAGTGAGTTTTGTTTTACCCTCCCACTGAGACACAGGTAGACAGATCATCACGTTTCCCAGTGAGCGTTTGCAGCTGTTGTTTTATTTTGCTGTAGGTTAGAATGACCCTATGTGACTCCTTTCTTTTTTGTGAGGGCTGGAGAGTGAAAGGAAGCCCTCTGAATGTACCATTTGTACAGTGTAGCAGTGGCACCATCTGCTGGTTAGAAAAATAATGACAGAAAAGGCTTGAGACTTTCTTTGAGAGAGCACATTGTGATGTTGTGTTTAAATGATGCCCATTTTTTCCTTTCAGTGGACAGAGAACAACTAAAAAAGTAAGTATTATTCTGCCATCTATAACGATATAAAAACTAACTCCACCTTTACGAGCTGCAACATTAATTTCATGTACACATTGCTGCATAAATAAATCTAAACAATAATACAATTAATTTTTTTTTAGAGAGGGGAATTTTGCATCATGAGTATTTTTAATTCTACACTTAAAATATATTCTGATGCTAGTCGTTTTGTACTTTAAAGTTTTGAATGCAGGACTTTTACTCTTAATAGAGTATTTTTACACTGTAGTGTAGCTACTTTTACTTATTAAAAGTTTTCAATATTCAGTTTTCAATATGCGCTATTTGATAGATTCTATTTTATTTATTTCTCATCTCTGTGTTCTCTGTCTCTACCTATTTGCTGCCATATACAAATCTTTGTTAAACAATGCAAATTTGCAGTATGTGTGACCAACAGCTAGAAATGTCAACAGTCATCTTAGGCGTCACATGCTATAAAGTTACAGATGCATCATAACTGAAAAATTGCTGATGCCTCCCACAACAGTCTACGACAAACGCTTAATGAGTTATGGATGGAGGCGGAGCTAAAATGGAGGGGTGGGGCAAGCTATGATCAATGAAAGTGAGTTTGTGTGCTTCTACAAAGTTTGGCCATGTTGCATGAACATGAAGTTATGCGCCTTTTGTTACAGGCCACTCCCACTACCACGCCCCTTTTTTGCTAGCTGGCCGGAACAGTTCATCAGCTGTCCTTTGGCTCATGACCAGCCTTTCTACTAAATCCTGTGCAATTTTTTGAATTCATGTGGAAGTGAAGCACATTGTCAATACACGATGTGAGTCCTACTTCGACGTGAGTCGTGCATGCGCAAAGAGGTCCACCATCTTGCACAGCTAGCAACAACGATACCACTTACACAAATCACATGTTGTTATTTAATATTAATGTTAAATGTTACTGACTAATTTTTCACCATTCCCAACTTTGTATTCATGTTAGGGATTACAAGTTGAGTTAGCATCAAAGGCATGGTTTGTTGCAAACTGGAAGTAAACTATTGATGAGTTATTTATTTGCTAGTTATGTAAGCTGATGTAGTGTTAGCGAATAATGTTATTTTAAGCAATAGCTAATTAGCCACCACAAGTTGAAAATTCAGCACAAGCTGTTGCTAGTGCAGAAGATGGCTAACGCTAGCCACGATGTAGTTATTATGTACTTTTAAAACATTAACCCTGATTTAGATCGTTAAGCTCAGATCGTCACATGTGGTTTGTCCAAGTGGTGTAACCGTAGCTAGCTGTCCAAGATGGTGGACCTCTTCGCACTTGTGCGACTCACATTGCAAAGGAACTCATATCATGTACTGACAGTAGCAGTTAAAGTTTACACAAGCATCACACAGGAATCAAAACAGCAGCATATCATGCTAATGTAACTGTGCTAGAAACAATGTGATGCTAACACTTGACTATAATATACTACGGGCTAAACCTCTATCAAAACAGGCTGAAAAACAAAAACAAGTAAGTAAACAAATTTGCTTATACAGCCAGATATCAAACAGGTATAACACACAAAACACAACTTAGCAAGCCGGCTAATATTACCTACTGGTCCAATAGCAAAAAGTCCATCTTAGTGTCTGTTTTACACCTTTTTATTTTGTGAAACTCTCAACAGTGACCAAAAGCCAGCCCCACATTAACGCTCGTCTCTGTCTCTTTTTCTCCTCCCTTTTTCTGTACCTTTAACCTCTGTAATGATGTCCAATGAGGCTTCTGAGCCTGTATGAGTTGCCAGGCTCACCTGGCTTTGGCTCTGTTGCCCTTTCAGGCCCGCTCTCCAAAAGAATTCTCACTGAGTCCCCTTATCCCCAGACATAAAATCTCCTCCTCATGGTGGTTCAAAGCTCCTGTGATAGCAGTGTAAACACAAACACTCCCCTGTGTTTGGAGCAATCTGCTAGCATACAGCTAACAGCGCAAACTAAACAGGTACATTAGGCTCAGCTGCAGTCACAGGTTATGTCAGCAAACTCTGTAAATTCACAGTTAGTTGAGGCATAGCAGTGGGAAGACATAATTTTAATGATCCAGTTTGAATGCCATTAAGTGTTACATACTGTCATGCTACCTGTTCACCCAAGTCACTCAGCGCAGGAACAGGTGACAGAGGGGCAAAGTGACTGACCCCATTCACCCTATTACAAGTCAACGTATCAAACTGATTTCAAAGTTGTTATTTTTAGGTTGAATTGTTAAATGACATTGCATTAAACAATCCTTGGTTGAAAAGTATGTGATGCTTTTGTGTTGAAGCTCAAAAACAAGCATTAAAGCCATGACTGTTGATGACATTTCTCTTCCAATCAAGTAAAACAATCTGAACTAAAAAGTATGTAGCAGGAATAATGCAACCGGGATTAAAGCACCTATTTATTTCTTGCAAAACTAAAATGAATGTGTGTCAAATAGCAACAGACTGGCGTTGTTAAGCAGCCATAAATTGCAACACAACCCACTAATGAAGCAATGGTTTGACATTTGGGAAACGTGCTTATTTTCTTTCCTGCAGAGAGTAAAATAAGATGATGCTGCTGTCATACCTTTCAACTAAATCTGTAAACAGATCTTTTCCAAACAGCTCAATCTAGCTGTTCCCCCTGTTTTCAGTCTTAATGCTAAGCTAAGCTAACTGTCCTCTGGCTGTAGCTTCATATTTACTAAAAAGATATGAAAGTGGTGTCAAAATTCTCATCTAAATCTCAGCCAGAAAGCGAATATATGTACTGTCTAAAATGCAAAACTGTTGCTTTCAGTCATATGTATTGCAGCAAGTACAAAAAAAGAGCATGTAATGTGTGATTGCTACATTTAGCATTTAGCTCCTTTAACCTTTATTTATCTATCATTCTTTTTGTTGATCATCCATGTTCTTTTCCTTTCGTTTCCTCCCTCAACCTTCCTCCTCCTCAGGCTGCTAATAAATCCTTTACATGTCCTGACAGAGAATGCAGGATTAAACCATTGAATAAGCAACTGGTTCATGTTTGCACTCATCCAATCATAACTTGACGGAGAGAGAAGAGAGATAATTCTCCAGTTTAGTCTGAATCATTGATTCGTTGATCAGCAAGCAGGAGCAGCATTTCCCCATCGTGGGACTAATAAAGAATTATATTATCAGTGCAAAGTGACCTAATTAACTTTTTGAGTTCTTTTCAAGAAGAACTCTCGCACATGACACCAGAGAGTGGGTTTCTCTAAGTATTTCTGTTGGAAACCACACCAGAGTTTTGCTGTATGATTGTTTAAATGTCTGCTCTTACCCATTTGACAGATTTGTTGATTCCAGACCGTCATTGTTTCCCGGTAGCTGTAACCTGAAACAGAGGAACAAAATCTAGGCTGTTTGGAGAAAAGAGGGAAATCTCAAGGGATTGAAACCAGTTGAAAGGCCAGCTATTGTCGGAGGAACACGATCGTGAGAGCCACAGAAGTGCAGACACTGATACATGTGGACACTCCCAGGCTGCTGCTTTCTGTGAGGACATTTCTTCAGAATGTTTGGGGGAAATGACTGAGAAATTGGTGTGATATCAAAACAGATCTTGGATCAAGTTTCGCAAAGGAAAACATTTATTTTATTTTAAACTGTAACCCAGAATGTGCTTTTATCTGATATATCCTGCAGTGGTTTCCAATTCAAAGACACTCACCCCAAGTCTGTGATGATAGGATCCAATTCTGGACTGTCTATGACTGACGACCTGGGAAAAGACATGTAAGTCAGTCTGTGTGTGACAGCACATCTGTGGGAGTTTCAATGCTAACAGCTGTCATCATACTGTTACTTCGTTTGCTGTGAGTACTGTGAGCCGTGCAGGATTGGAGGTTTTGGCCGATTGATCAGAATAAATGACTGTGAGCACAATGTGAACGTACCGGCTCGGGGAGTCCGGACTGTCAGGTATGTCCTGTGCCTGCACAGCATCCCTGTGAAGAGGTCAAAGGTCATCTTAGAGAGACAGTAAGAATGGCTCTCATGTTGGTGAGAGGAGGATGTGTGCTGGGAGACTGAAGATCTGAGAAGAACTCAAGAGTATCATACAGATAGTTTCTGTTAAACTGTTAGCATAGAAAAACCATATGTGATAAATACTAGTGGTGGGAATCGCAGGGTAACTCATGATACAATTAGTTATATGACACGAGGCCCATGATAACGATATTATCATGATACAGCAATTATGGGATAACCGATATATCGCAAGACAATTATATAATGATACATCACGATATCTGTCACACTTAAGAATACAAAATGCATACACTGCATACATTAATACAAAAACTTTGTTTGTCCCGCTGATGTTGTAAAAGCCGACGCGGATCGAGACTTTAGACTTTCCATTCACGTCATAAGCGCCACTGCGAGGAGACATGAAGTAGTGACGCTGGTGAGTCGTATTGGCTGGGAAATCTGTTCACAGCGATGTGTTATTTCAATTAAAATATCAATATTTGGCGCCAGCGATTCAATAATTGTATCTCAAGTGCCAGGACATATTGCCATACGGTATGATATTGATATTGATACTGATATTTTGTCCCACCCCTAACACACAGTAATATAAGTTGTTGATAGTTGTTGATGATATGAAAGTCCTGATTAGTGCAGCTTTAAAGTTGCAAATATATTTCCATTTTGTGTGTCTTGCTTGTGCCTATAATGTTTCTTCTTCCATTGGAAACCCTGACGCCGGTCCTCATTATTGCAGATGTAAGCATTTTAGCAACTTGTTGCTACACGTAACTTTAAATTTTGACTTGAATCTGGTGTTTAAAATGTTCTCTAGGATAATCATCAATGACTACATTAACTTACATTTTTGAAAAAAGGGTCTTAAGTACAAAGTCATGTCCTAGTTGACACAGAAAGAAGCAGAACAGAAAGATAACGTGTTTTCTCAATTTGGTGTGATTTGAAGAGAGTGATCACAAATGTGATTTTTGACAACACCAGACAAAGTTGCATTGATTAGCCCGAAGCATAGACAGGGATGAGGTTGACCACAACTATAATACATGTAGGCTAAACATTTTGGTAATGTTTCATGTGTTTAACGTAACGTCCTTAAAAAAAAACAAAAAAACAAAACACAACTCTCACACTCCGTTAAACTGTTTTTACTGTATTTTTACTTCATACTCATGTTGTCTAGCTTGATTACAACAGCAGTTAGCCAGCTAGCAACATGTTAGCAGGCTGCAGTTAGCTAGCTACATCACAAAATAGGAACACAGCACATGCAGACTCAGTTGTTAGGTAGTAAATAAATACATATTTCTTTTTAGTACTAATAAACTGATACGAAGTTTTGAGAAAATGTTGCAGCACAAATAAAGTGTGCAAAGTTAAAAGTAATTTCTGCACAATACCCACTGAAGTATGAAAACTTTCTTTGTGAATACTTTCTTTGCTTGTATGCATTTTTCTTACATTTGCAATAGTTTAAACCTTTGGACCTTTTTGTTATGGCTTAATGTAATAGTAACACTTTCTATGGAGTCTCTATAATGCATTATAACTCAATTTGAACACACTTATAATGCATTATATATGGTAATGGTTAGGGTTTGCCCTAACCTTACTTATAACTCTGGTTACACAGCACTATAGGCACATTATAGCGCATTATAAATATGTTCATAATGCATTTTAGATGGATGCTGTAAGTTAAGTATTACCAATATAATAACTGTGTTATAAACCTACTGGAGGTCTTGACCTGAGTGTTTCTAAAGTCTTGCTTACAGCTCAAGTGAAGGCTTGATTTTAAGTCAAGTCTAAGTATAATCAAGATGATTTTTCCAGCATTTTTCCAACATTTGACCCCCACCAAAGTCAATCACATCAAGTATAAATTATGATAAAGGTTTGCCGTCTTTCTAGCACTGGTCTCAAATGTTCACAGAGACTATACTCATTCTAAAGTGGCGATGCTGTGATGCTTAAATTCATGTATCACCTGTAAGGACCCGTGCTGAGCCACACACCATATCTTTCAACCATTTAAGCTCACATTGACCGTACAATTGTGTCAGTAGGTGTAAACTTACAGTATACCTCCGCTCAAGCAATACTGCTGTGACGGGTCAGTGCTTAAACCCTGCGAGTACAGAACCCTCAGTACAAAGATAACGCTCTGTGGAGAGGACAGCAGCCTGATGAACCGTCTCCCTCAGCCAAAACTCTCACACCCATAAGTAGCACACTCTAATGACTGTCACGCCTCTGGATTTTATTCATGAAGGAAAATGTACAAAGTCGCTGTAGCTGTGTGTCCGTGACTCTGTGACCCACTCAGCTGTTGATGCACATTGCTGGACCGCCCAGTGATAAGAAGCTCCACATACTGCTCCTAATACGGTACAAATACTGTGTATTGGAGTGTCTTCCTCCACCCGACATGTGAACCAAACAGCATTAAGTAGCTTAAGACACACCTCATTGGGTGTTAATCCCTGTACCACAGTAATGAGGATTTGTCTCGCCTTGGAAAAAGGGGAGTAACAGAAGGTGGACCTGTGGGCTGTCGCTGCACCCACACAGGTGTGAGTGTAAAGAACGCGTATTTCATGGGTGGAGGCTGCTTATGGGCCATGCTGAGTGCCTTTACTTAGAGCAGCATGCTTCTGACCAAACAGCATGCTCTGTGCTCACAACATTTAAACAAGGGCGACGCTGTTTCTCCAACTAATAAATTGCTTTAGAGGAAACATGTAGCTGTCTGTGCAAACTGCCAAAACTAATCAATGAGAGGAGCGCACCTCTTTTGATGCTCTCTGTGTAATATTTACTTGATGACTTTTCTTATGTACTCAGAAATGTATTGATGGAGAAACAGAACAGGATTATTGTTATTTGCAGTCATTTTAAGTGCATTTGAGAATGTAGGCTATATTATATATTTGCGTGTTTATTTATTTATTTAATTCAAAGTGAAATGTACTGTAAATAACTTAAAGATTTATTCTCGTTCAGTTTAAATTCTATTTCATTATCCTGGGTTGCACTGTATGCTGAAGCATGGATTGTTGTGTCTTTTTGTGTACGT
>MDSQ01000214.1_pt1 | contig 12281 bp, 10 predicted proteins | sample 1008251 | NCBI WGS metagenome assembly MDSQ01 (sample SAMN05526597, study PRJNA338239) | gut metagenome | isolation source: Hindgut content | host: Naso unicornis | place: Saudi Arabia: Red Sea | collected 2016-05
GTCAACAGAGTCATCCCAGTGGGGCACATGCCTAATAAACCTACCCTTCGTGTGTGTGTGTGTGTGTGTGTGTGTGTGTGTGTAGGTGGAGATCTTGGCCTCCTTACAGAAGCCTAAGAAGATCAGTCTGAAGGGGTCAGATGGGCGGAGCTACACCATGATGTGTAAACCTAAAGATGACCTGAGGAAGGACTGCAGACTCATGGAGTTCAACTGCCTCATCAACAAGGTGTGTGACATTTCAACGAGATTAAAATAACATATTCTAATTTATTGTTCTAACTGTGTTTACTTGTAGTCTTTATTTAATTATACTAGGTTGTACTAGGTAACTGGCATACTGAGGGTTGATAATCTGTCAGTTTCAATGGACCTTTACTAGAGGTGGTGAAAGTTAAATTCAGTTACACCTCTCATTGTTGTCCAATACCACCAATTATTGTAGCCTAATATTTTATAATAAATTTTATTCATAATAGTTCAGTGGCCTTGTGGTTAGAGTGTGTGCCCTGAGATGGGGAGATCGGGTTCAATCCCCACCAAAGTCATACCAAAGACTATGACAATGATACCTGATGCCTCCCTACTTGGCACTCAGCATTAAGGGTTGGACTGGGGTTACATCCCTGCAACATACCAGCGTTATCTCCAGGGGGTGTACTTGTACATCAAGCCGCCTCATGCTACAGACACAGGAGAAGGGCTCCTGGCTTATCAAAGGCTACTTACTTTCTTTTACTTACTTTAAAGCTGGGGTAGGCAGTTTATCTCTGGTATCATCTGGCTAAAATCCCATGATGACCTTTCAGCATATTGTAATTCAGGTGGTCTGAAAGAACTCTAGACTTCTGCTTCTCTCCTTGGCTCTGTATTTAGACCGTGACGAGGTATTTTCAGCCAGTCACGCTAATTTCAGGGAGCACCTTTTCCGATTGGCTGTTTTACGCTGTGGTTCTTAGTGACAGGTGACATAGCCACGAGCTGATTGGCTGTTAAAACAAATGATGTGCCTTATGTTCTAAAACTGGCCTCTAGCGACTTGACAAGCTGAATTACAGGCGTCACTGTCACCCAGCTTGAGCCAAGCTGAGATGGACCAGTTTATTCCGCTGCAACTTTCCCTGAAACTGTTTCGTCTCGTTTTGAATCTTTGGTGAAAACTTAACTTAAAAGAGAGAGCGACAACAAATGAAATAAAACACGAGCTGGAGCAAAAACAGAAAGGGGAGGGTGCAGTGGAGTTGCTTCCCCAGAAGTCTCATGCTACAGCTAGCTTGATTTCCAGATGTTGCCTGCCTCAATTTCAAGTTTATACATGATTATGGTCAAAGTTGTTTTAAACAGCAACTAGCTGTAGCTGTCTGCTAGGTGGCGCACAGGTATTAGAAATAATTTAGAGACATATTAGGACTCTCTTGTCCAAATATGGACAAGATAGGGATGGCCATAATGCTCAAACTAACAGTACTCCACCTAATGGGTGACTCTGGTCACTATTTATTATATTGTCTATGAGATGATACAAATGATGGTGTGATTTTAGTGCTTATTTAGATTTATGTGTATTTAATTTAATGTAATTAAGTATACCCACGTGAGTATAAGTCAGACTTCTGTGTGTGTACATTCAGTGAAAAATAGTAAATTTAGATGAACTAATTTGTTTATATTATTCTCAATGCTGAACAACGTTATCACAGCCAGTCTGACTAAAACTGAAACAGGTCTCCATTAACACTGCTCCTCGAAAAGGATTTTACAAAGTGTTTCACTGCAAAGTTGTACTTTGGAGTCAAACCTGTTTATCCTCCTCCAGTTTGTTTTCAGCAGCTCTGAATAAAAAATGAATGCTGTTTTGAAATCCGTTTTGCATTTCTCTTACAGGGAAGTTTACAGTTACACCGGGAAAAAATGTCTCTCCAAGGCAGAGAGTTTATACCAGAAAGGCGTGATATCATAGTTTTGGTTCATGCCAGTCAGCGTATGTTGAGTTTTTTGAATTGAGTACAGTTCTCTGTTTAGTGAGGTATTGTCGACATTTCCTGCCCTCTTTGTTTTGTCAAATCAACGCCCACATTATTACAGTGTGCTGAGCTTTGTGAAGTCCATGGTAACAGCCTTTCATTGGTCCAAGCTCCTGATGCTGCTCTCTGTGGTCTATGATGAAAATCTCAGGAGAATTAATTTAATAACAGTGTTTTGGAAAGGAATGCAGCACTTATAAACTTTGTAAAAAAAAGAAAAAGCCCATGTGTATTATATTGTAGTTTGTAGATACTGGAGACAATAGAAAAAATTGTGCTGGGTGTGATGCTGTTTATTGGATATGGTTTGGTTTCCTACAGATGAATTCACCGCCCCCAGAAGGCAGAAATGTGTCCCCAGATAAACTGACTGCCCGATGGCTTTTACACTCTCATTAATACATTCTGTAATACATGGAAGCATTGTAAGACTCATTATTTTCACTTGAACTGCTTTATCATAGATAAACAACCAATAAAAAGGAAGTAAGTTGAAAGTGATTGCCACTTGGAGTTTTTGTTTATAATGCATAAAAAATAATGTCCCCATAAACATTACTGTAAATGAGAAAAAACACAACATAGGAATGTTTCCACCTCGAAGAAAGCAAACCAAAAAAGGTGGAAGAAAAAGTTGTCAGAGCTTTTTGATGACTCTTCACGATTTTATGAGTTGTGTCTGATGTTGTCTCTCCTTCTCGTCCAGGACGTGGAGGTGCCCCTGCATCTGCTGCGTTACGTCTGTCTGTTCTGTGGGAAGCACGGCCTCTCCCTGATGAAGGAGTGCTTCGAGTCCGGCACTCCAGAGAGCCTCCCCTTCCCCATCGCCCACGCCTTTATCACTATTGTCTCCAATGTGAGTCCACTGACCCAAACCCAAGAGCTGCTTACTGCTGACTATCATTTTAATTGGGCTGCTGGAAGCCAGTACAAGGCCGCTGATGAAGTTCTGCCGGACAGAACTGAGGCTAAGTTTAGGCGCAAAATGGACTTGGGGAAAATTGTGGCCCGCAGGCAACAGCCACATGAGATAATAGTTGATTATCTGACTTGTCTCTCTAAAGTCCATGAGGACAATAGCGACATACGACGTTCACAGCCAAATGGGAACGGTGACATTCCTGTGAGTGAATGGGAAGGGTATCTCAGAGACAGATTCATTCAGGGAATGATGCCTGAAATTCAAGAGCATATGAAAGAACACTGTGTCGGTCATGAGACCGCGAGGCTGCATGATGTGGAAAATCATGCTGCACATGCCAAAAGACTGATAAAGGAGAAATACAAAAATAAGAAAAGGAAGAAAGTACTAACCACACAGAATCAAAAGGAGATTGACAGTAACGCTGGCCAGGAACAGATGATGAAATACAAAATCTGGCTTAAAGAACTATCCTTCAGGGCACATTGTTTTCTTGGAATAGAAGTAAATTGATGGATAAAACAAAGAAATTCTGCTGATGGATTTTCCCGAGTATATCCTGTTAATTGAAGCTGAGATTGCCTGCAATCCAACCCCAACTTTTTATGCTCTTTGTTCACTAGACTTTAGCAATCAGAAGTAAAATTATGGAGACATGAAGAGAAACAAGGATAATGTTCTTATCACTGAAACAATGGCACACAACAAGAAAGAACACCAGCTACATTCATGTTTCAAGTTTATTGAGCACTTAAACTATGTAAACGAGAAGAAACTCAATAGTAGCATAAAACTCAGCCACACATTTTTTGCACACCCAGGAATCTGTCCGCAGGTTTGGAGGTTCAGAGGTGATCAAATTCAGTTCCCCTGAATACTAGTCTCATGTTGCTCAGGTAACTATAAGAATGTTTTGCTGTGACTGGGAGGACACAGGAGATATTTTTATTAACATAGATTTACAGTGCTGCATTGTTCACATGACTGATTCAGAAAAATTGACAGATGTATGGAGTAATACTATTAAACTCTTGAATTCTATAAATTTAGTCTTGTATTTCTGCTTATGTTACATTTAAAAAATGTAATTTCTTAATTACAGTATAGAGTAAATTCTTAATCAAATGTTTGTTGACATTGTAGGAATTTGTTGAATATGATCAAAATTTGGTGTCATATATTGTGATCCCATTGAGTTTCTCATTGTTTCTTTTCCTCTGCGATTCTTCAGATTTGCAGTGCATTTTCTCAAACTCTTTAGCAATTTCCAGCGTTGTCAGATTCTTCGTCTCAGGAACACAGAACTTTACAAACAGCGTAGTGCCCACACAAAAAAACAGGAATATGAGGAAACAAAAGTAATGCAGATTCTCCTGGAAAGGAAGCATTTTAGAGAACATTTTTGTTAGTGTGAATATTAATTTCAAATTGATTTTACTTGAATAATCTCTCTTATATTTCCTCTGGCCTATTCCCAAAAACAAACTAAACTTGATTAAGGAAGTAATGTCCTTACCACTATGATAGGGAAGAGCATCCCAAGCACGAACAGGCCTGTCCAGTTAACAGTGCAGGCAAATATGTATGCAGCTGATTTGAATGACTGAGTAAATAATTCTCCTGGAAGAGGAGGTGTTACTGCAGCTGAGGGTCAAGAACAGAGGCAGGATCGTGTGCAATGCATTAGTACTGAAGTACTGAAATTCAAATCTTTGATGAATGGAAACAATCCGAAATGATAAATGTACCTGGTCCAGTGGAAAAAAAGAAAATGTAGATGAAGACAAGGATCACGCTAATGTACGACATCCAAGAGAGTTGACTCTGAAGAAAAAGGAGTTTTTGAGACATTATTAGTCTTCACTTGCCATGTTTGTATCTTCCAAATAAGCAAAAATATGCTGTTAACAGTATATGGTTTTGTGGCGACTTACTTGCAGGAACATGGTGACGGTGAGAAGGATCAATGCGACAGACATTCCTGCATATCCTCCTAACAGCAGGACTTTCTTGCCTGTGTTCTCGATAATCATGAACTGCAACATCAAAACACATTTTCAGCAGTTAACCACAAGGGGGAGCACTAACTATACATTAGAACTAAAAGAGTAGAAAAATGGGGATATCTTTCCTTGAAATAGAAAACAAATATCAAGTCTAGGATTTGTAACAGACATTACACTCAATGTTCACTGTTTGTAGGCCCTAAAAATATAAATAATGATGGGGAATTAGTGAGAGGGGACTTACAGAGGTTAGAGAGGTGAACACCTCACACAACCCTGTTCCCAGGGCTGTGTAACTTAACTGGTGTTCTGGGATTCCTGCTGCACGAAACACCTCAGTGGAATAAAAGTACACCTGGAGAGAAGTCATTGAAAAAGAACAAGATTAAATGTCTACTTGTAAAGTCTTTAAATTAAAGAAAAAACTGTAAAATGTAGACTTTCACATTTTTAGTTTTCGAGTGCATGTCAAATTCCAAAATTCAAAATGTTGAAAATTAGATTATAGGCCAAAGTTGATCATAAACATTTCTTCACAGTTTATCTAAAAAGAGATGAAACATCCACGCATGAAAAGTGCAGTTAACATCTTGTTAAAAACAGTGTTCAGTGTGTTTCATATCACTCACGGAGTTGATGCCACAGAGCTGTATTGTGGTGAAGGTAACAAGGATGGTGGCAACCTGCCATCGGATTGTTGGGGTCCGGATCATCTCCATCACTGAGTGGCTGCGAATGCCCTGCAGGGCAGCTTTCTCCTCCAACATCTCCTCCACCTCTTTGCTGTGGTCCTTGTTGCCCCATAGCCTAATTAAAGCTATGGGAATGTTATAAATCAGCAAATTAAGGTGGTGATAACATCACAGAACATTAAAACAAACTTGGAAAAGGGTTTATTTGTGAAAATGGAACTTTGGAAAGACAAAATAGCCCTCTTACACCTTTCTCGCAGGCTTTGCGGTCTCCTCTGTCCAGCAACAGGAACCTGGGAGACTCTGGCAGGAAGGGCAGGGTGGACAGCTGGAGTAACGCAGTGAAACCATTGAAACCGAGAAGCCAAGGCCACCTCTCCTGTGTACCAAGTAACTCCCTGCAAGGGCAAGGTCATACAGCAGTTTAACTATCACGGTGCAATGTAATGGCATGTTCACAAAAAAATAACAGCTCTCTGATGGAGTTTTGTTTTAAAGGGACCCATAACAGAAGGTTTTAACTCAACTATGATCTTATTTTTGCAGTTCTGACCATCATTACTTTCAATATTATGAACACTATATTCACAAATGTGATGTAAACAACACTAATAGCCCTGTCTTCAAGAATTAAAAATCAAGAATCAGGAAAAATTAAGTCATTTGCACTGCAAAAAAAAAAAGTCACTTTTGCAGTAAAAAAATAAAATTCTGATTAAGCTTACTTTTTTCACATGGGTCGCCAATGAAATTCCAAAACAAGGCTTGGTCTCTGTGCAGCAGAGAAATATCATAGCAGACAACGCCAGAGGCATCATTTAACCTGCAAGGATGTCATCTTGCTGCTGTGCTCCCGGGTGTAGTTCTTACAGGAGGAGGGAGTCCTGTCGAAGTAACACATTTGACCGTTTTACAGTCAATTTTAAAATCCGTTGTGAGTGGACAAAGTGATGCCTCGGGCGTTGTTGCGCTGCTATGAAACATCTCCACTGCGTCTGCCCAACCGAGCCTCGTTTGGAATGACAATTTTGGAATGACAGGGCTAAAAAGAGCACACCATGAATCTATGATGCTGGTCACCTCACCTTAACCCCAACAGTTGGCCAGTGAGTTTCCCTAAGGAGATGAAGGTAGCAATGGTCACACCCACCATGCCTCGCAGCCTCTTGGGGGCGCACTCCACAAGGTACACAGTATGAACTGAGAAACTGACACCTGGATGATCATACATTTTGAGAAGAGTCAAAAATGATCAGTAACTGGATGATAAAATTGCCTGGATATTTGGAAATGTAATAGTGACAATTATAAACAGAAAGCGATTGTCTGTAGTGTTAACTCGACAGCCAAGAGTGATGTCATGGGCTCACCTGCATTGATGCCAAGAAGAAATCGTCCCACAATGATCATCTCAAAGGACATTGCTGTTTGGCTCGAGATCATCAGCACAGCTCCAAGTATAGCCACAAAATTATTTAACAAAAGGCATTGCTTTCTGTGGAAGACAGAGACTTCTGTGTTTAAGCCTGAAGCAATCATTGAAGATAAAAGTTTAATTCTGTTTGTCTTCAGTGTAGCAGCCTTATTTAAGATTCTGACTTTTCTGTTTACACTACTGACCTTGCCAGTTTTGTAAGCAGTGGACCAGCCAGCAGTGATCCCACTAACCCCCCAATGCTAAAGATGGACACCATGAAGGACCAGATGAGAGAAACTTGCCACTGCTCCAAGGAGACGTTGTATCTCTGCAGACATGTTTTGTTCACCAGCTCCTGTATAAACTGCAATTAGCACATGGCAGTTAGTCTCATTTCAGTTTAGCTGTGCCAGCATAATGTAAGTTTATCATGTTTATCAAGTCATTTTCACTGAAGGGCAAAGTACCAGTACATTCAGATACAAATAGATGCACACAGATGGATGGATGGATGATAGATAGACAGATATTTTTCTCTGATTTATAGTAGTTCTACTTACCTCAGATGGGGAAGTCATCGCAGATATACAATATCCATATTGAAATGTTCCACCAATGCCGCAGACAAATATGGCAGCAATTACAAGAGGACATTCTAGCTGCAAAAATTGAGCATGTAAACAATGACGAATGTAAGTACACTTTGTCTGCCATGAAATCATCAAACTTCTACCATTAACACATTTCCCAAAGCTAAAATTTGTCTGAGTCTGAGATATAAAAACAATTTTGATTTTGTTTCTTCTGCAAGTTTTTTCGAATGTAAATTCTGAGTTAATTTTTAATTTAATAGAACTTAGTACAATACAAATTTGTGTAAGAAAAAAAAATGTGTGAGGTAGATATAGAAAGTAATTCTAAATATAACCTACCAGCAGCTGGATGTACTGTGGCATGACCGGAGTCTAGCTTTTGTCATGTCAATGGTCTTTTGAAATCATTCACGGGTTAAATACTGTTGCAGATATTTAACTGTGCACTATAATTATTAACTTTCTGTTCAGGCCACTGGGAAAGAAAATTTCAGACAATCAGTCAAAAAAATTGGTAAATGTACATATAAGGTATATTTGCTAGTAATCTGGTTTTAAAGATGATAGAAGATTTTGGACAGAAACCACTGTAAAAAATGTATTATTGTAACAACCTCCTCTACACAGACAGTATAAGGAATCAGGTGCTGATCAGTCACAGGCACATTTTTGGTTAAATATCAAAATAAACCACTGCACACTTCTTCAGGTTCACTCAACAAGATTTGAGTACTGCAGGTGTGATAAATATGCACAAATCAAATGACTATCAGTAATTTCACAACATTTTTCAGTGCTTAACATTTTTCAAAAATATTAAATAATCCATAGGACATCATTTTACACAAAATCACACTTACCAAAAAACATGGCAAGATTACAGAGTGATGATTTTACACAGAAACATATCAATAAATTTTTTTTGTAAGATAAGTGAAGAGTTACAGTAATTCCACTTCTTCATATTATTTCTACTAGTACTGTTATATCCCATTAGTCAAAGAACGGCAAGATTAATAAAGAGTTACAAGAATTATATTACTTAATAAAATTTCAACTGTTACCATTATATCCAATTTAAAAAACTGCAGGATTAATATAGAGTTGAAATCTAAACTACCTCATGTAATTTTAACTTGTGCCATTATATCCTGTTAATCAGGAAACAGCAGGATCAATAATAAAGGGTTGTATTAATCACACAACTTTATATAACTTCAACTGATTGGCAGAACAGGATATGCTAAAAATCTTAAGAACAGACAACTGTTCCTGCAGCTGTCCCTCTTATAGATGATTGTCAATATTTTGAAAAATATTAAGCACTGAAAAAATTATGTGAAATGATTGTGGTTTGTCAGATAGTTTTTGTGTATTTATCATAACTGTAAGTACTCATGAAATCTTGTTGAGTGAACCGATCTGAATAAACCAGCGCACACTGAGCTGCCTTGACTGAGGATTCATTTGAAGCTAACGACACGTTTCGTCTGCGGCTTCTCTGGGTTCACTCAACATTTCCTGAGTACTTAACAGTGTGATACATACACACAAATCAAGTGACTAATCGCAGTCATTTCACATTCTTTCAGTGTTTAAAGTTTTACAAAAAATGAATCATCCATAAGACACCATTTACATAAAATCACACTTATCAACTTTACGTAATTTCAGCTGGTATCGTTATACAACCGACAGAAAGGAAATCTCAAAAATCTTAAAAATAGGCTACTGATTGTCCGTCTTATGGGTGATTCTTCTTGTTCTTTTTATTTTTTAAATGTTAAGCACAGAAAAAAATGTTGCGAAATGACTGTGATCGGTCATGTGATTTGTGTGTATTTATCAGACCTGTGAGTTCTTGTGATATCTTGTTAAGTGAACCTGAAGACACTGTAGGCAACAGCATCAGTCACTCCAAATAAATTCACAGGTCAGTCAGGTCAGTGTGCAGTGGTTTATTTTGATATTTTTACTATAGTTAATTATTGTCTTTCAGTGTATTTAAAAGCTAAACTGACTTGCCAGATGGTTTATTTCACAGAACCATCAGGGAAGTCGTCCTTTGAACCTGTTTGGATAAGGGCATATGCTTAAAAAGAAAGAACTAGGCAAAACCTGTCTATGACAGACTACTAGGCTAACTTCAACCTATCAGATCAACAAACTGTACTTAAAAGCAGGCAGCAATACAGTAGTTGGTAAATTATTCTGCCAAAGTCAGTCTGGAGAAGAATGAACTCATATTTGCCATTCAGAAAAGCCTCTTTCAAGTAAGAAATTTGGCTCTAATATAACTGATGAAAGGCATTTATTTTATTCCCCACTGTTGTTTTAAACTGTCTCTGGTCGTCACACCAAACACCCACCTATACCTACCAGTGGTCTTTCATAGGACGCTGATTGGTCAAAACCACTGTGGTTCATGCACAAGCTCAAAGCTTGAAGCCTGACGAGATGTATTTTCAAGACTATATTGCCACGTGATCTTGCAAATTAGGCCAAGGTAATTTAAACCTTAGGAAACTTGTTCTGGATAAAACAAATATTCAGTTGTGAATGAGGCCTGAAACCTAAAACAGTAAAGGGTAATTTTTTGTTTGTTTATTTATTTTAATGGATCAAACCACTGGACATCATGAAAGTCTGTACAAAATTTTATCAATTCATACAATTATTGACTTATTACACTAAAATAAAATGTCAAGCACTCGAGAAGTCAGGGGATCACCAGAGTCAGTAATGAGGACCTTATACCTCATGTAATCAATCCAGTAACTGTTAAAGGGATACGCCAACTTTTTTTTCTTTTTGTTAATTATCTTACTCCTGAGTTCAAGACAAGAACATAGATACCATTCTATTGATTGTGTGAGCAGTAACAAGGAGGAGACAGTCAGAGCTAGCCAACCATGTTATGTTACAGTATTTGTTTTTAGAGTCAGATTTTCACTTTATGTAATTTTAGAATCCAATACATACTGAGAGTAAACCACAGGGCGCATGCGATTGCTACTACTGATCATGGCCAACTTTGTAAGAGAGGACGAGGATGAATTCTTCTGGCCTAACCAAGATCCACAACCTTATCTATTTGAACCAGAACATACAGAGGAGGAGCTACATGTTTTGGAAGCTGAGCAGGCAGAAGAGAAGCTGAGGCTGTCGAACAGCCTGAGGCCGAGGGGAGAGTCAGAACCGGTATGGATTGGTGGTGCAGATTTGGGCCTTGTAAACCCATGCTGACACAAAACGAGCGCTTCTGCTGTACTGAGTGCTTCTTGGCGCTGCCATCGATAAGAAGGCCTGACATGTCTGGTGAAGAGGACAGTCACTCAGAGATTGTGTCACAACAAAAGACACTTTTCCAGCTTTAGTAAATCCTGCAGTTGTTGAAACTTTTTTCCATCTACTGAAAGTAAACTGGAAAAAATGCCATCTGGACCTAACGGACAGTTGTCTGTGGAGTGACTCTTGCAGTCATAATGACGCATGGGGCTGTATATAGCAAGCTTCTTCTTCTTGCTCTCTTCTTCAACTGTTTACTGGCATGCATGCACCCTGTGGTTTACTTTCTGTAGCGTATACACGTGTAAATGTAAAATTACATGTGGTGCGTATCTGAGTCTAAAATATGTAACGTAACATAACAAGCACACTGGACCATTTAGTGTTCATGGAAAGTTTGTCTGATGACTTTAGGCAGAAGTAGGCTAACGCTACCCACTGACTACCAGTGTTTGAGCTAAGCTAATTAGTAGTGGGCTGTCTCTGCCCGACTCTTCCTTGTTACTGCATGCACAGTCAAAGAATGGTATCTGTCTGCTTGTCTTGAACTGAGGAGTGAAGCAAGTAACAAAAAGAAAAAAATGTTGACGTATTACTTTAAGATAATTACTGGCCACTGCACATCTGTCACTTTCAATTTCAGTCTGAAATAAAATACTTAAATTCTATGAGTTTAATCTTGTATCTGCTTAAGTTACATTTAAAAAACAATAATTATGTCCTCATTGTACAAGTGAATTCTTTAATCCAAAATGTTTGATGTTTGACATTGTAGGAGTTTGGTGAATATGATCACATGTTGGTCTCATTTATTATGACTCCACTGAGTTTATGGTCAGCGTTTCTTTCCCTCTGCAATTTTTCAGATTTGCAGTGCATCTTCTGAAACTCTTTGGCGACCTCCAGCGCTGTCAGATTCTTGGTCTCAGGAACATTGAACTTTACATACAGTGCACAGATGGCACAGAAAAACAGGAATATAAGAAAACAAAAGTATTTCAGATTCTCCTGAAAAGGAATTTAGGACATTTTTGTTAGTGTGAATATTGCTTTCAATCTGATTTCACTTGAATAATCTCTAATATTGTCCACTTGATTTAGTTAAATTACCTAAAAATATGCTAAACTTTGCCAAGAAAAAAATGTTCTTACCACTATGATAGGGAAGAGCATCCCAAGGACAAACAGGCCTGTCCAGTTGATAGTGCAGGCCAAAGTGTATCCAGCAGATTTGAAGGACTGAGTAAATAATTCTCCAGGAAGAGGAGCTGTTACTCCAGCTAAGGGTCAAGAACAGAGGCAGGATTGTATGCAATGCAGTTTCACTGTAGTCATAGGT
>MDSQ01000215.1_pt1 | contig 12280 bp, 12 predicted proteins | sample 1008251 | NCBI WGS metagenome assembly MDSQ01 (sample SAMN05526597, study PRJNA338239) | gut metagenome | isolation source: Hindgut content | host: Naso unicornis | place: Saudi Arabia: Red Sea | collected 2016-05
GTCTTTGCATTTCATTTTTATGACCATTTACTTATGAGTTACTGACATTTATAACTGGCAGAGGGGAGCCTTACATATCTTTACAATAGTAGGTAATTACTGGGTAATTTCTTAATTAACCTTTCTCATAGACCCCTTTCGTGCCTATGTCATGAATATGTTGGGTGTTAGAATGAGGCAAAACAAAGGTAAATTGGAGGCGATTACGGCCTAATTACCGAGCGAAAATGTCATCTTGCTGTGTCATCGGGAGCCAAAATCAAAGGAGTAAAGACTCAGACTTGAAGATTTATCGCATACCAGCTGCCACTGCCAGTCAAACAAATCGAAGACAACTTTGGTTAAACGCGATAAGATTAATTAAAAATGCTCATTAAAAATCATTAAAAATGCTCATGTTTGCGGCGCACACTTCATATCAGGTAAGATTAACAAAGTATTATCTGTTGTAGCCTGGGTAACTTCATGGGTTAGGCTAAATTGTGTGTCTTAAAGCTTTGTCATGTCCACCTTAAAATGATCAGAATTCTATCTTCCTATCTTACAGACTAAGAAAACAGCAAGCGGATAATACTATTCACAAAATAAAAAATTCAGACTCAGGAGAGATTGAGACAAGTCTAGAAAGAATCCAACAGAGTTTCAAGAAGTATTATAAATCACTATACTCCCAACCACAATTTAATAACAGTATGTGTGTGTGTTTAATAACCTTCAAATTGAGGTATTTTTAGCCTTATTGAACTTACTATCTGTTACCAATGAACAAAATGAAAAATTGATAGCTGAAATAAAGAAAGAGGAGCTATACTCAATAATTGGGGGACTAAAAGCAAACAAATCACCAGGCACGGATGGCTTCACCTCTGAGTGGTATAAATCGATGCAAGAACAAACTGGGTCCAACACTACTGAAAGCCTTTAACTGGATACTATAGAAAGAGAAATTCCATCCTCATGGACAGATGCAATGATTTCTGTCATACCAAAAGACGGGAAAGACAAACTAGACTGTGGTAATTATCGTCCCATTAGTGTATTAAATGTTGACTACAAACTGCTGACATCCATACTGTCTAAAAGAATAGAAAGTATTCTACCTGAACTCATCCACTCAGACCAGACAGGTTTCATTAGACAAAGACAAACACAAGATAATATCAGGAGAACACTGCTCATTATTAGGCATATCACACAACAGGAAATAGAGTCAGCCATTATAAGTTTAGATGCTGAGAAAGCGTTTGACTCAGTCAGGTGGTTATTCTTATACAAAGTGTTATCAAAATTTGGCTTTCACAAATCTATCATTGAAATATTTAAAGCACTGTATGGCAAACCATCCGCATGGATAAAAATTAATGGTGATTAATCAAATTCATTCACTCTAGAACAAGGAACAAGACAAGGATGCTGTGCCTCACCACTCCTCCCTGTTTATAGAACCCCTGAGCCAATGGATTCGACAAAATGGGGAAAATAAAGGAGTAGATATGTTATCGGGGGAACATAAACTGGCCCTATTTGCTGATGAGGTATTGATATACCTAATGCAGCCTACACAGTTACTCCCAAAACTGATGAGTCAACTAGAAAAATATGGGACGCTTTCAGGTTAAAAGCTTAAAATACAGAAAACTCAGGTAATTACATTCAACTACGACCCACCCAGCCATATTAGGGGAAAATATAAATTCAAATGGGATGCAGAATCAGTTGGGTACCTGGGTGTCAGCCTGCCTAAAGATATCTCTAAATTATTTGACCTTAACTATGATCCTCTGAATGCAAAAATAAAATCGGACATATTACGATGGAATGTTATTCCCTTCTTGAGTTTGAGTTCCAGAGTAGAGTCAATTAGAATAAATATACTGCCACGAATGTTATATATCTTTCAGTCTCTTCCAGCAAAGATACCGACCAAACGGGTTAAGGAATGGGACAGGCTGACATCCAGATACTTATGGCAGGGGAAAAAACCCAGAATCAGGTATAAAACTTTACAATTACCAAAAGAATGTGGTGGTATGGGCCTCCCCTGCCTACAAGAATATTACTATGCAGCGCAGTTAAGGCCATTTTGTGTACACCAGCATACTCTGCAAGATGGAAAGAAATTGAAAGTGCAATGATAGGAGGGATACCAATAGCAGTGATACTGTGGTGTGCTTATGATACAGAATTTGTTCCAAATAGATCTGAGAATAGATTTCAAACATGGATCACAACAGGCCTTACAAACTACTATACATTTGTCCACAAGGGGGCATTTCAGAGCTTTGAATCCTTACAGAGAAAATATGGTCTGGAACGGAATGATTTCTATAGATACCTTCAAGTTCAACATTATTTTAACCAGAATCTGGATGTAGTTTTAGAAACAGAAGAGACAGGAATCATGAAAATATTTCTGTCAATATACAAATCCACAACATGTAGTAACATTATTTCTAGGATGTACAATGCCATTCTCCAGTCCAAGTCTGAAAATACACTTTATATAAAAGAGAAGTGAGAGAAGGAGGGAAATTTTAATATTTCGGAGGAGGGCTGGAGAAGAATATGTCAAGCACAGTGGAATTCAACCAGTTCAACTACATGGCGAGAATTTTGTTGGAAAAATGTAGGGTTTTTTATTACGCCCCTGCAAAAACGACATCAGGGCAGCAGCAGAATATGCTGGAGACTATGTAGGACAAATGACGCCAATCATTTCCATAATTTTTGGAATTGTCTGATTATAGTGCCTTATTGGCAGGAAATTCATGAACATATTAATAATGTATTTGGAGCCAACATTCCTTTTAGATGTGATACTGTATATATGGGCAATATCTTATTTGAAGGGTGGAATACCAATGATAAGAAACTGACACAAATACTTCTGGCAGCAGGGAAAAAGGCTGTCACGAGGAAGTGGCTAAAACCAGAGCCACCTACCATTGATGAATGGATAGAAATAATATATGAAATATATATTATGGAAAGGTTGTCATTCTCCCTCAAAGTCCAAAAAGAAAAATTTTATCAGATTTGGACCAAGTGGACTGAGTACATTAAACTTGTAAGGTCAGATTTTAGCTGATTTGCTAGAATGAAAGAGTGAGAATGTAATGTAATGTGTACTAATCTATTGCATCTAACAGCTTGCACTTTATTTTCTGTCCCCCCTTTTAACCCCCTTGTAATACCTAAAAAGGAAGCTTTCCATGTTCAAATGTAAATAGTTAAACTTGATGTTATAAAAGAGAACCAGTGTATATACAGCAAAACCTTTTGTTTCAAATGTATATGATGCTGTGGCTCCCCTTGCAGTAATAATGATACTATGTAAAATGATAAATGTGAAATTAATGCTTTTCCAAATAAAAATAAAATAAATTGCAAACGAACACGATATCTCATAGATAAAGCCAGTCTGGAAAAGATGCGTGGGGTTTATGTAACCTGTGCAGCCAACAAAGGACAGTAACTTGTAGTAACACTGGTATTCTCCTTTGACCACAACATTTGTCTCACCCAGTTGGTCCAGCTGGTGAACACAGCAGAGCATCTAAGCAGCTATATCTGCTCTGTGTCTACTGCATATTTAAATGAGAAATCAAGCTAAACATGCTAAAAATAATTTTCATATCAGCTTTTGAGGATATGTTACCTAACACTGATGTTATTAGTTAGTGAAATGATTGTTTGTAGTTTTCATCACATTTTAAATACTTACATAGGTTATTGCTGCAGTGATGACATAACTCCTGTTGCTGTTTTTCTTTTTTTTTCTCACTTTTATTAATACCGCATGCATCAATTTACATGATTTGGTTGTTGGTATGTTTTTAAGTGGCCTCTTCAAACTCCATGTGACACATTTCAAAGCATCATGGTCATGAGAGGACGAGTACTCAAGGAAAATTACCATTCACAGATTCCATTTTTTTTCCATAATGGCAGCACCGCAGGCAATCACAATATTCAGCTTCCATATCTTTCAAACAGCCTATAAGCACTTTCTAATTGATTTAAGTGGTGCTTGGTATTGGTATTATGCACAGAGTGGACAGGTATACCTGAGGGAAGAATGTAGGACCTTTAACAAGGTAGAGAAGTGTGGAAAACAATAGCTCGAAGCAAAGATATTTTAGCCAATATGAAGCTGCATGTGTAGGTATAGACTGCCTTCCTTTATGAATTATTTATAGGCTGCTTCTTGTCTCATTTTAACAGCTTTGCGTTCCTTTATTCATATGCTCATACATTCACATACATCAACTCACTGAGATGTTTTTGACCATTCAGCATGAAGTAATGCTGTTACAACGATGGCTGCATGTGTGATCACAAGAGGGGAAGAAACAGTCTTTACTCAGAGGAACAGGAAGTTGTAGTTTACTGTTACTGCAGCATCATGACCTTTAAATCCACAGCACCTGAAGGGTAAATGTGGTCATCTAACACATCTTTGCTTTTCAGTGCAGCTCTGCGCCTGTTTGAACGGATGGCATAATGTTGACAGCAAGCCGACACACAACATATGTCTTAGTCTAAGCAGAAGTGATAATTAGCCATTCTTGTCTAAGTGGAATATACAGCAGTCTGTGAACTGCAGAGGAAGCCAAGTCTCCACTTTAGTTCTGGATTTATAGCAGCAACAAAAGTTTGTAGCTATTTATGCAAAGATACTATTTAAAGGGTTTTTAAGCATATTAAAGAAAGAAAATAAACTGATTAGAGTGGTGTAAACAGAAGTGCACTGATTATTTCAGGGGGGTCGATTCATTGGTAGAGACACTTTTACCAAAACCATTAATTACTGAGAACTTGTTGAAGTTACTGTTAAAATCACATTCATGGCTTCAGCTGTTGGCTTGTTTGCAACCTCATCAAGAGTTGGATTTAAGAGTAAAATTTTTATTTACACTTTTTTATTTAATTAAAATATTCTTTTCTTACCTTTGACATCAGTCTTTTTGCTGCTTGTAGTTGAAGCTGTAGATTTGTAGTAGCCCTTCAGATTTGATGAATTTAGAAGAGTTTGCTTTATCAGAGCCTTTTGTGCATTCTATTTTCCAAATATGTAGAAATGACCCGTGTTGGGGAACATCATTTTAAAAATTAACTCATTACGTTACAAAATGACTGCCATTAAAAAGTAACTTGTTACATAAAGCATAACCTGAGAAAAGTAACTCGTTAGAGTACTTTTATGTCACGGAAAATGAAAATTCCTTTGTGATTCCTTGTCCATGTTTTTCTATAGCCAACACCTCCTTTAAATATAATTACTTTACCATAATTACATGGCCATTTTCTCTTCTTTTGGAAAGAAAAGTCAAAAAATAAACAATAAAACAATAATAATATTAATAATAATGGATTACTTTTGAAAACATAACTAAACAACTGAGTACTTAAATTGTGGACCTAATGTTTAAGGTTACTGGTTACATCAAAAATGTAATCCAAATTCTCTAACGCATTACTTTGTTCACGCGCTCCCCCGTCACTTGAAATGACCTATTATTAAAACAAAATTTATAACAATGGTCAGACATACAAAACCATATTATACACTGACAGACATGATAACAGCCACGCTCTTACGTGCTTCCCATCAACATTATTAATGTAAAATTTGACTTTAACCTGAACCACCATAAATGAGTAATTAACTTTTACAACAACATTCACTTTTGTCCTTGTTTTATCTCCACTTTAATCACTTTTATCCCTCTAAATTCTAATTGTCTCATTACACAAGCATTGATAAAACACTAAATCTAACCACACCAAAATGACCTTACAGAGATGACGATGTATAGTTCATTCAGACAGAAATGCAAGCCTCCATTTTCCTCCCCACCATCATAAAACCTCTGCTGTGTCGTATGAAATTGATTACATCGGTAATTCACCTCGCTGTAGCGAGCAGAATGAAACACTCGACCCTTTTATCAAACTACTCTCCAACTGCCCTCTGCAGACCAGGGATCAATATCAGTGGAGATCCAGCAGTAACTCCAGATAGAAAAGGTGAACGGACTGCGAGTTATAATGTGGACTGTAGTCTTTGTCTCAAACAGACTGCACTCAGACTGATGCGCAGGTGCTACATGTAATTGAATAAATCAGCTACAGTGTCGTGTAAAGAATAAAACATGTGAGTACACAGGATGGTCCGGGCTCACTTACTTCCTCACCTTTGCTCATCAAGAGCTTTTGGGTGCACCTGTGATGTTCTTTCTCAGCCAATGGCAATCAGAGGTTTTTATGAGGAGGTTGGTGTTTCCTGCTCAGTGGTTTGAACGTGTCTAGAGAGTCAACACCACCAGTTGACTGTCTGTGTTTGTGTGTTTGCGTTCAGCATGTGTTGAAAACATTGGCCCTTTATAAACTGTTTGGAGGGATTCCTTTTCCTGCACCCTCTGTTCTCTCTAACCATATTGTGATCTTCCTGCCCAGTAAACCCCAGCTTTGTTTTCTTTCAGTTTGGGTCAGATTCCTGTCTATCATTTTCTTAGACTAAATGGGGGACCATCGGGAATTTATACAAGCATCTTTCAGAAACTATGGGGGTAATTTTTGCTGGAAAGTTTACCCGTCGTTAGCAGTATTTTTTGTTAGTTTCCCAAAAGCGACTGCTGTCTTCTTGGTTTTACACCATTTTATACAATAAAAAAGATTGTGTTACTCTGATTCACTCAATTCTACAAAGCCAGTTTGTGATAAGGGAGGGATGGAGGAACAGGACATGATGTCCACATCTTCTCCTACAGGCCAGAACAAGAGTGAGGAGCTTCATTTTGTTTGTAGTTGTAATACAATTGAGCAAACTTCATGTGCTGATGATGGCTGTATCATACTGTGCGAAACTTCATAAAAAAATTTAAGTGGACCCTTGAGTAGTGATTGTTCTGTCAATGACAAAATTGCTTGAAATAATGAGAGAAAATACAAAAAAGGTTGCGTTCAGAAACGCTGTCATAAACCAGCAATATAAAACTTCTGGTGCTGATGCAGTCAAGTGTATTGTTAGACCCACTTTCCACCCACATGATGGTCGGGTTCATGCCAGAATACCTGTGACTCATCTCAAAGAGCTCTTTACATAAGGCATTGAGACTCTGTAAAACCTCCACAGGGTCTGAATAAGCAGACGCTATGAAGCATCCGATCTGCAATAAAAGAAATGTCCTCAAACACGGCTTTGAAGAAGTCTTGTCTGCCACATAATATGTTTTGATTTTATTGTGGAATTTTTTGCTCTTCTGTCACTGCTTTGTTTGTACTGTTGCCACGACTCCCTGGCTTTTTAAAGCTTGTATATGACCGTGCCTATGCAATAAACATTGTATACAACCAAAAATAGCGAGCAAATTTTATAGAAATAGGGGACTGAATGCATAAAGGGCCACACAGATACTGTGCAGACACACAATGCATGAAATCTTTTTTATTCCTTCCAACAGTTCTCAGAGGTCTTTGGAAGGAACAATACAATAGATCAGAATCAGTAAACAATGTTTAAAGTCCACTTTATTTCCATCCTCAGGCCTGACGACGCTGCAGGTTGTTCTGGACACTGCAGCAGAGAGGAAGTGGCAGGTGACTGCCATCAACGTGGGGAACCTGAAAGATGAGAGGAAGGATGAGGCCTATCGCTCACTGTTCCAAGATCTGGAGAACAAGAAAGAACGGAGAGTGATCCTCGACTGCGAGCAGGACAAAGTCAAAGACATTATGGAGCAGGTAGAATCATCGTTCTGGTCATTTTGAGTGACTTATAGAGCAGGACATACTGCTCATGGATATAATTCCTTTCTTAAAGCAATATCTAAAATTTAGACACTACACCACGACAAAGAAACAATCCAACATCAGTAACTTTAATAACTCAGAAGTTCCGGGAGTTTCTGCAGGAGTGGTGTTATTGTGACATGATTTGTAAAACTTTGCAACGATGTTAGCACAGAGGTATCGCTGTTTTATCTCTTTGATCTGACAGTAAGTGAAACAGTTTCATATTTCACTGCTGACAGACTTTCAGGCAGGTTAGGTGACCTGGGGTTAGTGGTGTGTGACACTGCAAAATTTGGTATCGATCCAAAACCAAGTACATACAGAGCCAATATCGCTGATATTGGTACAGATACTTTTGACTTATTAAAGCAGCTTATGTGCTTTAATGTGATTGAGAGCAATATGTCATGAGTTATGAGATGGATGAATCATCAATATGTTTTCAATGAAAATGAGAATAATTATGACAAAATGATTCCCACTAATAACGAAAATAATATCACAATTGCAACATCAGTCCAAATAATTAATTAATTGTATTTATTAATATAATAAATAAAAACAGTTATGCCGTTTTTTCAAAATCATGCAGCACTTTACACTTTTACATATATATCTTTAAAGATATGGTTTTGGTTTCGTAATAATAGTACATTGATTGGACCTAGAAAGCACTTTTCTGGATACTCAAAAACTTTACAAAGAACAACATCAAAACAAAGAAAACAATACAAAAATGAAACAATACACAAGAAGAGGAGCAATGCAGAGAGGGAGGAAAACACAGTTTGTTCGTAGATTTGAGGCACTTCCAGTACTGATGTTTCCTTTATCTAAAGCTGTTGGATTGCAGATTCTTATTATCGTATTTAATCTGGACTTAGAACAACAATGTTTCAATAGTCTTGAAGGATGTTTTGCTTTATATATTGAAAATGAAGAAATTGTCTTGTAATTTCCATGTGCTTTTTAAAGTAGCATTAGAGTCAGCACAACAGAAACTGCTCATTTAGCATTTGATGAAGATCACCTAAACGCTAAAGAAGCAGCTTCTGGTGTGTGAACTCAGTTTTCTTTTATTATTCAGTCTATTTTTCTGTTCAGCAACCAGTAATGAACAGTGTTGGATGTGCATGCTGTTTTTGAATTTTTTTTTGCATGAAACAGCTGTGTCAGTGAGAGTGATTTGACTTTTTATGTATTATTTTTTGTGCTGTCCAACATTTTTGATTTTTGTTGCAGTCTAATATCAGGTAACACATTCTGCAGATTTCTTTCCTTCAGACCTGAACAATGTGGTTAAATAAAGTGAGGCTTTAGCAGCAAGAGCACTTATTGAGCTGAAATGAGCATTTATTGCTTGTTAATTTATTAGTTAACTTTGGGTTAATAATGATTTCAGATGTTTCAAAAGTTAAAAAGTATCCTTTGAATGAATAAAAACTCAGCTGAGCCAAAAACACAAATTATGAGGCAACTACTCTGCATAAACAGAACAGAAAGTAAAGCTTGATTTTACACTGATACACTGTGTGAACTTTGTGTATTTGGTCATGATATTTAAATTTAAAGACAGACAATAAGAAACACAGTCTTCTTATGTAAGTTTGCATCAGAAAGTAAATAACACTGGTAAATTATTGGCAGTATTTGTTTAAAGAAGTGAGAGACTAAATTCTAACAACCCTGTTGCCCTTTAATTACTCCTGTAGGACAAAGCAATCTTCATAAAGCACTTAGCAAAGAACAACATTGTCGCATGGACTTAGCAGTCCAACAGATGCAGAAAAGCACATGAACAATTACACTAATTGTTCATTCAGGCTGTAAACAAAACTGCAATTAAAGGTAAAACGAAAGCACATAAACAGGTTATTTTCACTCTAGCTTTTACTCAGGAGAGAGGCTCATCGATTAGCATTTAAAGCGTGCCAACGTCTGTTTAACTGAATGCTGAATGAAATCAATGCCCGCAGCCTGGCTCAGTGTTTATCAGGGAAAAACAGAATCCGTTCAGGTGGAAGTTTTCTTGCTTCGTGTCAAAGACATTATCGTAGGAGACACGAGTCGTCATTATTCAAATCTGCTTCCACGAGCTGCCCTGACAAACTGTTGTGTCAGTCAAGCAGCAGGATATTAGTTTCATGTGTGTCATTTATGTGAGGCACCGAAAAAGATCATGGCTAAAATCGTTCCATTATTTTCTGCTGTTTTTTTATTGCTCTACTTATAAAAGAAGTGGATTTGAAATTGGATATCCTTGTCCAGCTGTACTAACAACTGTGAGCTCCGTGTTTTTACTCAGTGATAATGTTCAAGACTGGCAGCCATGTTACACTTAATAGTGACAAATTATATTATCTAAATAAAATTGTAGACTTTTTTTCAATTTGATAAAACTGTTATTACATGGACAATTCACCTCCAGTTGGTAATTTTTGGTCTGTTGAGGAATTAAAATGAAAGCAATCAATGAAATAAAAGTGACAACCGAAAAAGCTTTGAAAAAGCCAGCAGTTATATGGTGAGTCATTTTAAAAACTGTATCAATTATTTAATCCATCTTGTGTGTCTCATGACCCTGCAGGTCATCACGATTGGCAGACATGTTAAAGGCTACCACTACATCATAGCCAATCTGGTAAGAGCAAACAAACTCCATATGTGTTTGAGGCTGTGGTTCTCCAACTTTTTCTGTCATTACATCATTTGTTAACAATGATTTGGGAAGCAACTAATTAAAAACAGCTATGAATCTTCCAAATCCATTTTGTTCCGTTTCCCCTTCATAAAGTATAATAATTTAACTTTGTTTTATTCCTTATTGTTCCCTTCACATCCACCATCCACCTGCAAGATCCACTAATAGGCCGCCACACAGTTTGATAATCACCAGTTTAAAGATTGAATTATCACAATATGTGCTTCTAAAATCCCTCGGACATAGATACATAACACTGGGTCAAACTTCTATGTCTTCAGGGTTTCATTGATGGGGATCTATCCAAAATCCAGTATGGCGGTGCCAACGTGTCCGGCTTTCAAATCGTTGATTTTGACGATCCTTTGGTGTCCAAGTTTGACCAGCGATGGGAGGCCCTGGAAGAAAAAGAGTATCCTGGTGCAGACAGTAAAATAAGGGTGAGTTTAAGACTGTGAAGATCCGTCCACACACACACTTTTTTTTCCTTCCTTTAATTTTCATGTGTGGAATTGTTGGTTTAAAATGTCTTCATAACCACCTAAATGTGCCAGAGTTCTTCTAATGTGTTTCTAACTTTAACATAAATTAAGCTACATCACCCAGTTTTCCACTCACATATACATACTAATCTCTGAGTAAAAGTTACTATGCACACAAGCACACTTTTAGTTTGTGATATATATACATGAAACCTCCCTCTCACTCTTTGTCTTGAAAATCCAACACTGTAAATGTCTCATGTGTGAAATAGCAATCTTCAACAAAATAGCCTTCCACAATTTTATTTGCAAAATCATCAAAGTTCAAATTCTTTTTATTGCCAAAAAGCTACACTGCTGCTGGATTGCAAGTCTGGGGTGAAAAATCACTCTGACATTTACAACATAGTGCAGCACAGCACATAAATGAAATAACACGAATATAAAAAATATAAAAGACCACCAGCAAAAGACGTATAATATGCACTCTGATGAAGACCAGATACTAGGGAGGATAATGAGCAGAGGGTGTGGTGTGTGCTTGTTTTTGTGCTTCACAAAAGGAGGATAGTTTATCTTCAAAGTTGTTCTTGTGGATCATCCTCATTTGTTTGATGGGAAAATTTAAATGAAAGCCTGTTTTGTCAACTAATTATTTCATCCCTTAAAAAGTTTGTAAGGCGAGGCTGGGTGGGAATCATTGCTATGAATCAAGGCACCAACTTCACACTTTCAATGCAGCTTGTTGCAGAACTGCAAAATTTAGATATGTGCATGCTTGCATGCATGCATACTTGCAAACATTGCAAAACATTGCATTTCTACTAAGGGAAACTCCATGGATTTCTCATGTTTGCCCCAATAGAATTTAATTGTTAGGAAATATGTCCGCCCTTAATTGGTAACAAAAATACATTTTGGGGAAAACAAAGCAAAACAAAAAAGCCAACAATGCTTAAATCCATTACTAAATTTTTTGTAGTTTCCCTGCCCTTTCTCAGGCTAGCCACAGAATTTAGGTAATTTTGTAAAATGTCGTAAAAAGAACCGTATTTATTTTTTTATTTTTTTATTTACAAGTCTCAAACAGAGTGAAATTTTGTGTTTTTGTCTGAGATGACTTCTTGCTGCAAATGTCAAGCTCTCATGAAGATTTATGGTAGAAGGACACGTATGGAATCAACTCAAAGTAAAGCTCAGCGTCTGTGTTTATTGAAATGGAGGAACACGTCAGTAAGCAGAGTTTTCCGACAACAACCAGAATTGTATGCATAGATTTAAGCTGTATGGTGGTAAGGTT
>MDSQ01000216.1_pt1 | contig 12280 bp, 10 predicted proteins | sample 1008251 | NCBI WGS metagenome assembly MDSQ01 (sample SAMN05526597, study PRJNA338239) | gut metagenome | isolation source: Hindgut content | host: Naso unicornis | place: Saudi Arabia: Red Sea | collected 2016-05
AATTTTTCCCGCTGTCCTTGCAATGCCTCATCAGTCAGTCTGTATATCTATGTATATATCTCATCTTGGATTTGACTCTGATAAATGTATGTTGATGGCTGCACATTCTGCCAGAGGCCATTACTCTTTAAGACTCTTTTCTGATTCATTCTGTCTGTCTCGGGCCCACCAGGTCTCATCGCTCTCGCTTGAAATGTGAAAGAGCCCATCACACAATGAGATACAGCACATAAACAAGTCCTCAGACTCAAGGTGTGCCAACATTACCGAGAATAGCAGGTACTCAGCAAAACCTGCATAAAAAGCAGAGACATTTCATCCTCTTAAAGCTTGCCAGCAGCTATATTTTTATGGCCTTTATCTTGATACTGTGAGAGCAGAAGAAAAAGCTTGTAATATTTCACACGCGTCACTGCTTTCTCCTCCAAATCACCCTCAGTGTGATATTTTAGAACTTTGTCACAGTTAATGCTCCAAACAGCACCATTTTAAACAGAGGCACCACCATAACATCTATACACTACAGAGCACTGAATGTGAATGAGGCAAACCTACACTGGTAGATACTGTTAAAATATAGTAGCTAATGGGGATCTAAATCAACAAACAAAGTGCAAGCCAAGACTGATGTGCACTGCTGTGGAGTCTTACAGCTTCTGGGTGAAAGGTCTCCAAAAAGAAACCAGAGAAAGCCAAACCTGGTGAGCAAACATGTGCAACTCCCCACACAAGTGATATCGAGCTGTCATGAAATATAGATGCAGCAGACTGAAGAAGCTCTCTGAATGAAGTACTTGAGCGGATCTCCCAGGTGGATGTGTACTACATATATGATGCATAAAAAATTTAGAACCATACAAGTGTGCTGAGGTTATGAGCACGGTGAAGGATCACTATATAAGAAGCTGAAATTTTCATTAAATTAGAGGAACTACTTTTTATCGGATCTCACTGAGATGTGTTAAACATGATCTCACTCTCAGCCCAACCTACTCAATATTCTCAGTGAGACTGACCTTTGATGAATGTCATTGTTTTAGTTGAATGCATTATATTGGGTTTCACTGCCAGCGATATTGGCACGTCAGACCAAAATCCTTATTCCTCGACGAGCTGCTTCCTTTCCACCATGAAAAAATGTGGAACAAGTGAATGCATAAGCCTGGCATCCATCCTGCTGACGAGGGCTAATCTTATTAACATTGATTAAGGTTTCTATTATATAAATGGCCAGACTGCACACATAAACAGGACAAGAAGACATTGCAAGGCCATCTGAACTAGACAAGTCGATATTCTAATGTTTGTGTTTTTTGTTGTGTTTTGAGCGTTGTGTGTTTCTCATTCCATGTAAAAGGAAATCATGCCAAAGTGAACATCATGTTATGGTGCATCACAATTAACCTTGTTGTGTGGCATCCTGCAGTGATGGATCCCTGATGCAAAGGCTTTTTGCCATCTGCATGGTGAACAAATATGTCTGAAGATGGTTTGTCTCCTTGACTAAGAAATTACATTATTTTGCCTTTCTTTTTACTCATCTAAAATCAGATCTCACTATGAAATATTGTATGTTGACCAGCGCATAAAGATGGGGATGTAGATTTAATTACTGAGCTCAACAACTTGGCTGGTATGTTTTCACCTTGTACATCTGTGTGACATTGTGACAAAATGTCCTCCTGGAGAAAATGCATTTATGAAACCTACTGAGAACTCATGCAACAATGTAGTATTGATTGCTAAGTACTCATGGGTCAAAACATGTTGACAAGCGATGCAGCTGATGTGATCCCCTTGCAAAATAATCTCGTTTGAATTTTATCCCAGTGCCTTGAAAAAAGCCCAAACCTTCCACAAAGTCTGCACATCATCCAGTGTGAAAGTTGTGTCTTTGCTCTGAGGCACCATGAGGTTGAGTTCCAATTTCCTGCTTTCTATCCCCATCACATGATAATATTTAACTTTATAATAGGAATAGAAATCACAGATGATCTGTGGCAATGTGCAGTGCATCCGCTGCATTATCCAGCTGCAGAGCTCTAGCACACACTCTGCTTTGTAAAATATGACCAGCTGTGTAAACAAGCGTTGATCATATGGTGACAGAATTGCCATATTCTTTACGTTTCGACAAGAAATCCATCACTATCCAAAAGATATCCTCTAAATCCACGTGCACACTTATTTACAGAGTTTTTAATTCCTTACACTGACAAAGATTCTTGCTACCTCTGAGTAAGACTGACTGACTGTCACACAATTACGGCTTAACTGCCTAAACGTCAGCCGAGTCTTAACATGAATGACACAATGGTGTGGTCTCCCAGCAGGCTGAGAAATACAGCCATGCAGCCGATGTTACTCATTTTGTCCACTCTGTGTCTTGACTTACCGATCGGCTGCACAACGTTTGTATGATCAAAGTAACCTGATGCACCGTGAGCTGCAGTTAATTGCTCCCTATGTTAGCGCAGGGCAGGTCACGTGATCTGCTATCAGTGAGCAGAGGGAAACCCCATAGATGGAGGGAAAGCACTGCAGTATTCAGCCTACCTCCAGAGAAATACTGTACATTTCACAATTCTGGGCAACCTGTGGAACGTCCATTTTTAAGAGACAATACACGGCGACATAATCAATTTTATTATTCATATTCTCTTTACACGTAGCTGTTACAAACCCTACTTTCTATTTGCCCAAAATGTACAACAAAATGAAACACTACAAAAAAAGAAAAATCTTTAAACACTGACAAAATACAGGACAATAAAAAGCCCCTATCCAGGTGTGAAGCTGTTACTGCTGAGAAATAATGGACCATATTTCCTTGAGTACTGCTTGTCTCTATGTATTATTGGAACACTGGCATGCTGTACCATTAAACCACAGCAGTAGCACCCATTCACATCTGCAGGATGCTTGATGTTGTCTCAGTGGTATTTTTAACCCTTACCTGCCCACTACATTTAAATGAATCGTGAGGGGAAAATCAGCATTAAGCACAGTCAAGCAAAAAAAAAAAACATGTGACACCCCCCTTTCCTATTGGTGGAAAAAGGCACCCCACCAAACAATCACAAAATTATATGGCAAACCACGTGATTTGGTTGCTGAGGAACAGGGGGAAGTTATGAGAGGGACGGCAGCGAAAGAGTGACAGCGACAGTGACGGTGATAGAGACAGCGATAGAGATAGCGAGGTTTGAGAGTTGAAAGATTTGTGTCATGTGACATGTGCAGTTTTATCACACAGCACAATGCCACAGATGTCGCAAGTTTTGAGGGAGTGTGTAATTTTTCATGCTGACTGCAGAAATGTCCACCAGGGCTGTTGCATGGCCAGCATACTCACCGGACATGTCACCCATTGAGCATGTTTGGGATGCTCCGTATACGACAGCGTGTTCCAGTTCTTGCCAATATCCAGCAACTTTGCACAGCCATTAAAGAGGAGGGGACCAACATTCCACAGGCCCCAATTAACAACCTGATCAACTCTATGCCAAGGAGATGTGTTGCACTGTGTGAGGCAAATAGTGGTCACACCAGATACTGGCTGGTTTTCTGACCCCCCCCAGACCCCCCAATAAAGCAAAACTGCACATTTCAGAGTTGCCTTTTATTGTGGCCAGCCTATGGCACACCTGTGCAATATTCATGCTGTCTAATCAGCATCTTGACATGCCACACCTGTGAGGTGGGATGGATTATCTCGGCAAAGGAGAAGTGCTCACTAACACAGATTTAGACAGATTTGTGAACAATATTTGAAAGGAAATGGTCTTTTGCGTATATAGAAAATGTTTTAGATCTTTGAGTTCAGCTCATGAAAAATGGGAGCAAAAACAAAAGTGTTGTGTTTATATTTTTGTTCAGTGTAACTTTGTAAATTTCAAAAACTTCTGCACAAATTTAGCAAACAACAATTTATATTTGCATTATAAGTAATAAAAATGGTTCGTTAAACATATTTGTGGTTTTCACCGTAAAAAATCAAACTTTTTCCTATTCGGATTTTATGTTTGTGATTTTAGGTCCATTGTATTAATAAAGTATGTCAAAATGAAAAAATAACTGTACAGTCACCTATGTGAGGTTGTGCTAAAAATAATGACACCAAACAAGGCAAGGTAAGTAGTTTTTTAAGGTGAAATATAATGGCAAAATCAAAAATAGTCAAAAACAGCCAATTATACCCCAGAGGGTTAATCGGACACGACACATAATCTCAACTGAACCCTGACTTTTGTAACCCATTGCACAACTTGTCATGGTTCATGATTGGGTGTCTTTGTTCTGTGTCTTGTTTTGTCTTATGTTTTGATTTCCATCTTGTGTCCTTTCAGTGTCTCCTGTGTTCTTCCCTCTGCTTTCCCCTTGTTGCATGTTTGTCTCCCTCTGTCTGCCAGTGTTATTTCTCCTCTGTGCTTCCCCCTCGTTATCTCACCTGCCCTCTTCCCTCCTCTCTCTCCTCACCTGCTCCTCGTCCCCTCATCAGTGTGTTCTGTGTATTTACGTGCTTTGAAGCCCACACCACCAGTAAAATCTGCGAAAGTAATTCCTGCTGTTCTAATACCTTTGAAACTCATTGAAAGTTTCCAGTGTGAGCAAAAGCATGCTCTGCTCTATAAGAGAAAAATCAGCTGATAAAAACAACCATTTTAAACCAAGCCTCTTTCAAGGGAGCCTGGGGTATATTTAAATACATGTAGCAGGTTGTAAAATGTTATTTAAGCTATCTAAAAACATGCTAATTAATGCTAATAAAGTGCAACAAAAACAACAAACAGTCATTCATTGCCCAGACTGCACAGATATCCAACATGTCAGTATTTTTGGATTTTACCTGATTGCTGGTTGCTGCTACACCTCTGTCCATGATTCCTCTAGAACTTTTGCTCTCTTTGTGCCCTTCACGCACAGAGGAGATGGGTCTGCTCTGATTGGCTGAAAAGTTAATGACTGCACTGATTGGCTGCTCCAGTGTGTTAGTGATGTTGTGGACTTTCTTCACTTTTCTGAACTGGCCTCGAGGTTTCTGCATAATCCTGCTTTGTGTTCTGCTACGTCTGCACAGGTTTTGAAAGATTTCAGCTCTTCTCCGGGTAAGAGTCAATTTCTGGTTTGTAGCCCACTTTCTGTTTCCTTTTTCTGTTACATTGCTGTAATGCTGTACAATTACACCACACGTTTACTCTTTTTCTTGCTAAAATGCTGTTCAGATGTGGATTTGTGGCCCACTTTGGTCTCTTTTGTAGATAAAGTTTTATTTTAGTTTGAAATCTATGAGCTACGATTGGTGGAGTTTGAGGTTAAAGTTCTGCGAGTGAATCAGTCCATTTTTTCTGTATAGTAATAACTGAGGACCCACTTTTGCAGTAAAAGATTAAAACTTGTGTAATACTCTGATAAATATTTCATATTTTCATGGTGAAGTTAAAATTCCCATAAATAACCGTTTCATATAAATAAGATATTTAAAATGCATAAATACTTTTTGTTTAAAATGAGTAACCTTAAAAATATAATTTAATGGGGTGTGAATGTTTTTTTTAAAAATGTTAAAAGTAATTCGTAATGTTACATTACGTGCGCGAGTTCATGTGTGAGTTCATGACCTGAATGTTTACACTTCCGGGAAGAGACCCGGGAGAGGAAGAGAAAGGAGCAGCGTGTTGATGGCGCGGAGCGGAGACTTCAGGACTGTGTGTGTCGTCAGTGTGGAGTTTATTGAGTGACAGACTGTGAACTGTAGTTGAGCGACGTGCTCAGAGTTGTGAGTCGGATTTTCCACCGCCGCTCGTGTTCGGTGACCACGAACGTGCTCGGTTCCGCAGGCTAGCAGGAGCTAGGCTAACACCACCGTCCTCGCTGAAAAAAAACCCGCCGCCTGCACGGACGAGAGGAGCTTCGGTGAGTCGTCTCGGGAGAGAGTTGTCAACGGAGGACGCTTCGCTGTTGCCGAGGGAGACGGAGGTCTGCCGCTGCGAGCTGCGGAGGGCGGAGACGGTCGTTACCGCAACGAGCGAGGGATTCATCAGCTGCGGTCTGGTCTGGCTGACTACACCAACACGCGAGAGCACAGGTGTCACAGGTTTCCATCATGAGCTCCAACTAAAGCGCGCCAACGAGAGTAGAAAAAGAGTGCACTCAAAATAAAATAAGACAGTTTGAGAAAAGACGAAACACCTTGCACCCCGGGGGTTCTATTTTTTAATTTTCTATATCTCTCTCTCAAACAAAAGGTTTTGATGTGTGTTTCCTGTTGCAACTGCAATACATTTCCTGAAACTAAGATCATAGTGTTTGGGTTTACTGACTTGTGTTTATTATTTAAGTATTAAGGCATATACAGGCCAAGTGTCCCCTACAGTCTCCATCATTTGCAAGTGAGAATTATACAGGACCCTAGACTGATATTTACTATTCGAGATGTGCCTTTTGCCATAAATCATTTGGATAAGAGTTAAAGCTTCATCTTTATAACAAAGTGGGTTTTAAAACACGAGCCGGTGGTAAAAGGGTTACACTTGTAAAAAGTATGATACAATGTATTTTGCTACTGTAAAAACTCAAATAGAATTTATTGTGCTCTTTTGTATAACCCAACTTTGGTATAATGCTGTGGGAAGCATGCACCCAATTTACTGTACAGTCGCCTAATTATATTTAACACTGGGAAAGAGATACTTAGAGTATCTACTTTTTTCCTCAAGCTGATTAACCCACACTTATTTCAACCTGGTTAAACAGAGCTATTTTTTTATTTTCTAGTGCATTTTCTTATGCACTATGCCCTAAGCCAACCCTTTTATTTTACAGTGCAACCCAGAAAGTGAGCCAGAAGCTGCAGCCTATCCCCAAAAATCCAAGTATGTCAGCTTGATGTTGCAGCCACACTGTAGTCACCTGCTAACATCCTTGAGCTCAAGAAATTTCCCCACGAAGCTTGGACTATGGCCTGTCCTCATTATGGGAATATTATGCCTTTTCACCACAAGACCAACACCCGCTCTCGAAATAATCTCACACATTAAGCACTATTATGTGGCTATAGATTCAACTGTGACCCTTAATTGCGAATTTGCTGTTGCTTCTGAGAACTGCCAACCTACAGAGATAGAGTGGAACATTGTGACTCCAAATACAGAGGAAGATGACAAGCTTATTATCCATTATCCTGGACGCTGGATATATAATAATTTATATGATCCTTTAAAGGGTAGGGTCCACTTCACATCGCCTGAGCCTCAAAATGGCGATGCTTCAATAAGCATCACTGACCTGAAGCTTAAAGATACAGGCAGTTACCAATGCAAAGTTAGATGTTTACCTGAACTCGGGTTAAAAACATTTATCCTGACAGTAATGGAGAGGCCAAGTAGGCCAGTATGTTACATGGACAGTCAAGCTGTGGCCAATCAAGATCTGAGGCTGAGGTGCAGATCCTCAAAAGGTAGTCCCCCTCTCACTTACAGATGGTCAAAGACAAGTGGAAACAGGATGTTGCCTCACAGTGCCTTTGTTGACAGGATAGGAGGTGACTTGTATTTGGACAAAATCACAGAGCATGACTCTGGAAGCTATCTCTGTACTGTCGAAAGCCTCGTGGGTGAAGAGGACTGTGAGGTTATCCTCAGTTTCACAGCACCGCCAACTGTGAACTATGGACATGTAGTGGCAGGAGTAGGTGTTGCTGTGATTGTACTCATCATCACTATCATCGCAGCCATTTGCTACTGCAGAAAAAAGAATGAAGAGGAATTTAGCAATGAAATATTGCAGGATGAACTCCCTCCTCATGACTGGCTTCCCAAAAAGCGTGACAGTGTAGTGTCCTGGCCTTTAGAAAGCTCTCGGGGCAGTGCACAGGTGAGGAAAAGATTAGAAAAAGACATTTTCACATGTCTGTTGGCCATTTGTGGCACAAGTTCAGTAACTCACGATTAAATCCTTTTTTGTTCATGAATTGCACCAGTTCACAATCTAAATCATCTCAATGCAACACACATGGTATCTTCAAGAAGTTTAATTTAATTTAATTTAATTTAATTTTATTTATTTTTGGACAGGGACAGTGCACATTAATGAACATTGAAAACATCTCTGTAAACATGCCGGATTATAGCAAAGCTGCTAATTTGCATCTGTAGTCCCTAATAAAAATAATAACAAATACAAATAGAAGAGACAGCAAATAAATAGATAAAATGCAAATAGAGGAGACAACACACACACACACACACACACACACAACATAGTACATTACACAATCAGGAGGATACCAGACCCAGAAGGATATAATAGTGCAATAAAAGTAAATGTTCGAGTCCAGTTAACGGTCGCACTTTTGGTGTAATTTGAGCCAGTGTTTTAGTTTTCCTTTAAAAGAGGAATATGTGGGGCATATTGATTCAAATTGATCTAATCATGTTCTGTATTGTGTCAAAAGAAACATTGGGTCGTTCATGAGGAAATGGACAGACGGCTCAAGCCTGAGAAGGAAGAGAGTGAGAACAAGGTCATGGAGGAGAAGAAGCCTGTGAGTATATTCAAATATGTATGTAAAATACATGGAGTGCAAGTCTCATGGTGTGTCAGACGCTGTGAAGGAAACACAACTGTAAACGCTTAGCCGCTGTAACTAATCAAGTGGCAGAGTATGTAGAAGTAGAACATTTTACAGTAATTTTTACATTTTTTAGAAAGAGTAAAAACCTCATCTCTGTCTATGTGTCCCTTGAATTAAAAAAATGTCATGATTTATCTTAAAAAGCTGTGTCACTCACAGAAAGAAAAGTCAGAGGAGGTTGGATCCAGTAAACATGATGCGACAGCCAGTGGTGAAGCAATGGTGAGTAGGGTTAGGGTCAATGTAGTGTAGTGGTTCTGAATCATAGTGTGATAGCCTGAACCCTTTGAATGCACTTACGGTAAAAGGGCTGTTTTGGCATTTTTAGTAAGAGTGAAAAACCCAATTTCTGTTTTATCTTTAGGAGCAGAAAGAAAAGTCAGAGGAGGTTGGATCCATTGTACATGGAGTGACAGCCCATGGTAAAGCAATGGTGAGTAGCATGACCCATTCTGATATTTTAGCAGGAGAAAACTACCCATTTTCTATGTATAAGCACCTCAAATACAAAATTCAGAGTGCAAATTCCATGACATGTCTTTTCAAGCACGAGCGCATGAAGTATTTGGAGGAGATTGATGTCTGCAACTCTGATGGGGAGCGCCATGAGAAAGATGAGGTGAGAGTAACAACAGTGCGGTCATTGTAGTGTAGTGGTTCTGAATCCAGGTCTTCAGGGCCCACAGCACTGCTTATGTTTTATTTTCCTGCACTATCAACAATCAGTGACTATGTCAGGCATGTTCTCTTAGCCAGCACTTGTCTGCTTGATCTTGACTGGCTAAAGAAAACTGATTTAACTAATTAAGTGGCAGAGTATGTACAAGTAGAAAATCTTCAGTGCTGTTGTTGTCGGGGACCAGAACCAGTGATTTAGTTAAACAGTTCATTGTGTGGTAGCCTGAACCCTTTAAATGCACTGATGGTGAAAACTTCAGCCATTTTGGCATTTTTAGTAAGAGTGAAAAACCCAATTTCTGTTTTATCTTTAGGAGCAGAGAGAAAAGTCAGAGATTGGATCCACTGAAAATTATGTGATGGCCCGTGGTGAAGCAATGGTGAGTATTAGTAAGCAGGCTTTAACGCAGTGTATATGAGTTACAGTCAAGCTTAAACCCAAAGATTCGGACAGAAGATTTGTGGATCTTGGTAGATTTCACTGAACTTTGCTGAGCAGAAACCTCCTTACTTCTTAGACACTTTGAGGACCCTTACATTTGAGCATGTTTGTGTCATATTTGAGAATGGTCATATTTCCTTAAAATGTATTGTTTCACCTTTGTGTTACAGCCAAAAGAGAATAAAGACTGAGTTACAAAGGAGGATGAGGACATCCAACTCTCACATTCTTTAGGAAGAGCAGATTGTTCGTGAGGGCTACTGTATTTCAGGAAGAAAACATGTTTGTGTTTAAAGTTCTTTATTCAATGTTGACATAGAATTGAGACATTTTGTATGTGTATATTTTTACTATAAAAGACTGAGTTACAAAGGAGGGGGAGGACACCCAAATGTTACATTCTTTAGGAAGAGCAGAGTGCTCTTGATGTCTACTGTAATTCAGGAAGAAAACAATGTGTTTGTCTATAATTCTATATTAAATGTTCACATAAAATTGAGACATTTTGAATTTGTGTCTTTTTAATATAAAAGACTGAGTTACAAAGGAGGAGGAAGACACCCAAATGCCACATGAGGACAATCAGAGTCTTCTTAAGGTTGTGTTTCAGTATTCTGAATGGTTGGGTCATTGTGAGTCTTTTGTTCAAGTTTGATAGCATTTGGAGCTGGAATCAACGTTTTTTTACATTAAAGGATCTTAAGGGTAGATGGTGGGTGCTCTAGCCTTTATATACTGAGAAGTTGGTCCTAACGACCTCCAGTATGAAGCCCTACAGAAGATTGACTAAACAGTCATGTTAGGCAATGTAGGGTCATATACAGGCGTAATGGTCCTATACAGAGAAGTTGGGCTGGCCTGTGATTGGTCAGAACAAAAATGATGGGTTAGCAATTTAGGTTCTCATAAGGAGATGTGGGATTCCATTTTACGGAGATGTTGGGTGTGAATCAGAAGTCCAGCACCCCCTTTAACAGTCCTCCGGTACTGCAAGCATTTCAGCTTCTAACAGGAAGGTCATAGAGAGATGCCGCCATAGAATGAAATGTTCAGAAAAATCCCAGGATTCCGAATATGCGATTGAAAATGTAGCACCACTGGAAAGGGGTGAAAAATGAGACAAGAAAGATTCCTCTAAAAATCCATTTCATAGGTGCTTTCCCGGAGGCATCCCCTAATTAGAAAATCCAGTTGCCCTCTAGAGCAGCCCAAGCTACAGCATCCATGCTGCACATGAGTCATGTTATGTTTTTCCATATCCACTTGACTGTACTTCCATGTAAGTATAACACACATTTGCTGTTGTCATGTTCATCATTTTGAAGTTATTAAAGTTTCACAACAACAGTCATGCTCTTTTTTTAATATTCACAAAAGTCATGATCTGGAAACAAGTGCTAAACGCCATGGATCACAAAGGTGAACATGATGTTCAAAAAGGGAACCCTGAAGTTGTTATCAATGAGTTTTAGAATAGGTCATTACAAAACACACATACAATCGTAAGGGATTACACTTTTTAATGTAACATGACAATAGGTAATATAAGAGAGCAAATTTAAGAACTACAATGAATTACCTAGAACTGTATCATAGCTATAATCATCATGATATGACTTTAAGTTTTATGACCCGTGAGAGGTCAAAGGGTCACACATTTAGATAAAAATATAGTTATACTTTGGTAAACATAAAAACTTGTTTACATTTAACATTCTTGAAAACTATCAGACTGTTAATCTTGGTACAGTAGAGAAGTTTTCACTTCAGGTACTTTCAAAGATCAAAACTTCAAAGGTAGAAAAGAAATAAACTGACAAAAATTAGACTGACCTTCCAAAAATGTGGTTGTAGGAGCCATAATATTGTTTACTTTGTAATTTATGTTATCAGATGTCACTGTTTGTAATTGGCTCCAATGTTATAAATAGGAAACAACCTTTTGCCTGGGCAGGTGTTTCCACCCAGACAGGTTAATAGTTTTTGACCACTCATGCTCGCGCTAACGCAGACGCTCACGCTGTGGCTGAAGCTGAGACATGTTGCTGGATTTAAGTTATTTATGTTTTGTTTACAAAGGAAAGGTTTTATGTTGATCATTGAATGAACACATATAAAAGGACAATAAATGATGAAGTGTTCAAGACAAACTGTGTCGAAGCATGAATCCATCAGAAGCGAGTTAATTAGTGCGTCAATCATATCATCTGGTTGGATTGTGTACTGCTGGCAAACTGGACAATGTGGCCAGCCTGACTGACACACAAATGATGAGCAAGCGGGTGGTTAAACTGACTGTTAAAGCACTTGCTGGACTTGACAGACTGCAAAAGGGCAGAAAAGCTAAGCCAAATAAAGCTAGCAATCTACGAAAGGTGATACAATGTTGTTGGGAATACGCAACTTATGGAGGGTGTCATTAATGTTTACATTACAGTGCTTCGCGGGGGGGGGGCACCATTAATGTAACTTAATGTTTTGGCTATCAGAATTAATTAATGATTATCATAGATAATTATTAATTG
>MDSQ01000217.1_pt1 | contig 12274 bp, 10 predicted proteins | sample 1008251 | NCBI WGS metagenome assembly MDSQ01 (sample SAMN05526597, study PRJNA338239) | gut metagenome | isolation source: Hindgut content | host: Naso unicornis | place: Saudi Arabia: Red Sea | collected 2016-05
CACACACACACACACACACACACACACATACACACACAGCCGCTTACATAGACACACACAGACACACGATGGGAAAGTTAAATCTATTTAAACCTATTTATTGCACAAATTTCAATTCTCAAAATTCTCAAATTCTTGAGGAAACTTTCTGACCGTCTTACTGCTGAATTATGACGTTTTCATGGCTTCATGAAACAGTAGCCTATGACTTCACAATGCCGTTATGTTGCACCACACTTCTCCCCAAACATGCTGCAGGACTTTCATCTGCGTGAGGACTTCCGCCGGCTCTGCTGACCGTGATGCGTTCACGGGTGCTGTGCGGACGTCTCCGCGCGTTGTTTACTCTTTGCATGTCCAAAAGTCATGGATGGCCCAGCCGATGTGCAAACATACAGTAACCTATTTGATCGTTCAGTCTGTCAAAGCAGCGCGACTGTGACAAAGAAATCACTGCAGCTGTGGAGTAATTCCATCGAGAGAAGACAGGAAATACTGACAGGCTGAGGTAAGTGTTTAATAATATAACCTTTACTGTTGCGTGCATGACAGTGTCCTTCACGCAAACAATTCAAAGGAATGGACTACATGAAAAAGTGACCGGCTGCAAAGAAAATTTTAATGCACAGGGACTGGATATAACAATCAAAGAATGATTACTCGATAGCTTTTTAAAAATCATTATTATTTATGTGCCAGGGCACATTTAAAATAAATATTTTTGTCATCGTTGCCTATAGGCTAGTTTACAGATACAGACGTTATTCCCACACGCCCATGGCGTGACTTCGGTTCCTGTTTTTGCAAGTCACCGTATTTGGCTCCTCACAGCGCTGACGTGAACAACAGCAGAGAGGCTGAGGCTCTGCAAAGTGCACCAAAGTGCAGTATGCAGGTATATCCACCTAAACCTGCAAAATCCCAATTCTTACATAGTGTAGATTTCAGTTTTTCAGTGAGGGCGGTCGGGACTGACATCATTCATTTGGGCGAGAAAGGTGCAGGTGTCAGCGAAAAGTTCGCACAGATAAAACTGATAAGGTGCTCTAATGTGTCTAATGAGACTGAAGAGAATGGCTGTCTGTTTTACACAACAAATAACTGAAACATTCAAATTATTTTTGTTTTCTTGTTATTATTATTAGTATTAAATTGTTTGTTGTGTAGTAGTAATAATAATAATGATACCTCACAGTTTGGATCTTTTTCAATACCATGTGCACAGAGGAGCGGTATGTGACAGTGACTCTGACATAAACTTGATTTTACTGACTGTGCTGTAACCAGACTCTGGTTCTATTTGGAGCAGGTCACATACAGGACACTGTGCACGTTAAACACGGGCATCTGATGTGTTATTCTCCTGTTTAACTGTGGATAGGTTCATCAAAACATGCATGCATACATGTATTTATCAGCCTCACTTCCTCTCCAAAGCCGCGCCGGCAGGACTGACATTGATGTGTTGCTGCACTACACACTTTGCTTCCATAGGAGCAGACCTCTCTATCTGTCTATTGACCCAGTAACATTGTGTGATGTCATGTGATGAAGTGCTCAGATTTGGAGTCCAAAGCAAAGCAGAGTGGACCTCCACACTTTCACCCTCCAGAGTCTGCTTTGATCAGTCCTGCTGATTTGCTGTCAAGATGGCTTCAAGACAAGGAGACATTCCAGGTAATTTTGGATTTATATGTGAAATATCTTTACATTCTGTTACTTGTGAGGTTATTCTTGGTTTTGCTGAGATTCAGAAATAGTTCCCTCCTGCAAAATAAAATACAGTTCAAACGCTTATTCTTTTCTTTCATCCTTCAGCACTTGAGTCTGGCACATCATCCGGACTCTTCGGTGCCTTATCGTCTCCGATTGGAATGACTCGGCGTAATATCAGCTACGACGAGCTCATGGATGCCCCTATGCATTCGCCACCATCAGACTTGAGTGTCAACATCCTGTGGAAAGATCCTGTCATCCCACAGCACAAGTTCAGGACGACCGCAGAGGTGTGATCCCGTTTGGTCTTAATGTCTTAATGATCTGATTGTTTTGAAGTTGTTGCCTGAACAAAATGTTATTTGTGTTGGCTTGTGTGAAACTTAAAGGTTAGGTACATGTCCGGGTACAGTGCTCAGCTATTTTGTTACGTAACTCGTTTTACGCTAATCCTAACAGTGTAAACTTTTGTGACTAGGAAAGTGAGAGTGGTGGGAAGTGTCTGACTTCTGAGGCACCATCGCCTGCCAAGTCCCCAGTGCCTGTGGTGAAAGCGAAAGCCAGCTCTTTAATGAACTCACTCATGATCAGTAAGTCAACAAAGAGACCGCATGACTTCATTTCAGAGTGCATATTTTAATTCTGAAAATTATGTAGACATGCAAGTCATAAAGACAAAGATAGTTCTTTGACCACATTTCAGCATTATGTAAGCTTCAGCAATGATTGTTCAAATGTCTGCTGCTTTAACTGCTAGATACGGTTAAATTAGAGAGTTAGTAATGGAGTACATCATATTAACATTAACTAATTCTGTCTCTGTTGTTGACTGTATGCCCGTTTTCACTCAGAGCAGACTCATGAGAACCTACAGAGGTTCGAGCATCAGGCCGGGCTAACAGATGCCAGGTATTCTCCCCACAAGGGGCTCTCTGCGGAGGAGACTCGCTTTCACCGGCTCGGTGATGGCACGCTACCAGTGAGTACAAACAAATGTGAGGAAGAAGCCTTTATGTGCCAAAAAGCATTCAAGTTTCTCTCTGTCCTCAAATAACAAGAAATAACATGGACAAATTTGCCTCTTTAGTAAAGGTGTGACAGGTGTGTTAGTTGTTAGCGGACCTCACAACTTGAATAACAGTAGAAATTTAAAAAATACCTGCACACTGTCTGGCTTACTGGATTATTACAGAGTTTAGGCCTAAATTAGTTGGAAGGTTTGACCTTAATCAAAAAGACAGGCTGAACTTCATCGGGTATGTGAGGTCCTTTCAGGCTGAAATGTCATAACAAAGCAGGGGTAAGCAGGACTGTGAAACTCTCTGTGAACTCTGAGGTTTCAAGGTAATTTATCAGTCTTTGTGCAACACGTGGTGGCACAATGAAAAGACAGCTTGTAGTCATTTATGTTACACTCACAGAACACAGAGCAGAGTGACAGGCTACAAAAAAGACCACTGTATTATTTATATAAACATAAATGTGTACATTGAAAATAAATAAACAGCGGGATCAAGATGTGATGATGTAATACACCTTCACATTTAAAGTTCAACACCTGGGAAACAGGTAGCCTATATATCAGCTGTGCATTTGAATTTAAGAATCACTGATGTAAATCAAACAAAGTTTGTCTCCTCTCGTCTTGCCTTCCCTGTGCTCTGTTGGTTCAAACACTATACACTCATTGAGGGAAACAACTTCTTCCAGGATGTTGTGCTGGAGACAGGTCTCTACAAAGATGTGGGCACAACAGTTTCTGATTTCCCGCTGCTTGGTCAGCATATTACTCTGTGACCAGACGTCAGCCAGGAGCAATCCTGAATTCAAGCTGGGCTCATGGCTCTTATCCCGACTCTCTCCCTTTTCCTGCTGGGGTCGACCAGCTGGTCTGACTGTGGACAGAAGATGCTGTCTTCAATCTTCATCCATCACTATCTGCTTTGAACTGGGTATCAGACAGGAAAGGAAAAGACTCCGACAGACAGCCAGCACTGCAGAAAAATCACTGGTACCAGTCTGCCCTCCAATCAGGACTCAAACACCTCCAGGAAACGTAGCAAAAATCAATGCAGACCCATCACATCTTGATAATGTTCAAGCTTCTCCTGTCTGGTATGTGATACGGAGCGCTACAGCAACACAACCAGGCACAACAACAGTTTCCTCCCTCTTGTCCCTAATCTCTAATTTACATTTAAATGACCCACACAGTGTTATTTACTCTCTAATATGAAAAATGTCATTTACTTTCATTACAGGTCATATTTTTACTAGTGCTGTCAATGAATTAAAATATTTAATAGCGATTAATTGCATGATTTCCATAGTTAACTCGCGATTAATCACAAATTAATCACACCTTTTTAAATAGTCAGTTCTAAATGTACCTTTAAGGGATATTTTTCAAGTTTTCAATACTTTTATCAACATGTGAGTGGAAAAAATATACTTGCTTTATGCAAACATATGTTTATTATTATTATTAATGCAGCAATCCAAATCAGTGAAAAATACTGTGATGTGACTGAGCACTTTGTGCTTAGAAACCTTTAGCAGCTTACCTGTAAATTAGCCATGCGCTGCATGATGACCTGGTGATTACTATGATTATGATTACTAGAAGGGAAAATTTATGATGTTGGTGAGCAAACCATCTATTTAAATTATTTAGCTTGCTAACTGCTGTGTTGGTGAAGCTGAACCTGCAGGACAAACTGCGATGGAAAGATAAGTAGGTCAAAGTAATTAAGTGTCCTAGTTCTTAAAATGATTGAGCTGTTGACTCTATTTTTAGCTCACTGTAACTTAACTGCAAACATCAGCTGCTCATTCGTGAGCTAGCAGGATTAGGGTTGGGGTTTTGTTGGGACAAAATGAGGCTAATTGCATGATGAATCAATTTTTTTAGCCCTAGACAGAACGTGCACATGCTAATTGCGTGCTAAAAAAATTAATGGCGTAAAATTGATTTGCGTTAACTTTGACAGCACTAATTTATATGTTTACATGCATGTATGTGTATATTCTTAATCTGATTTGCTGATTCATATTACTTGTTTAATGTTGTTATTTTTTGCATACTGTGTGTTTATTTCACAATTCAATTTGTAATTGTAATCCACTGTGCAGTTATTTTCCTATATATTTCATTTAACAGGCAGTATGAGTGTGGGTGGGTGGGGTTTGATAAAAGGAAAATGCAACAAAGGAAATTTCTTCGTTGTGCTTTTTACTGTGATAGCCTATGAGTACAATCAGCTGCTGTTTGACTTCTTCCTGGTCCTCCCCGCTTTCAGTAGGTGTGTGGACACAGCGCTTCAACCACCCTGCTGCTCACTATGGCTTGAGAGTCCTCTTTTCTTTCTATGACCACATTGTTATGGCAAGGTCCAAGAAATGGAGCATGTTCCAAACAGCTCAGCTGACCTTTCACCTAACTATGTTATGATCTGCAATCAGCTCGAAGAAGAGAGCTGCCCAGTCATGCTGAAGGCAGAATAACTGAGGGTTGTACTTGATTCTGCCAAGCTGGGATTCTCTGTAGGAATACAGACAGACGGCCCTTTGAGCTGGCGGTTTGCAGTTAGGTTTACATCCCTGTTGTAGATGGCAGCAAACTTTTGGCAGTGAGCCTCAGAGCCTCTTCTATCACTGAATGCCCTCCACATTCCTGGTCTGGAGAACAGAAGCGCTGGCAAAGGGCAGGTTCATCAGGAAGAGGATCTGTCCGCCAATGTCGCCACAAATGACCCACCAAGTGGCTTTTAAACTGAAGTGGAGAATAAAATAAAAAAGGAGGTGAAACGATTGTAGCCTGTTTCTGTAGAACGCTGTCATCCTTCTCTCTGTGGACTTCAGAAAGACACTGACAGCAAACGAGTCAGGCAGAGATGGAGAGAAAGATCCGCAGAGAGCTGAGGAGCTAAAGAATACATGATCTCTGTGTAATGTTAGCTGGCACTCAAGTGGATTTCCTTTGTCAAACATGAACAGAATCTTTTTCAAAGAAGCCTCTGGTGACGGCTCTTAAAAGGAAGTGCTCGGGGAGACAGCCGTAACAATGAGAGAGAGGCAACACATCACTCAGAGAGGGATGCCTGGCGTAAAAATATATAAATTTAACACAGCAAAGCCTGCTGTAAAGTCACATTAGCGTGATCACGTTCACGCTAACTGCTTGAGAGCTTGTGCATAAGCGTAAAGTGGAAAACATGAAACATATGATGCATGAGTGCACCCAGCCCCGGAGTCATATTGTTGCTTGTAGCATCCATACGATCTATTACTGACAGGTGCAAGTGGGTGTGAAGAGTGGCTCCGCTTTAGAGAAATATGTAACGCACAGCATCAACACAACCCGAATGTTCAAAGCATTCCTGTCGGCAGAGAGGCGTGGAGCTACTTCGGGGCTCTGACTCCTCAGCCATTGTTTAGCGCAAGTGGGAGATGGTTTTGGTTTTCAACCCGAGGTCTGTCTCTGGAGAGAGTCAAACTGCAGGAGCGAGGATGAGAGGACAGAGAGAGACAGAGAGGCGGGAGGAGGAAGGCCGGGGTGGCGGCGCTTGCCTCGAGCCTTGTGGGTGGTTGTGTTGGTTTACTGCCTGTCAGCGCTGATCTTTATTAAACTCTGGGGACAAATGCAGTCAGATGCTATGGCCTTATTATGGAAAGGAGGTGTGCCGAGCACTCTGGGGAGAGAAAGCTCTGCTCTCCCTTTGCAGCCCTTAGAGACCTAAGTTTGTCTCTGTTCCTCACACTAACTGTGATGAAAACCAGAGCAGCAGCAGCAGCAGCAGCAGCAGGAGAGCCACCCAACTGACTGACTGACTGACTGACTGCGTCTCTGGGTTGATGGAGAGTGTCATCACAGGCAGCCCGTGCCCAGAGGCTGATGGGAACAAGCTCAGCCGTAACCACTTATGGATGAGGGGACAGGCAGAAAGATGTGCATGATTTCTCGTCTATGCCTCCTCGGAGCGCAAACGAAACCAGGCAAAGTCCAAACCACACCTCATTTGGCTCATCTCATCTGTACACCTTTTTCTAACTAGACACGCGAAAATGCCGTCTGACGGTTTCTGCGCCCATCATCTGATGTGCTGCAGATGTGTAGCACCAGGCCAGACATACAGAAGCAAGCTGACTTAAATCAAGGGAAGGTCATAGTTATTTGAAATGCATGAGGCCCCTCGCTATCTGAGGGACTTTTAGGCACGCTCAATTGAAAGTAAAATACTCTGGGAAGTCGTATTTTCTATTCCAGTTGAGCCCAACAGATATTTTCCCAGACATAAAAGCTTCTCATGACTCGCTGCAGCGGCGGCAGAAAGACAAATGAAGCAAAACTGTATCAACGAACATCCACGATGAGGGAAAAATTAAGTGAAAATGGTGTAAATCAGACTGAGGAAAGCAGCTTGTCAGGTCATATCGGAACTGTTTTAAAGTTGCAGGCATTTTGCATTTTGTCGACTGTGGTATACTTTCTTTCTAACATCAGTCACAGTGTAATTTGCCCTGTTCAGTAAACGGAAAGACAAGCCAGCTTAACTGTTGAAAGTTGACTTTAAGATTAAATTGTTCAGTCAGTCATCACTTCCTTCCTTCCCTTTCTAGGTTTCTTTATTATTCCCCAAGCATGGAAACATTCCCCGAAAAGAGTCAATGCAACACTATGCTGCTTTATATCTGTCCTCACTGAACTGTGTTCTCACCAGCGCCAGTCCTGTTTACACATTACAAACCTTAAGTACTTCCTATGACTGCATTTCTTGTAAAATCGAGACCACACAGCAGCTGCCAAATCTGACGCCCTTTCAACTCCTGACTTTCCCTTCCTCTGCCTCCCCGTAAGGATGCTACCGAGCCATCTCTGTTTACTTGGCCCAAGACAGTGTTGACCCTCGCCACACACCGTCTCTGTAAATCTCAAAGGGATTGGCCCTATAAACCGCAGGAGCCCAGGCCAGGTCCCGGGGTGAGGACGAGAGCTTCCAGCAGGCTTGCTTTCCCACAGGTAGCCCGGCCCGCTCTGACAGCAAAGTCGGAGAAAAACGATCACAGCTGCTGGCCTTGCCCCGGGTGAGCGCAGGGCATTAAGGCAGATTACATTCCCAGGATAAAAGCAACACATCCAGTGGTGTAATCCCTCTCTGCCCCCTGCTCCTTCTCAACTATCCCCACCACCTCCAAGTCTCTCACCCGCTTTCCAAGCCAGCCAACTCCACTCCAATCCCCCGGAGGAGCACAGGGCTGGAGGGCTCTGATTAGATATCAGGTGGAGCTTTTAGTGCAGCAGCAGATATGGGGGATACAGGCCATTAAATTTAACCACTGCCTGCTCAGAGGCAGAGAGGACAATGTCTCAGGATGTCACACCGGCGTGCTATTTAACTCTGTGGGAACGCCTTTGGTCGGACACAAAATGGGACGGCTCACCAAATCACATCCAACAGATGTTTGCTCCTGTGTGCTGACTTGACAAGATTAAACAAACCTGTAATAAGACTGAGAGCAAACACAGCAAAGGTATCTGCCGCAACACAAGAACACTGTCATTACATACTTAAAAATTCTGCCTCAGACAAAACACACACACACACCGCTACAAGTAATGAATTCATCCATCCTCGGTGGCTGTGCGAAAAAGCCTGGCTGCTTATTGAGGCAAATTGAGATTCAATCAAACTACGGTGAGATATTTCTGCTGCCACTCCAGCATGTCTGATGTAAAATTAGACTTTTGTCTCACTGAGGCAACGTGTAGACTCTTATCCCGCTGTTTTAGAGAAGCATTTTGTGAGATACGGTTGCAAAATAGATTCCACTTTTTCTTTTCATGCACTGCTGTTTCTCTTTCACTCGCCCTCAAGTTTTTAAACTCAACAACTTTTCTAAACTGAAAGAAAACCTCGAGCTTAAATAAAGGTGGAACTTCAAAAAGCAAGTACCAACGAAGACACTGAGCAATCATTTCCAAACACTGACCTTTTCGACTCTGCCTAAATGGTTTGGTATATGACATTCTTCTGAGAAAGATAGGCTGCAATTACCAAAATCTGCAACTATCTTGAAGACAAACTGCTTACTTACCAAGTCAACAAGAGATCCCAATGAACAAACTTCCCCATTTTTAGATCAAACATTCGATTACCTTGTTGAGAGAGTCACGTCACATTTTTGCATCGGTACTCCCTTAAATTAACAGTCACGTCTCCCTGCATCGAGCCTCTGTTCATGCGGAGCTTACAGAGACAGATGTCAGTCTGTCTGCCCTGTGACTTTCTCTCTCCTCCCGGCCGACAGAAAATGCAAACAGGCTTTACCCCCTCGGTGACACTCTGAACGCGATAGCCCCACCTGTCCAGAAAATCACAGTGACACATCCTCTGATGAACCCTCACAGGGTTGGACAAGTCTGCCATTCCGATGAAACATGCAAGATTTACCGCCAAACACAGTTTTGGCCCTTTTAAGAGTGTCTTGATAAGATCTGGTGTGACGTGTTGCTTTGATTTCAGCTTACTGGCGCTGCGATACAGCTCGGTCGCAGCCTACAGCTTCTCCTGTCATCCATAAAAACAGATGTCACTGTCCAACAGAAGAACAGAGGCCATAGATCCAGATGACCCTCAGGTTAAGCATAGAGTCAGATATAATCACTCGTGAGTCTTTCTCAAACCTCCCTGCAACCATTAATGACCTCATAACGATGTGTCACCACTCCATATGGTCGACCAGTTTATCTGTGTGTGAGCGCTTGTAGCTGCTCTTACTGTGGGCAGAATGAGAATAACGTACATGTTTTTGTAGAAGTGTAATTACAGAAAAGGTTCACTAAACCAGCCTCACTGTTAGAACTGCATGTGCGTGCGTGTGTGTGTGTGTGTGCGTGTGTATCTGCTTGCGTGTGTCTGTCTCCTCTTGTGCTGCTGTCTCTTTACACCACACCCATCCATCACTCCAGCCTTTCACCACTTGGCCACTTAATTACCTTTTCCTGTTCACTCACGCACATAAAGAAAACAAGCCCCTCTCAGACTGTTTAGACAAACTCTCCCCCGTTCCCAACATCTCTCTCTCTCCTCTGCGGACCCACGGCAGCCTTCACTGTCTCAACCCCAGATCTGTCAAGCTTTCACCGGCTTTGGCCGAGGTCAAACTGTTGGGAGGTCCAGCCTGGACTCACCAGTGGGAGAGTGAGGGACTCTAGCAGCTGGCAGAAAGACGTCTTCATTGGACATCTGGTGCTGAATTATCGCTATTTCAACTCTGTAAGAAACTGATTCTACAGAGATGAAACAATGCTCTTGGTTTCAGAGCAACAAGAGCAGTGACACGTAAAGCTCAGCTGCATCGCCAGATAAACTGAAAGGATGAAAATATTGTTTTTCTGTCTCCTCAAATATTTTCCACTTGCCTGCCCGTTGCTGCCGTGGAGTTCGTCAGACAGCAGCAGGGCTGCTTGCTATGCTGTCCTCACCAGAGACACAGTGGTGTTGTATTTATGTACACCAACAATCCTGCACTTCTAATTAGAATGGCTAATTTTTTGGCTCCCAGACACTCTCAAGGTAGTTTCTCTTTTTCCCCAGCCAGGCTCGGCTGTGGAAGCGAACCAAAAATGAGTGCATGATGAAAAATTCAACAGGCAAGCTGGATAGGCAGGGGCCAGGTGTTGCAGTAAACTGCAGGTGAAAGCAAGGGCAGAAGGCGGAGAGGGGAAGGTGGGCCGAGGGGCTGGAGGTAGAAAAGAGGGGAGCAGGGTTAAAAATCATCTGGCACATTCTCTAAGCGCATGACTAATGAAAAAAAGAGATTTAGTCCTTTCTGAAATTTCTGTTTTCCAGAAGGACGCATTGGTAAAAACATATGACCACTTGTGTTTAAAAGCAAAAACTGAGCATTTATGATAAGAATTGGAAATTTTTCCACTGCACAAATTATCTGCAAAGTCCTCATCAGTGTGCAGAGACTGAAACACAGTATTCAGTATTTCCAACCATCCACTGGAGCTCATTGAGCATTCTATTTTTGTCCAAGAGCCCACTCGAAAAACCCTCACTGCGGAGTAGAAGATCCCGATACAATAGTTACTTCCAACGGCCCACACCACTACTTCACTCGTGTTTCAAACCCCTATTCAGCCCATATGGAGTGATGACAGCCACCTGCTTCTCCTCTGTATGAACTGTCGCACCATGAGAGCTGCATTCACACCACTTTGTTCGACATGAAGAACTCTTCTTTTTAACTGGGGAACGGAGCGCTCCGAGTTCCCTGCAGTTTATTTAGGGAGAAAGGAAACTGCTGCTAAAGTTTATGGCAGCTAATCCACATCGCAGACCTCCTTCAGCCACACAGAGGCTACAGTCTGCACATGAATTGTTAATTATGAAAGACAAATGCGAAGGGAGTTATTCATGCTCAGACTGTCATAATTGCATACTGCATCTTCATCAACACCTTCCAGATTCTATAATGGAAAAGAGAAATCTCAATCTGCACATTAACAGCACGATTAGAATTCATCATTTCTTGATTAACAGTTCATACTTTCGAATGCCAAGCACAGCAACTTGCAGTGCATGTAAACAAACGCACCTACAAGGGACATTTTGGCCTGATTTATATGGTTATTGCAATATTTCATCCCAAACACCGTTTGCGAAAATGCAAAGCTACACAGACATGAAAATAGAGCGGCATGAAAGTGATGACGAGGTGAAATGTTGAGTATCCTACAACAATTATTCTCTCCACTCTCCCCTCTGAATGGACGGTACAGTAATTATGCTGGCAAGCTGCCGTGTGGTTAAATATTCAAGTTTTCTGCGCTGCTGGAGTTTCAGTCCTCCTCCCACTCTCGCTCTGCACATAGAGCGACTATAGATTCAGTCTGTGAGCAGAAGCCACATAATTAGAATCTGTAAGTGCTTTTGTGGAGGATGGCACTTTTTTATTCGCCAGATATCTCTTTTTTCACTTATCAGCCCATGTGCCGGCACGAATATGTGAGCAACAGGCTAACTGATTAGCATTATAAAGCTGTAGGGACGACAGAACGAGCTAAAGGTTAGTCTCCCATTTTGGCTCCTTAACTGTGTTCGAACAGCAGAGCGCAAATGTTCCTGAGCCAAGGTGAGCTGTGCTGAGCATCCCCGTCCCATCCACTCCCAGTCTGCAGAGCATTATCTCAGAGAGTGACATGCTTTGTGTCTCAAAAAGCTGCTGCACGTCGGCAGAACAATGGAGCAGCAGAGTTGCAAGCGGCGGAGCCATTCTGGTGCAACAGCCTAGTGTAGGTACAGCACAGAGGGGGGAATACTAATTTATCATGAAAGATGTCATTACCATGCCAATGACTACTCAGAGAACACAATTATCACTAATAATAGAAATTTAAACATCAGCCCAGGGCTTTCAGCCTGGAAGGCTTGTAATAATAGGAAACTGTTGTCTGTTTATGAGAACTTGATATTGAAGGCTGGTGAGAGCACTGGTGAAAAAAACACACTCTGATAAGCACCAACCATTATCTGTTTTTTTTTTTGTT
>MDSQ01000218.1_pt1 | contig 12260 bp, 8 predicted proteins | sample 1008251 | NCBI WGS metagenome assembly MDSQ01 (sample SAMN05526597, study PRJNA338239) | gut metagenome | isolation source: Hindgut content | host: Naso unicornis | place: Saudi Arabia: Red Sea | collected 2016-05
CTTCCAATGACTTGAATTACTCCATTTGTCCTGATCTAACAGCTATGTTGACCTCATGGTCCCTTTGCCGCCAGGCTTCCCTCAGAGTTTCAAATCAAACTGTTCAAATTTTGACTTTATTTGACATTCATCTGTAGAAATAGAGACAGCATATGCTGGGGAGAAAGAGCACTCATGACATGCAGCAAAGAGTTTGGAAAAACTAGAATGACTGATGCACACCTTCAAAAAGACTTATGGACAGGTGCGTTGGAGGAGAAGGCGATGCAGCCAAGGTTTTCCCTGCTGAAGGTCCATAAGACCGAAACGTTGTTCATTTAGTAACGTTTGTTGCAAGTAATGGACAGTGTGCACAGGGACTTTCCTCTGTGTTTCCTCGGATGCAACAAACGGTTGACATTGAAGCGACACATTTAGTTCTGGAAGCCCTAACGTAGGCGTTTCTTAAGAGAACATGAGAAGATACAGCGATGGAGTACTGCGTAATGATAATGATTCCAAAAGGTCAGTTTCGGTGTGAGAAATGTCAAACTGGCCAGACCTTTGTGCAGACCAGCATGTATTAGCCTGAGTGTGAAGACTGAGAGAAGACTCTCAGACACTGTAAATAGTAAAGAGACCTACAGGCTGTGAATAATGAGGTTTTTATGGAGTCTCCATTCATTGAGTTCTGTGTGTGTCATTACCGCATGTGTGTGAGCTATAAATGCATGTGTGTGTGCTTTTCAGGTTGGTGATGGGTGGTACTCGGAGGGTTGTGAGCACAAGTGTGTGTGTCGCATTGGAGGTTCGATCCAGTGTCGCGAAAGCAGCTGTGAGCCAACCACTGAGATCTGCCAGCTACAAGATGGAGAATACGAATGTCTCCCACTGAGTATGCTAACACACACACACACACACACACACACACACACTCACACATGCACACTAATCTACACACATTTACCGCCGACCTGACACTTGGGTGTTCAGTTACGACAGAGAGATCAAACTTCATGTTGGGGAAAAGACAGAAGTTGCGGGGAGCCAAATGCTGCCAGGAGGGGGAAACAGGGGGGCCGAGAAGTCTGTGTTGTTTTGGCAAAGAAACTGGCCACGTTCCAGTGCACTCTGGACAGAGCTATCGTCATGTTGGAGAACTTAGTTCCCTCCCTGCCAAAGTTCAGGTCTGCTGCAGAAAAAGTTCTCTCAGAACGTCACAGTAGTGCTCCACCTGTGCAGTCAGACTCTGAGTGTCAAATTCACGGTGCACAACCTTACCAATGTCAAAAAAATGATGGACGACAAATGAGGACAAGCGAAAGTTTTGCCCAGAGCATAATGTTGCACTTTGAAGTGTTTGAGTTTGGAAAGATCATCTCTTTTATAAGTGGTTTAGACACAACAGTTAACCACGACAAGCTGGAAATCCACAGAACCCACCTGAAAATGAAAAAGGTCTGAAAGGACTGCATGAGTTTCATAGCCTGGGCCCAGACCAGAGACTCTGCCCACTCCACTGAGTGGACTTGATTCTCTTGGCCTGGCACTGTGCCGGCAAACTGTGCTTCTCCGTTTAAAAAAGCAATTTTCCAATGAGCGCCAGGGATGGGGAGCCACGGGAAGGATTAGGCTGTCTGTCAAGAAATATCCAACATTTCAAACAGCCAAGCTGTGCTACAGGACCAGTGTCATTCACGTTTTTTTAAAAATGCCAAATTTCGCCTGCACGTGGAAAAGAATCCGCTATCCGTCCGCTTGTGCCGATGCTTTATGCAGCTCTGCCGTCAGGAGACGCGTCTGTCCTCAGCAGTGAAAAGTAGGAAGTAGGTCCCGCTGTCCCATGTGTTCTGACAATGATAATGTGATGCCATTTCAAGGGTAAAATGTTTGTTTTTCTCTCTCCGCAATGGAAGGTGGGTCAGAATCTCAATCACAACACAATATAACAACATCTATGCGCCTATTTATCAGCTTATGAAGACATGTTTGGATTGTCACACTTAGCCAGACTTCTCTCCGGACTCCACAATAAGCAAAACGCCTCCCTGGCAATGTAAAAAGAACCAATGAGGAAGGATTAGGGAAAATTTAATCTCCTCCCTCTGAGAATCACTCAAAGTGGAGGCAATGCCAGACCTAGAGAATCAAGTCCACTCAGCGGAGTGGGCGGAGTCTCAGGTCTGGGCCCAGGCTATGAGTTTCAGTGGTGCACAGCCATACAGTTGTCTGACCCTGGTCAGAGCTGGCAGGTGCCACGTTCTGATTGGCCTGTTTGCATTGGGCAGAGGTTACAAAGAGTCAGTTAAGCTTTTATTATCTTATTTTGTGCCTTTGTGGTGCATGTTTCTAAATTAGTTTTTTGCTTAATCAAATAAACCTAAAGCGAAGTATTTTCCCATTAGAGCTTTATTATACAAAGTATTTTTTCAACAGCACCACCAACACCCGAAACAACCACTCCTGGCACGAGCCCACCCCAAACAACCACTCCTGGACCATCTACTACACCTGGAACAACGGTCCAACCACCAGGTAAGACGTGTTGTAATTGAATTTTGAATTTGGTTTAGACCAATGATTTTAGCATAAAGTCTTCTTTCTTTTTTGTTGATTTATTTGCTTGCTCGTCTCCTTCTTTTCCTCTACTTTTTTATTATTGTTATGGTAATTTTCTCAGATTTATAACCTGCCAATTCCTTTTCTTTGGGATGCACAGAGCCCTGTCCTCCCGATGCAGTGTATGTGCACTGCGGTCCAGCTTGTATCCCTACTTGTATGGAGCCCTCCACCAACTGTTCTGGCAGCTGTATCAGTGGCTGCTTCTGCAAACCTGGATTTGTCTTCAAGGGAGCACGCTGTGTGCCACTGGAGAACTGTGGCTGTCTGGATGAGCAGAATAACTATTATGAGGTCCTTGTAATAAATTTGTTGATGATTTTCTGCGTAGTGCTAAGATGAAATGGCGAGACAGTCAGTCACGAGGTTTTCCTTGGTAGTTCTGGAGACCTGGAGCACACCCAGCCTGTGCTGATCCTTTCTCTGATTTTGTTTCAGCCTGGAGAGATTGTAATTGGTGATGGGTGCTCACAGCTGTGTCGCTGTGCTGGGAACTACACTTTGGAATGTGTCGACAACTCCTGTGACTCCACTGAAGAGTGTCTTGAGGTTAATGGTGTTGAAGGCTGCTATCCTAAAGGTAATTGTGTCTGTTGAACTGTCGAGGAATTAGGACAGACACTGGTACTATCAGCTCCAGTGTGGTTTAAACAATGTGTCATCCGACAAAATCAAAAAGCAAAAATATTTAGAACAGTTTGTCAGTCAAAGGGAAGGGCACCCCCGGTGTTCCTGATGGCCAGTCCATCAGTGGTTGCATTTCTCACCTCCGATATCTGCTGTTTAGTCTCAGGTGATGCGTTCCCACCACCTGCCGTAAGCTGTAGAGATAAGGGTCAGGTCGGGCCTTTTTGAATCTTTCCACTGCTGGTCAGGCCACTGAAATATGTTTGTTTGAAAAATGTCTGACATGCAGTGTCTCATTTGTTTTTCTCATAGATACATCCACATGCAAAGCATCTGGTGATCCCCACTACACCACGTTTGACAAAGTCAAGTACGACTTCATGGGCAACTGCAGTTATTTGATGTCCAAACCCTGCAATGACACGTCTACGCCTTACTTTGAGGTCCATGCTGACAACGAGAACCGATACAACAAGCCCACGATCTCCTATGTGAAGGCCGTGCATGTATATGTAGAAACGGTCAAGATCTCAATCCTCAAAGGTGGCACTGTGCAGGTAAGTAATGCTGCGTGGAACTACCACAGTTGTTTACAACAGATAGGCTGGCAGGGTGACAACCATCATATTGTCGTCGTTACAACAAGCAGAATCTACAAGAGCTGTTGTTAAGAGGTTACTTCATTTCTGCAGAAAATGCACCTTTTCAATTCGCAGCCATTCAGTGCCTTTGTAACTTCATTCTGTTATTTGCCCCTCCTTTCGTCATACAGGTGAATGGGTCAAATGTAAGGCTGCCAGTGACTCCGGCCCCCAGTGTCTCTGTGTTCATGTCAGGAAAGTACTACACTGTGTCCATGAGCTTTGGCGTAACTGTTCGCTATGACGGAAATCACTTCATGGACATCAAAGTGACCAAAGAGTGAGTGAGGCTGAAAAGATGCTCGGACTGAAAGAAGAAAATAATATATTGCCGTAGTGACAGGATTTGGGGGTAATCTAGCCAGAACACAGAATCCTGTTTGTTGCACACGTTTGAGAATGATGTTGTGGGAAAAAAGTAAAAACACTCGAACATTGACGGGATGAAAGGAAGTCAAAAAACTCTTGGCAGACAAGTAGCGAGATGTAGTTCTGATTGAATTGTTGCTCACAAAGCACGCACTTTAAGATTTTCTTGTCTTCTGCAGCTTTCAAAACAAGCTGTGTGGACTGTGTGGAGATTATGATGGAGATGCCAAAGATGACTTCCGTAAACCGGATGGATCATTGGCCAACGACGCCAATGACTTTGGATTCAGCTGGAACACAGACCCAGAGTGAGAAGCGTACATTCACATTTCTAAAGACGTCTACATACATGACACACGTTATCCAACTCTACAAATCTCCTCATTTCTGTAGATGCCAAAGTTGACATGAAGGATCAGTTCACCCAAATCACAGTGAAACATGTTTTCCCAATTTTCAAATAAAAACTGTGGAAAATGAAAGATAAAAGAAGTCAGAGGAACTGTCATTGTGAAAAGACCAAGAAGGACATAAAATGCCACTATAATGAGCCCAGCTTTGAAACACTGATTATGTCTCCATTTGAATTAAGTTATGATTCGTTATGAACAAGGACTTTTCGGACGTTATTCGGAACAAACGGACACGGAGCAGTAACCTTGTCATTGTAACGATTAGGGACCAAACTAACTTCAGCTGGCTGTCTGTGTTAACAGGTGCGACAAGGACCCTGACCCCATCCCCCCTGGTTGTGATGGAGAAGAGCAGGATCTGTATGAGAGCTCTGGATACTGCGGCATCCTGTTGGACAAAAATGGTCCTTTCGCTGTGTGCCACCCTAAAGTCAACCCCAATGTAAGTCAATGCACACACACGCACACACACACAGAGGACGACAGAAATGTCTCTTTAGTGGTTCAAGATGAAGAGACAGAGTCGAGCTTTGTAACACACCGACCTCTGTGGTATTTGCTTGTGTTCAGAGTTTCTTCTGGGACTGTCTCCTTGACCTGTGTGAGCTGGATGGAGCCCAAGTCGTTCTCTGTGAGGCCATTGAAGCCTACGTCAATGAATGTCAGGATCGTGGAGTCGACTTGGGACCGTGGAGGAATGAAACCTTCTGCCGTGAGTACTGGGGGAATGAATGGAGTCATCGGCATATAGCGGCCGGGCAAAGAGATTCCCGGAGATGGCGGATGTTTTGGGAAGTTTGATGACAGTGAGATATCGGCATAAAGTGCCACGAGACTGTTTTACTGAAACCGGCTGATTTGGGCACCACGGTCGGAGGGTCTGAAACATCAGTGCTGCGTGTGGCTGTGCAGTGTGTGCACGGAACAGAACACAGGCGTTTTAAAACCACGGGGTTGTAGAGTGCTGACAGGAGGATTCTACGGATCATCATCGTTACACAGTCAAACTGCATATTGTTTTAATTTGCATATGGCCTGTGGGTTATTTCTGGTCAAGTGTTCACTCACAGTCTACTATGTCAATGGCATTCCTGTGCATTTACTTTAAGTTTTGATTTGTTTTGGCGTCGTATTTCCATACGGCTACAGCCGATACATACGAGAGGTTTCGAATTTTCTTTGTTTCTTTGACCGCCAGTGACATATCAGCAACCTGGGAACTTCCATAAGGTTTATGAATGCAGGCTGAGTTTGGATTGTCTTAAGTGCTGGATTGCTGCAAGTTTGACGTGATTGCTAGGAGTGATTCTGAGATACTTGATCAATTCTTCCCCCTGGTCTCAACATACACCTCTTTGCCTGCCTTGGTACTGACTTGAACCTCCCATCCACCCCCTAGCTTGGAAGTGCCCCTCCAACAGCCACTATGAGCCCTGTGCAGACCCCTGTCAGGAGACATGCTCTGGAAAACCCACCTCCTGTGAGGGTCCCTGCTTAGAGGCCTGCGTGTGTGATCCTGGCTACGTCTTCATCGGCGACAAGTGCGCCGAGAACAGCTCGTGTGGCTGCAGATACGACGCCAACGGCCAGTATTATGAGGTAGAGTGAAGTTGGACCCATATTTGCTGTTATGGCTGAGTTTAGCGTTGAGTTTATGTAAAGTTAGAGGGGAGCAGGGAAAGCTTGGGGAGAGGAAATGGATTATGTCACAGCACCTGATGTGTTCTGTCTTTTGTACAGTCCTCAGCACATTCCTCTGGTCACATCAGCCTTCTTTAAACTTAAATTCCAGCTGCTATATCATTCTCACAAATCCAGCAGCTAAACTCACTGTGCTACACCACGCTAGTTCTTCACTCCCATCAGTCAGTCCATTGTATTCTTGTCACTGAAGACAATTTGTATCTGTCTCTTGCTAACACAGCTGAAATGTTTTTGTGTGTGTGTGTGTGTGTGTGTGTGTGTGTCAGCATGGAGAGGAGTTTTACGAGGAGAACTGTAAGCTGAAGTGTAGGTGTGATGTTGACTCCATCACCTGTAGCGCCTCTGAATGCCCCTCAATGCACGAGTGTAAACTCCAGGAAGGAGAGCTGGGATGCTATCCCACAGGTAAGCTAAGTGACACCGCACTACTAGCCAGCTGCTAACTGAGCTGGATATGAAGGGCAGTATAATGTACTTCCACCAGGAGCAGAACAGAATCACATCCCACGGCTGAAGCCCAACAGAAGATGTTTTCAGGTCCTGATCTCAAAAGCTCCACATCCAGAAACAGTCGTGGCTGGCGATGATCACTTTCAGTCAGGAATGCTTTAGCCTCGAACCTCCAAATGACCTTTGCCTTGTGATGAGATGAGTGATCTCATTTGACCCTTTCAGTTTAAACCTTTCAAGTCCCGATGCCACCTCTTGTGCCACAAGCTCCTTTAACTCAGTACAGTCTTCCATTTTTTAGGACTTTGTTTGGAACTACAAGACCCTGCCTGAGCATTTTTAGGTATTTTTTTAATGCTTGAATTGTGATTTGAACAGAACTAAACAATGGTCCTGCCCTTCCTCTCCTGCTCTTGTTCCAGTCATGTCAGAACTAGCATTGGCCACTGAACTGACCTCAGTGTGTCTGAAGGTTATTGTTGAACCTGCAGGTTTCTCTGGTTTGTGGGAAACATGCCTCTGAGAGACTTACACCAGGATTAAACATCGACAGTGTGACAAATGTCGTGTCAGTGTCAGTGGTTGTTTTCTGAAGAGGTTAACACGAATAAGGCAGCCAGTCAGCGTCTCACTGCCTTGTTGGCAAAAAGTCGCTCAAAGTTGTGCCGCAGTGTCATTTTGGGGGGTTTTCAGGCTGCTTGTGTTTCTGTCTCAGGCTCTCAGGACTGTGTGGTGTCTGGAGACCCTCACTACAACACGTTTGATGGCAAGTACTACACCTTCATGGGAACATGTACCTACACACTGGCCAGACCCTGCAAGAACAACACAGGTAGGAACAGCTCCTGTCTTTTATTTCCATTGCACCTGAGCACGTTTTCAACCGTTGCGAGTTTGTGTGAAACACCTTTTTACCGCTCATACAAAGTCGTCCTCACCAGTTTGGGTTAAGGAAAGTTGTTTTTTGTTTGTGGTTTGTCATCAACATGTCACCTCCTCAAGTTGTTGCAACATTCCCGACCTGTCACATGACCTCCTTTTCACCTGCCACCACACCGAACGACACATACACAGATTTACTGCAGTGATCCTGTAAAATCCAAGGTCCTCACACCTTACACCAGAAGGTGGCACTGCTCTCACATTGCGTGAAAATACAGTGACCATAGGGGTCATTAGAGAAACGGATCCACCTTTTGCACGCCTCATCTTGTATAAAGCCATATTTCCATGAATAGGCGTTTTCTCGAGTAGTTACACGTTTGCTTTGGACGTTTTTCCTGTGATGGCTTTGCTTCTGTACTCCATGAACACGATGAAGAAATGTGCTGTGACAGCAGTACGTAGGAGCCAAACCTGACCACTGACCAACTGCTTCAGACTTCGGGTCTCATATTAACATTTAGTGTGAACAGGAAAGCTACTTCTCGCATGTTTTAGTCGGCACCTGCTCCAGTTGTACAGCCGTAGAGCCTGAGCTACGCGGGACTTTTGAGGCTGCCATCCATATTTGAGGGAAAAGAAACGTGTGATAACAAGGCGTCGACCAGAATTCATTTTTTGTCCTTGCTTGTGTCTGATGTTGTGCTCCCGGTGCAGGTCCTTGGTTCTCCGTGGAGGGCAAGAATGAGGAGAGAGGAGTCTCAGGAGTGTCCTACCTAAGAAAACTGTACGTCACTGTGGATGGAATCACTGTGACCCTGCTGAAAGACAGGAGGACACTGGTCAGTACGGGGGACGTTTACACACACACACACACACACACACATACGCACGCAGACAGAGCATCTGTATCACTGTCTCTGTGTGAATCTCGTATGTGGGTCGGTAATCTTGTCCTTCAGAGCTCGCTGCGTGTCCTGCTCACCCCTATATTTTATCTTCATTCCTTGACTTTTCTCTCTCTCTAATGCCGTAATCCTAGAAATCTCTGTACACTCTTCTTCCTCCTTGCTGTATGCATCTCTCCGATGTGTCTTGAGATCAAACTGGTCCCCTTAATGTCACTACTCTGTCACTGTATCCCCCAAAGCTTTCAAAGCAGACATCTAGCCCCCTGTATTCTGGCTCTCTGTCCCCTCGTCTCATCATCCGTGATGGCTCAAACTGGAAAAGCTGACGAGGAAATGTGAATATGGAAGAAGCACCTGGAGTTCATTGTCCGTCTTTTAATCCTCTTTGTGTCCTTCCCTCGGGCAGGTGAATGGACTGCTGGTGGCCCTGCCCCACTCCTCCTCTCCTCTGATCTCTGTCAGTCTTGCTGGTCAGTACATCACCCTGTGGACACCGTTTGGTCTCCAGGTGCGCTGGGATGGAAGCCATCACGCACAGATCTCAGTTCCCAGGTTAGTACAAAGATTTGTGGAAATACCACGTTCGGGTGGCGACACACTGTCAGAGGTAATGTCTGTCAAATATGGCTGCCGTCTGAATGAAAAGGACATTTTGTTCTTTTGATGCTCGAGGATCTCCTTGGTTGTTTGGATACATGTGACAGTGCATTTTGCTTTTGGTGTTTTTGGTGTTTTATTTAGAGAAGTTGAACGCATAATCGGATCAGACACTGGGGAAATGTTTCCGTCTTAACACGTGAAATACATGCATAACTTTGCATTTCATGTAGCCGTGGCTCCTTTCCTAAGGCGCAGTTTTTGACCAACAATGAAAGTGTATCAAAATTCACCGTGGAACACATTTTAAGGGGCTGTAACGAGACATCGTGATGCGACCATTTGTATTCCTACGATCAAACATTTGAGCGTCAGCGTGAGTTTTTATGCAGTCCATCCTCAGTTTCTCTGAGCCGTCTTTGCAACCTGACAGCTCTCAGAATTTCAGCGCGTAGGCTCGGCGCCCTGCTAATCTTCTAAAGAATTGTGGTGTTCTTCAAATGCTGCCAGATTCATTCGTTGTAAAGGTTTGACACAACTCAAGAGGTGCATTTGATGGAAACTTGTTCAGGAATCAGCTTGAGTTCAAAGGTCACTGAAATCTGCTCTTTCGAATCAGTCCAACATTGTTAATACTCTGCTGATCTTTGAGTGGTGATGCTCTGACTTATCGTAAGACACGGCCAGATTTCTGCGTTCTCTCGCTTTGTTTCTAGAAGGGCCAAAGGGTCATTTTTGAAGTCTTCTTTAGACATTCCTTGTCATCTCGTAATCCTCTATCGTCTTTGTCCATCCAGCTCGTACTATGACCAGATGTGTGGTCTCTGTGGTGACTACGACGGGAACCCAGACAATGATTTCACCAAACCAGATGGCACTGTGGGAGGAAACGTCAATGACTTCGGGAACAGCTGGCAGACGGAAGAGGATGAGGACGACCCGTGAGTTTACACGCATTCCTCTTTGTGATGTCATGAGACTGTTGGCAGATGTCCTTCAGACCTGCTCAGAAATTCAAGCATGTGACTCCAGTACATTTGACGAGCCTCATGGATGGACTGTGATCTGTAAATGCATCAGATACAAAGAGTCTGGCGGTAACAATAAGGCCTATCATTTATAAACGCCACAATACGTGCATTCATCTGAGCGTCTGTCTTGTGTCCCAGTGGGACAACTGGAGCACCAAAATGACACTTTGGTTTTGTGGAGAAATGATTAATTGAGTGCAAATTGTAATGACTCTTGAAAAGATGAAAACAAAGTGAGTCAACGGTGTAAACTCTTGGTGAAGATACGTCAAATGAAATGTGCTGTTCACTGAGGAAACTGAACGTGACTCTGTCCTTGTGTTGCCATTGATTAGGTGTGGCCCAGTCACCGATCCTCCTCCCACAGACTGTGACCCCAAACTGGAGGCTGAGTTGGAGAATCCGGACAACTGTGGCAAAATCACGGACCCTGCTGGACCGTTCGGGTGAGAGAACTCGGCCGTGTTCTGCGGCCTTGGACCACATGCCCGTCTGTCAGTTCAACGCTTTCTTTCACACTCTGTGTTTTCTGTGATTCGCTCATTGCAGCGCGATGACGCCAAACATAAACTGCCTACCCCACCTTTATCAGAGCTAATAATACTATTGAAATATCCCAGAGGCGCAGGTATCTCTCTGTCAGGTTTGTTTATCCAGCACGTGATTCCATCTTTGTCACATGTAGATTTTCGTACGTGCACAGTGGTTTGGGAGGATGGTGTCAGTGGAATCTGCAGCGTGTCAGCGGTGGTTGTGCAGCCAGTGTGATTTGTGTTACGAAGGAGATTTTTGGCTTCTTTCTGCACTTTACTGATCCTCGTGGTGAGTCCCACCATCGGCCCCCTCCTTTGCAAACTGAAGGCTCTTTTCTCTTCCAGGGAGTGCATCGATGTGGTGGATCCCACTCCATTCTTCCAGAGCTGTGTGTTTGACATGTGTCAGTTCACTGGACAGCAGCATGTACTATGTGAGCAGCTCCAGGCCTACACACAAGCTTGCCGGAGCGCCGGAGCCAAAGTTGATCCGTGGAGGACTTCGGACTTCTGCCGTAAGTCTTCGGGATTTGAGCGGGACAATAAATGACACGATGTCTTTTTTCCAAAAAGGACCGTTGTCTTGTGTGCTTGCGGTTGTGGCACAGGACTTCCTGAGTGCAGACAGGAAGTTCCTCGGGCAAACTTTGGGGACGCTCACAGCGATGAACAGTGTGTTCCAAGAAAAGCCCCAGCATCCACCACCATCCTACACGGGCCTGGCCGACAGGAGATTTTTCAAGCCGATGCTGATACCGATATTTGCAAGCGGGAAAATTCTGATATCCAAAGTATCATCAATATTGTATGTTTACTTACGATATGGTCTGAATGTGGTCATCACATACTTGTGTCAAAGGTGGAGGGCAGAATATCTCGCATTTGAACAAACTTTATTCCAAACTTCAGAGCACTGAACAGTAAAGGCTTTTCTTGTTAGTCAGTAAATCACAGACTGCCCTCTGCTGGGGGAACGACGTCATTACACCCTTTCAAATCACTGTTCAGGGCATTTTTTTTCCCAGCCCTCCAAACTGTGTCAATAGGGGCACATATGAGAGAACACGAGGGCTGATACAGATACACCTGCGATGGGCCGATATGGAAGGATAATATGGTCAAACTGTAATATGGCTCGGGTCCCACATCCTACCCACGACCTTACATTCATCTGTTTGTCCATGCAGCCCTGCCCTGTCCTGAAAACAGCTCCTACTCTCTGTGTGTGAGCTCCTGTCCAGAGACGTGTCTGGGTGTGGTCGGACCGGCCGGCTGTGAAGACGTGTGTGTGGAGGGTTGTGAGTGTAAGCCGGGCTACATCCTCAGCAACGACCAGTGTGTGAAACTCAAAGACTGTGGCTGCGTGGACGACGGTGGCTCCTACCACCCTGTGAGTGGGAACAACCTTCCAATGACTTGAATTACTCCATTTGTCCTGATCTAACAGCTATGTTGACCTCATGGTCCCTTTGCCGCCAGGCTTCCCTCAGAGTTTCAAATCAAA
>MDSQ01000219.1_pt1 | contig 12244 bp, 10 predicted proteins | sample 1008251 | NCBI WGS metagenome assembly MDSQ01 (sample SAMN05526597, study PRJNA338239) | gut metagenome | isolation source: Hindgut content | host: Naso unicornis | place: Saudi Arabia: Red Sea | collected 2016-05
AAGAAGCAAGTATGACAGTAGAGGAGCAGTTTGATATTAATAGTGCTGAGTTGATAGATGGAGTTATGTCAAAAATGAGTATGGAACAAAGCTTTATGGTTATGGACTATGAGGAGCTGAACAGTGTGATAAGCTTGGCGATTAATTCGCATAAGCCAATGGATTTGGCATTGGGCATATGGCATGTAGAAACTTTAAAAGGTACTGATGAGAAAGATATTGAGTCGCTGATTAAAAATGGTGTGGAAACGGACGAGTATATGCTGTATCGGGATATTTATAGACAGTTTATATTTGACTTGGTGTACTTTGTTGTAGGTGATAATAGAGATTATGAATTTGCAGAGTTAGAAGATACAGATACAGCAATTATTATACTGGACCCAAAAATGTCCTCAGCAACAACTGAGGTAGTCAATATGGGAAACGGAAAAGTAGTAAAAGCTGAGTGGGAAGAAGATACAGGCTATACAATTGCAGTGCAAACAAATGGTGGTGCAATAATTACTTATGGACATCTAGCGGAAATACCAAGCCATATTCGAGTAGGGGAAAGTGTCGTAGCTGGTGAATGGCTAGGAATGATGAGTAACTTATCAGGAATGGTAGAAGGTGAAGTTGGCGATATCCCAGTCAGTGTATATGTGAGTGCATTAGTAAGTTATGATGGCGACTGGATGCCGATTAGTCTTGAGCCATTTGTCAAACGAGTAGAAAGTAATCGGATGGATGTAAGATGGGTTTCTTACTAAAAAACAGTGGGGGGATAGACCCCCCATACAATATAAAAAGGAAAAATCATTATGTTACCAAAAAAATTTGAAGATAAAATGAAACAAATGCTTGCGCAAGAATATGAGCTATATAAAGAAACACTAGAACGGCCCGTTAACCAGGGATTACGAATAAATACATCAAAGGTGAGTATGGAAAAATGGAACGAAATTAATCCATTTAAAACAACAAGGGAAGTGCCATGGTGTAGAGAAGGATACTACTATGAAAATGAAAAAGTAACAAAGCACCCGTATTATCTAGCGGGCCTTTACTATGTCCAAGAACCAAGTGCAATGTCTCCAGCCGCATATTTACCGATAGAAGAAGATGATTATGTGCTAGACCTATGTGCCGCACCAGGTGGAAAAAGCACACAAATTGGGGCAAAATTAGGTAGCGAAGGAATATTAGTTTCTAATGATATAAGTGCCTCAAGAGCAAAAGCACTTGTAAAGAATATAGATAATTTCGGAATAAAGCAAGCTATGGTAGTGAGTGAAAATCCAGAGAAGTTAGCAGCGGCATGGCCAAGTTATTTTGATAAAATATTAATAGATGCACCTTGCTCGGGAGAAGGAATGTTTAAGAAAGATAGTAATGCAATCAAAAATTGGGGACAAGATTTTACATTAGTTCAAGAGGACATATTAACTAGTGCTAGTAAAATGTTAAGAGCTGGTGGAATGATGATGTATTCAACTTGCACATTTTCACCTGAGGAAAATGAACATATTATAAGGAAGTTTCTCGATCAAAATCCAGAATTTGAAACGATAGAAATGCAACCAGTAGGTGGAATACGAGTGGCCGAAAACAATGCATTAAGACTATGGCCACATCTTTTAGATGGAGAGGGACATTTTTTATGTTTAATGCATAAAAAAATTGGCAATAATGTAGACACCCCAAAAAAAGCCAGACTACTAAGTACTATAGCAGATTATGAAGTTGTAGCAAAATTTGTACAGGAAAACACGCATATACCACTAAGTGAACCCGTAATCGAGCAGGATGGACGAGTATATCTAGTGTCAAAGTATATGCCTATGTCAAATAAAATCCGTGTACTTAGAAGTGGACTGCTATTGGGTGAAATTAAAAAAAATCGATTTGAGCCGTCGCATGCATTAAGCATAGCGTACCCAAGACATATATATAAAAACACCATTGATTTGAGTGCAAACGATAGCAATGTTGTAAAGTATTTAAAAGGAGAAACTTTATTAATAGAAAAGCCAAAAGGATATCATGTAATTTGTGTAGATAATTTCCCCCTAGGATGGGTGAAGTCGCAAAATTCTATGTTGAAAAATCAGTATCCGCCAAGTTGGCGAATGAACTAGAGGTGTAGTGAATGTTTTTGCCTATAAGTAAGGAAGAATTGGAAATAGAGCAAGTGGACTTTGTGCTAGTGACAGGAGATGCGTATGTAGACCATTCATCGTTTGGAACAGCAGTAATAGCAAGAGTATTAGAGCGATTTGGATATAGCGTGGCGATACTGTCCCAGCCAAATTGGAAGGACTGTGAGGATTTTAAAAAGTTTGGAAAGCCAAAACTTGCTTTTTTAATAGGTTCGGGTAATATTGATTCGATGGTCAATCATTATAGCGTAAATAAAAAGCGTCGTAAAAAAGATGCGTATACAGAAGGAGGGGCGGCCGGAAAACGACCTGATAGAGCTGTGATAGTGTATAGCTCTAGGGCCAGAGAGGCGTATAAAGATGTACCTATTGTAATTGGAGGGATTGAAGCAAGTTTAAGAAGATTATCGCACTATGATTACTGGGATGACAAAGTGCGAAAGTCTATCTTAATTGACTCGGGAGCAGATTTATTACTGTATGGAATGAGTGAAACATCAGTTATAGAATTGGCACAAGCGTTGGAAAGTGGAATTGATATTAAACATATTACTTATATAAATGGGACAACATATAAAACAAAAACTTTGGATATGGTATATGAAGGAATTGAGTTGCCAAGTTTTGAGGAAGTAGTTGGGAATAAACTTGAATATTGTAAAAGTTTTGTAATACAATATAATAATACTGATGCATTTACTGCTAAACCTCTAATAGAAAGTTATGGACAAATGGGTTATGTTGTGCAAAATCCACCAAGTAAACCTCTGAGTACGCTTGAACTTGATGACATTTATGAATTGCCTTTTATGAACGCACCTCATCCAAGTTATAAGCTGGAGATACCAGCTATAAATGAAGTGTTATTTAGCATTACAAGTAATAGGGGCTGTTTTGGAAGTTGTAACTTTTGTGCTCTAACGTTTCATCAAGGGCGTACAGTACAGGGGCGTAGTGAAAGTTCTATGGTTAGAGAGGCTACTAAGATGACTGAGCATCCTCAGTTTAAGGGGTATATTCATGATGTTGGAGGCCCTACGGCTAATTTTAGTCAAGCACAGTGCAAGAAGTCAGCGACTGTGGGGACTTGTAAAAATAGGAAATGCCTTTATCCAACGCCTTGTAAGGCAATGGATGTTGACCATACTATCTATATGCGTACTTTGCGAAAGCTAAGAGCAATTAAAGGTGTAAAGAAAGTATTTGTTCGTTCTGGAATTAGATATGATTATTTACTGGCGGATAAAAAGCATCAGCAAATCATAAGAGAAATTGCCGAGCATCATGTTAGTGGGCAGTTGAGAATTGCACCCGAGCATATCGCTGATAATGCTTTGAAATATATGGGCAAACCAAAGCGAGAAGTTTACGAGAAATTCACGAATTTATTTAATGAACAAACGAAGCAAATTGGTAAGGAGCAGTATGTTGTGCCGTATTTTATGAGCTCGCACCCAGGAGCTACACTTGATGATGCGATGGAGCTTGCTCTTTATTTAAAGAAGATACAATATATTCCTGAGCAGGTGCAAGACTTTTACCCTACCCCTTCGACCTTGGCCACCTGTATGTATTATACAGAGCTTGACCCTTTTACGTTAGAAAAAGTTTATGTAGCAAAAAGTGCTGAGGAAAAGGCCATGCAGCGAGCATTACTTCAGTATAATAGGAAAGAAAATTATGACTTGGTCTATAGGGCAATTATTAGGTGTAATCGGAAAGAGTTAATCGGTAATTCTAACAAGTGCTTAATAAGAGGTAGGGGTCAAACTAGCTACAGATAATAGTTTATGAGGGATAAGGGGTATAAATGGGAGTATAAGGAAGGAATAAATTTGAAAAGAATTGGTTAAAAACTGCGGTATTATCAAACAATACTAAAGAAACGGAGGCAAGGATGAGTTTACTTATATGTATGCTGGCAGGCCTAACAGTTGGAAATGTAGTTGGGGACTTAGTTAGTGGAGTAGAATGGTTGAAATTTCTGAATGTAGGGCAAAGCTTTGGACTGAGTAGTCCGGTTGATATGGATTTGGGGTGCCTATTTCTAACGTTAAGAATAGAGCTAAATATCACAATAGCAGGAGTGCTAGGACTAATTGGTGGAGTTTATTCCTATAAAAGAATTTAGGAGGTGAATAAAATTTAATAAAAAGGGCAAGTATTTCAGATAGTATAATTAAAAGGGGGAAATTTGGATGAATCTAAATTTATATCCACCTGAAATGAGGCCATATGAGAAATTTAAGAAATATGGCATCAACAGCCTAACAGACACCGACCTTATTGCAATAGTGCTTAGACAAGGAACCAAGCGGTATAATGTAGTGGAACTTGCGAATAAGTTGATTGAGACTGATAAGGGAGAGTGTGATATAACTTCGCTGCGAAAAATTAGTTATGAAAAGTTAGTTGAGATGGAAGGCATAGGGGAAGTAAAAGCTATTCAGCTAAAAGCAGTAATAGAAATTGCATTTAGGTTAAATCGTCCTGATGTAGACAAACTAGAACTTACACAGCCATCTAAAGTGGCAGAGTTATTTTATCAAGAGTGTAAGTATAAGGAGCAAGAAGAGTTCTATGTACTTTCGCTAGATGTAAAATCAAGGTTGATTTCCAAAAATTTGATTGCAGTAGGAACTGTTAATGCGGCTATAGTGCACCCTCGAGAAGTCTATAAGATGGCAGTGATGCACTCAGCGTATTCGATAATCGTTGTTCATAATCATCCAAGTGGAGATGCTATGCCAAGTCAATCGGATATTGAGCTGACCAATATATTAGTAGATGCAGGAAATTTGATGAAAATCCCCGTGTTAGACCATGTTATAATTGGTAATAATAACTATAGCAGTTTAAAAAGTATGGGCTACTTTTAATGAATACTAATTAAAATTTGATAATAAATAGGTGAGGCGCCTATATAATGGAGGTAAATAATGTTTGGAAGAGATATGGGTATCGATTTAGGCACAGCTAACACATTAGTTTTTGTAAAAGGAAGAGGAATTGTAGTAAATGAACCGTCTGTAGTTGCAATCAAAGAGAGGACTAATCAAATTTTGGCGGTAGGCGATGAGGCGAAGCAAATGATAGGGCGTACACCTGGAAATATTGTTGCTATCCGTCCGCTTAGAGATGGTGTTATTGCTGATTTTAGTACAACTGAGGCTATGATTAGATATTTTATTGGAAAGGCATATAAGCAATCTTTGTTTTCGGCTAAGCCTAGAGTTGTGGTATGTGTACCATCTGGGGTTACTACAGTTGAAAGGCGTGCTGTTGAAGAGGCTACTATCAAGGCGGGAGCAAAACAAGCTCTAATTATGGAAGAGCCTATGGCAGCGGCTATTGGGTCTGACCTTAGAGTAGAAGAACCTACTGGAAATATGGTTGTAGATATTGGAGGGGGTACTACTGATGTTGCGGTTATATCGCTAGGGGGTATAGTTGCTAGTAAATCTCTAAGAATTGCAGGAGATGAATTTGATGAGTATATTGTTTCCTATATTAAGAAAGAATATAACTTAATGATTGGAGAACGTACTGCTGAACAGATTAAAGTTACTATAGGAGCTGCGTATAAAGTTAATGATGAACTAACTATGGAGATTAAAGGGCGAGACTTGGTTACGGGCTTACCTAAAATACTAACTATTGTATCTGATGAAATTACTAATGCGATTAGAGAACCAGTTAATTCTATCGTTGAGGCTATTAAGTCAACTTTGGAAAAAACGCCACCGGAGCTTGCTGCTGATATTTATGATAGCGGAATTATGCTAACAGGTGGAGGAGCAATGCTAAGTGGGCTTGACACCTTGATTAGTTTAGAGACAGGTATGCCTGTAAAGATAGCACAAGAGCCATTAGATTGTGTTGCAAGAGGTACTGGACTTGCGTTAGAAAATATTGAAAAGTGGGCAGGACTATTTTCTGATGATAAATAAATGACAGGGAGCGAGTTGATTGAAACTTTCACGACAGCAAAAAAAATGGATAATGATAGTATTAGTTGCACTAGGTGGATTAACTCTAATTGGAAGTCGATATAACATAGTATTTATAAGTGCTGTGGCGGACTTAGTCATATATCCCTTCCAAAAGGGGTTAACCGTTATTACAGAAACAGTTGGAGGTGGGGTAAAATATTTTCAGGAGATGGAGGCACTAATGGAGAATAATGAGGTGCTGGCTAATGAAAATGCTCAATTAAGTTATGAAAATACTATTTTAGCACAGTTCAAACTTGAGAATGAACAGCTAAAATCTTTATTAGAGCTTTCGCAAAGATATCCAGAGTATCCTTCTTCAGGGGCAAATATTATTGGCAAAGACCCTGGAAATTGGTATGAAAGTTTCATTGTGGACAAAGGTCTTATAAATGGTGTTACAAAAAATGATGTTGTATTAGCCAATGGTGCGTTAGTTGGCTATATTACTGAGGCTGACCCGTTGTCTTCAACTGTATTATCGATAATTGATGATAGGAGCAATGCGAGCGTGCAAGTTGTAAGAAGTAGTGATGTAGGGATACTTTCTGGTAATATAGAATTAACGACCGCCACTGGATTTGCTATAATGGAAGCTAATATAAATGCAGATATTGTAGCTGGGGATAAAATAATAACTTCTTATTTAAGTGATAGGTATCCGCCCGGAATACAAGTGGGTGAAGTGCAGGAAGTTATTGTAGGCGATAATGGTTTAGTGCAGTACGCATATGTGGACCCAATTGCAGATTTTAAAAATTTGCAACATGTACTTATTATTTCAACAGCTGAGAAGGTGGAAGAATGAGAGCGTTTGTAATAGGAGGATTAATAAGCATAATATATGTTTTGCAAGTTACACTGCTGCAATTTATTCGTGTAGGTGGGGTATCACCTAATTTTTTAGTAATGATTGTGGTGTCCTTTGCTTTATTACGTGGTAGCCAAGAAGGAGCTTTAATTGGAATATTTGGAGGCCTATTATATGATGTAAATTTTAGTATGGCAATAGGTGCGGCGGTATTTGCCTATGGGATGGTAGGTCATCTGTGTGGTAAGTTGCATCCATTTTGTTATAGAGAAAATTTTATACTTCCATTTGTATGTACTATATTTGGGAGCCTATTCGTTAGTTTAATTAACTTGCTAGGGTACGTATTAAGAGGAAATCTAGCTTGGGGATTTTTTTCGAGCACTATTATAATCCCAGAGCTAATATATACTGTTACCCTTTCGCTGATTGTATATCAAATATCTTATGGGATAAACTATCGCCTAGAAGCTAGAGAGAGAAGGTCTCGTAGTATGTTCTAACAGGCAAAGGAGGTCGACGTGAAAAGAATTTTTGAAAGAATTTTAGAGGTACTATCACAAAGACTTATTCTTATGTTTGGTGGTATACTAATGATGTTTATGGTAATTTTACTAAGATTTTATCAACTTCAGATTATAGAGCACGATAATTATATAAATAAAGTTCAATCAGGAGTTGAAAGAACGATTGAAGTTGATGCAACAAGGGGTCTAATATTTGATAGATATGGTCGCTCCTTAGCAATCAATGAACCTACGTACGTTGTAAAAGCTGACCTTCAAGTAAGACAATCTAATTTAGAGCTAAATAATACGTTGTTAAAAATTATTAATGTGCTAGAACAAAATGGAGATGCATATATAGACACACTGCCAATTTCGCAAGAAGAACCATTTTATTATACTGGTACCCGTACTGCGATTAATCAGTTTATGTATACTGTTCCATACAATAATCATGAACATAGACTTGAGTTATTAGCATTATCAGCTGAGGAGCTAATAGAATACTTGCATAAGCAGTACTCTATTCCAGATACAATGACTACTCAGGAGGCAAGGAAAGTTATTGCAGTTAGGACTACGATGTATCCATTTACTTATCAACGCTATAAGTTGCCCACAGTTGCAACTAATATTTCGGAAAAGACTGTAGCGTTTTTGCAAGAGAACTACATGGAGTTTCCGGGGGTAAGTATAGATGTGGAGTATAGTAGATATTATCCTTATGGTCAAATTATGGGCAATATTATTGGATATACTAGAGTAATGACTGATACGCTGTTCCAAGAACTAGGTCCTCTAGGATATGATGAGCACGATGTTGTGGGGCATGAAGGTATTGAGAAATCGATGGAGTCCGTTTTAAGAGGTGAAGATGGGGTCGAGCTAATACAGGTGGATACCCTAGGACGTAAAATTAATACCATTTCTGAAGAGACAGCAATAAAAGGTAATGATGTATTTTTATCTTTGGATGTTGACTTGCAACAGGCTGTGTTTGATAGCATCGAAAAACGTTTAAGTGAAGCTTTAATTGTGAGACTAACAGCTACCAGAACTGGTGTTGTGCCAGTAACAGCAAGGCAGATGCTAATTTCTATGGTAGAAAGTAGTCAGCTACTAGTAAAAAATATGGAAAATGCTCCAAGAGGAAGTTTTTCACAGCGTATTTATGATGCATTAGTGGCCGAATATAACAAGTTTGACGAAGTTGTACAAGCAAGTATGACTTTGCAAGATTTACTATTACAATGGATTACTATAGAAGATACATTACTGACCGATAAGCAAATTATGGCTGCTATGAGTGAACAAGGTACGCTAACCCTTACTGAAGCAGATATGAAGAGCATTATAGAAGACCCATCAGGTACAGGTGAGGAAATGTTGATATACCAATTAAGACAAGGCTATCTTAAGCCATCGCAAATGGCGATTGACCCATTCAGTGCAGCGACAGTAGTTGCAGATGCCAACACAGGTGAAGTACTGGCAATAGTGGGGTATCCGTCAGTGGATAGTAATATGCTATCTAGTAATTTTAATAGTTACTATAGTACATTATTTGATGATAGAAGTATGCTGTGGAACCGAGCACTTATGACAGTTAAAGCTCCAGGGTCTATATTTAAAATGGTGTCAGCTTCAGCTGGACTTTCAGAAGGTGTTGTTACCAATGATGATATAATTAACTGTTCAGGAGTATATACAAAAGCTGGTGAACCACACCCTGCTTGTTGGATATATCCGTTGACTGGTGAAGGTCATGGAGATATTGCATTTGAGAAATCGATTGAAGTTTCATGTAACTGTTACTTTTTTGAAGTGGCTTCTAGGTTGGGTGAGAAACATACCGACCCTTATGGAGGTATAGATTCACTAATGAGTTATGCCAAAAAATTTGGACTAGACCGTACTACAGGAATTGAGTTGCCCGAAAAACAGCCAAATGTTTCCACGCCAGAAAGTTTGGTTCGTCAGACTCTAACCTCAACACTAACAGGGCTTAGGGATATGAGTGAGACAGGGCTAGAAACACGTACTGAGGCAGTAGTGAATGAATTTAGTAAGAGTTATTTTTCTCAAGACTTCTATAATACTGATACGATGGAAGGCTTAGTTGATTATCAAGTCAGATATGATGTAGAACGTGAGCTAGAGAAGATATTACAAATCGCTATGGAATCTAAAATTAATAAATTGGTAGAAGTTGCATTTCATAGCATTCAGGGATACTTGCAGCTGAATTTAAGTAATGTTGCTAATGAAATAGTAAATAATACTATGGCTGAAATGACAGATAGGTCTTTAAAATTAAAGGCAATGGACCAATTAGAAGCACAGTTGCTTATAATGATTGGTGAGGCAACAAGAGATGTTATAGGAGATATAGTTGGGAATATTCCTAGGAATGATATATTAGAAATTTATGAAAATTCCTACACAGCATTATATGAAGTTGAGTTAAGACAGGGCACTAATCAAGATTTAGTAAATTACCTATATTCTAAGTTGCAAACGCTTCAAAGTGACTATAGGGAGTATATAGCAAAAGTTGAGGATAAAGTAGCTCATGGATTAGTGGATGCCATATCTTCATATCTATTAGGTAATATATATATGGAATGGAATGATGGTATAACTGTTAGGACTGCAATAGGACAAGGGTATAACGCATTCTCACCTATTCAGATGGCTAGGTATATAGTAGCACTGGCTAATGGAGAAACTGTATATGATTTAAAAATTATTGGTGGTATCTATGACCAAAAAGATACTAAGTTATATATACCGACTTATAATAAAGCTGTTAATGCGCTTGATATTGACAAGGAATATATAGATTTAATTCATCAAGGGATGTTGCTAGTTACGCAAGGTAATTCTGGTACATCAAGAAGCCTATTCGTTGACTTAGACCTTGATGTAGCTGGTAAAACGGGTACAGCCGAAGAAGGTTCGCATACACACAGCTGGTTTGCAGGTTTTGCACCAGTAACTGACCCCCAAATAGTTGTAGTTACGTCAGTGTATAATGAAGATAACTTGGGAAGTTTTGGTAGTCAGATAGCAAGAGATGTGTTTTCAGCGTACTTTAAACTGGAGCAAAATGTGGTACCAAGTACACTGGATAATGAGTTTTTAGAATAATACAATTATAAAAAAGGAGTGCAATAGTGCCTAGGGAAAATTTAGTGATTTTTAAGGGTGAAGTTGATGGATTACTCATAATATTAGACGAAGAGGCAAGGTTTGAAGAACTTTTGATATGTTTAGTAAATAAGCTAGAACAAGCTAAGAAGTTTTTTGAAGGTGCAAAAATAGTAGTTAGGTTTAAAGGTAGAACTTTAGAAGAATTTGAGAAAGAATGTATTTTAGAGCTATTAGTGGCACAGAATATAGTAGAAATAGTTTTTCTGCATCCTTTTGATGACGAAGTAACAGAACGTATAAAGCCACAAGAATTACCGCTCCCCCCTAAGAAAAATACAAAGTCAGCAGCTATAAAGCATGCTAAGAAATTTGTGCCCCTTGTATCGAACACATATTACCATGTGGGAATACTACGCTCTGGACAAGAAATTGTGCATGAGGGAAGTGTTATAATTATGGGAGATGTAAATCGAGGGGCAGTAATCAGAGCAAGTGAGAGCATAATAATTTTAGGGATGTTAAAGGGAAGAGCATTTGCAGGTACTGATAGTAGCAAAAAGAAGCCTTTTATAATCGCCTATGGGATGAACGCAGAGCAAATTGGTATTATGGATCATATAATAAATTCTGTGCAAGGTAACCATGACATGTGTGCCCAAATTGCCTATATAACTGAAGATAAAATTAATATTGAAGAAATAGATTTTAAATCTCTACAAAATATGATAGAATAAGCTAAGGTGCGGGTGCCCACATCTGTACTGAGATAATAAGTGGTCTTGGAACCATAAGACTATAGGGGGTCAGTTAATTGAGTGAAGTAATTGTATTAACATCAGGTAAAGGTGGAGTAGGAAAGACCACTAGTACCGCTAATATTGGAACCGCCTTAAGTTTGTTAGGAAAAAAAGTGGTATTAGTAGACGCAGATATAGGACTTAGAAACTTAGATGTAGTTATGGGACTTGAAAATCGCATTGTATATGACTTAGTGGACATTGTGGAGGGAAGGTGTCGTCCAAAGCAAGCCCTGATTAAGGACAAGCGATATGAGGGCTTGTATTTACTTCCAGCGGCACAAACTAGAGAGAAAGACGCAGTAAGTCCTTTGCAAATGAAGAAATTGTGTGATGGACTAAGAGCGGATTTTGATTATATTGTAGTAGATTGTCCAGCAGGAATTGAGCAAGGATTTAAAAATGCTATTGCAGGAGCAGATAAGGCAATAATAGTTACCAATCCAGAGGCAGCCGCAGTAAGAGATGCTGATAGAGTAATTGGCCTACTCCAGTCTAGAGGAATAACTAATATTAACCTAATTATAAATCGTGTACGTATGAAGATGGTGAGAAAAGCAGATATGATGGATGTATCAGATGTATTAGAGCTTTTAAACAAAATAAAAAATTATAAAGTAATTTATCATACAAATGATTTACATAATAGTGAAAAAGCAAACGATAATATAAGAACTGAATTTGAAGATTTGTTTATATGTAAACATAATAAAAATATTAATTATATTGAGATACAAAAAATAAAATAATAAAACGGAGGATACAAATGGCAGGATATGTTGTAGTAGGAACACAATGGGGAGACGAAGGAAAAGGTAAAATTATAGATGTTCTTGGAGATAGA
>MDSQ01000220.1_pt1 | contig 12237 bp, 9 predicted proteins | sample 1008251 | NCBI WGS metagenome assembly MDSQ01 (sample SAMN05526597, study PRJNA338239) | gut metagenome | isolation source: Hindgut content | host: Naso unicornis | place: Saudi Arabia: Red Sea | collected 2016-05
ACTTGACATAAATTTAACCCGGTTAAGATAGGCGAAAGTTACCTAAGCAACTTGTGCTTAGGTATATTGTTTACTTAGTCCACTCGTCTATTTTATCAGTAGCTTTTTCTTTAACATTTTGCACTTTTTCTTTAACCTCAAACGATAGCTCATTTAATTCGCTACTAGCTTTATCTTTAAGGTTGTGCACTTTGTCTAGTGCGTCACTGGACATGTCGCCAAGCTCTAGCTTAAGTTTATCCATTTTGTTTTTAATTTGTTGCTTAGTAATTCTAGAGTCAATCTCGTCTTTAACATCTTCGATTACTAATCCTGCAATATCTTTTGCTTCTTGAAAAATTTCATTGTCCATTTTAAAATCCTCCTATAAATGAGTATATTTGTTATTTGTACATAAGTTTAATTAGTCCTAGTTGTGACACTCTAAAAAGGGCACTCTTTAATGACTACCCGTATATGTTGCGTTGTTTTTGGTTGATTTATTCTTAATTGCCTAATTAATTTTTGTGTGGTTTGAAGTTTTTGTCTATAACTGTGAGTGCCACATCATTATATTGCAGCAAAAAAAAGAGTTACCGCCTAAACGATAACTCTTTTTTTTATAATACACAGAGAAGGAGGGATTTGAACCCTCGCACCGCTATAAACGATCTACTCCCTTTCCAGGGGAGCCTCTTCAGCCACTTGAGTACTTCTCCATTTGCAACTTATAATACCAGACTAAGGACTAGCTGTCAAGAGTCCTGCGCTGTAAAATATTTTCGGCTACTGCCAAGTCTTCTGCTGTTGTAATTTTTATGTTATCGTAGCTGCCCTCAACTATAAAAACTTTATGGCCACAAAGCTCTGCTAAGGCGCTATCGTCAGTCAAACATATATTGCTTTGCTTAGCGTATTTGTGAGCATGAAAAATTAGCTCTGTTTTAAAACATTGGGGAGTTTGTATGCTGTATAACATAGTCCTATCAACTGTTTCTAAAACTTCGGCCGTATTAGGATTACACTTTTTTATGGTATCTTTAACCGGCACGCCTAATACGCATGAACCTTTTGTTAGCATAGTTTCTATAGCTTTTAAAATATTTTGTGGCGTAATAAATGGGCGTACACCATCGTGAATTAATACGTACTCACATGTAGTAACTTGCAATGCATTGTATACGGAATCTTGGCGTTCTTTACCTCCTGCTATTACTTTCGTTACTTTATCTAAGCTGTATTTAGCACAAATGTTATTCCGCACGTAGTCAATATCTTCCGGAGCACATACAACTATAATTTCGCTTATTGCTGCAATTTTGTGAAACGCTTCTATTGAGTAAGCCAAAATTTCTTTATTGCGTAGTGTTATAAATTGTTTTTTTTGCGTGGCGCTAAATCTACTCCCTTTACCACCAGCAACGATTATTGCACTTATATTGTCCATACAAATCTCCTTATTATCCATAAAAATGCTTAAAGCGTAACTTATTTTAGAGGGCTAAGCCCTACGATGATTTTATCGCTATAGCCTTTTCCTCTAAACAATTGTATGCATATTCCGTGGTGTGGTCTCATGTTTAATCGCTCCTTTAGTTTAAGGCATATTATTGCCCTTTTAATCGTCATTTTTAAAAATTTTCAGCCCATAGCTTAAAATACGGTTGCTACTCGTGTATACTAAAACATTTATCTCTTTCACCACTTGCAAATATGTCTACATAGCAAATGAGTTTTTTATTTATAGACTTATATGTTGGCCTTATGATAAAATAGTAATGAGAACTATCATATTATATTAAGGGGGATTTTATGTTCGATTATCATATGCATTCAAAATATTCTTGTGATGGCCGTGAAGAAATTACTACACTATGTTTACAATCTATACGCCGTGGATTAACCGAAATAGCAATAACAGACCATTACGAATTATTTTTAGACCATACAAGAGAAGATGTTTTAGACTTTGAAAACCTATACAAAGATATACTACAAGCGCGTGAACTTTATGAGGATAAGGTTCGCATTAAATTCGGTTTAGAACTAGGGCAGGCTCATTTTAATTTGCCTTTAGCAACTCAAGTTTTATCTAAGTATCCTTTTGATTTTATTATTGGTTCTGTTCATAATTTAGATGACAATAGTGATATGGCTTTTGTTGATTACTCTGCAACTCCCATTTCCGTCTTATTTGACAACTACTTAGATGCTCTAATTAACATGGTGCAACAGGCTGATTTTGACGTTGTAGGCCATATCACATATCCTATCCGTTACGCTTTTGCTTCTAAAGGAGTTTATCCAAACTGGACACCTTTTAAACCTAAGTTAGAATACTTATATAAAGAATTAATCAAGCGCGACAAAGGGATAGAGATTAACTGCTCTGGATTTTTCCAAGCATTAAAGCGGCCTATGCCAGATTTAGAGTTACTTACTTTTTACAAAGAGTGTGGCGGTAAAATTTTAACCCTTGGCTGTGACTCCCATGTTAAACGACATGTTGGCTCCACGGTATCACAAGGGCTAGAAGTCATTAAAGCAGCAGGCTTTTGTGAGCTAGCTTCTTATTCTGATAGAGTTCCTAGTTTAGTTAAATTTTAAAGTTGAATTTTAGGAGGCGATTTTTGATGACTGCACAATATGCAGAATATTTAAAGGATTTAATCATACAAGCTGGCTACAGTAATAGACTTAAACCAGTAGTTTCTATAGAAGAGGTTGAACAGTTTGAAAAAGATTTTAATAAACAGGTACCTAATGAATATAAATTTTTTCTAACTCAAGTTAGCAATGGCTCCATTGGCCCTATGTATCGGGACTTGTTCTCTCTCGAACAACTTAGAGAGGTTAATATACCTAATAAGTTTGATGAAAACCTTCCGTATTCACAACCTCTTTCTAGCTTAGTTCATATTTGCGATTTAGAAGAGTTCTACCCTCAAGAGTACGATGAACTTCTGGCGCAAGATAACTTGCTTGCTTCAAGGCAATCTAATTTACTTATTATTGGCGATAGGGGTTACTCTTATTGGCAAACTGTTATTATGTTAGGCGAAGGTGAGGAAAATCAAATTATGTATTTAGACCATTTAAACTTTTGCCAAATTATTAACTTCCATAAACCTATCGGTACTCAAGAGACTAATTTTTTAGACTGGTACCAACGTCTTTTAAAGGAGCTTATTTCCCGCAATAACATTGATAACTATGGTAACCACTACCTTAAGTCTGAAGCGGAAATTAAACAAGAATTTGTCACCGCTGAGTCTACCGAGCAAAAGCAAAATTTATTATATTCTTTAGATAGATTACCTAAGCTTACTATTGATACTTTAGACTTTTTATATTCATTAATTGATGATAGAAGCGTTGCTGAAATAGTTATTCAAATCTTTCTAGACTCTTACAAACGCCCTGAAGCTGTTAATTTTAGCTATGGAATTCGCGCTTTTGAATACGTTTTAAATCATAATCCTAGTGCTGCCATCAAAAACATTATTTGGCTTCCTTCTGCTGAATGTGAAAAGTATTATGATAAATTTGTAGATTTACTATACTCTACTTTTTATAACTCAGAGGAACTAATTAGGTATACTTTTATAGGCATAGAAAAGTGCCCTCAAAAGCAGACTGCTGACATTATCAATTTTGCTATTCACAAAAACGATGATGAAGTTTTCGCTGCCATTCGTTATTATATGAAAGACTGTCATGATTACGAAGAATATAAAGCATTTGTTGATTCTAAGCTAGAGTCAGAATATGCTCATTTATCTTTATAACATTCCGTATATACTTGTAAAAAAAGAGGCTGACATAAGTTAACCTCTTTTTTAAAATCTATTCAGTTTGTACCGCATTGTCATATGCCTCTTTTACAAAATACATTTGGCTATCTAACATATCGCCATCTGGTTTCTTAACATACTCACCTGTTGCAGTCATAAATCTTGCCTTAACGTTATCTTTTAGCATAATCTCTAATGAATTATAAATTCTTTGCTTAATATCATCATCATATATCGGAGTTGCTACTTCCACTCTCTTTTCCAAATTACGAGTCATACAATCTGCTGAAGATATAAACATCTTTAAATCTTCTCCCGTTCCAAATGCATACACTCGTGAATGCTCTAAATACCTACCAATAATACTCGTTATCTTAATATTCTCACTATACCCTACAACATCTGGTAGTAAACAAGAAATACCTCTAATAATTAAATCAATCTTAACTCCTGCATTAGAAGCCTTCACCAACGCTTTAATTATTCCTTTATCTGTTAGCGAATTAATTTTGATAATTACCCTACCATTACCATAATTTTGCTGCTTATCAATTTCCTCATCCAACAACGCTATAATTTTATCTTTGATACTATTTGGAGATACAATTATACTGTTATATTCTCCGTGCACATTCTCAGTTGGAATATTCTTAAAAAACTCATCTAAATCTTTTCCTATATTTTGATTAGCTGTCATTAACGATAAATCTGTATACAACTTAGCAGTAGTCTCGTTATAATTACCCGTTCCTATTTGCGATATATACGATATTTCTCCTGACTCCTCTTCCATAAACGAAATTAAACATACCTTTGAATGCACCTTATAACTCTCTAGACCATAAACCACTGTACATCCCGATTCAATCAACTTCTCTGTCCAGTTAATATTATTGTTCTCATCAAATCTAGCTCTAAGTTCCATTATTACAAATACAGTCTTGCCATGCTCAGCCGCTCTACACAAATAATCTACTATTCTTGTCTTATGTGCCATTCTATATATTGTAATCTTTATTGATGCTACTTTTGGGTCCGATGCCGCCTCTCTTAATAATCTTAAGAATGGTGAAATATTCTCATATGGAAACGATAGCAACACATCCTTCTCCCACACCTGTTGCATTACTGGCTTATTTAAATCGATATTAGGCGATGGCTGCGCTACTATTCTGCTATAGGTGATTTTCTCTAGTATCTGCGTAGGTAATTTATCTAACAACTCCGATACAAAATCAAAATTCATAGGTAAATTAGTATTAATAAAATAGTCCTCTGCTAGTTTCAAGTTTTTCTTAAGCAATTTAACTGTATCTAATTCCAATGTAGATGTATATTCAAGCCTCACTGGCGTTAATCTACCCCTTAACTTTAACACAGTCTTTAAATGCTCTACATAATCCTCATCTTCATCATCTACCCCATCATCCAAATTAATATCCGCATTTCTCGTAATTCTTATAGTGTTTTTCTCTAACACCTCAAACTTCTTAAACAACTTATTTGCATATTTTAATATCACATATTCAGTAAGAATAAACCTTGTTTTATCCCCATTTAAAAATATGATTTTAGGGCAATTAGCTGGAATACTTATAATTCCATGTGCTATCTTTTCCCCAGCCTTAAGCTTTAAAACTACACTAATTCGATTATTATCTAGATGTGGAAATGGAAAATGTCTACTTACGATTGACGGTGATAGTATAGGTTTTATATATTCATTAAAGTACTTCTTAACATGCTCAATTTCGTGTTTTGATAACTCCTTAAACCTAAGATTGTGTACATCGTACTCCTTTAGCTGTGCAGTAATCTCCTTATACGCGCGGTCCTTTTGCTCATACAAATACCTCACCTTATGAAATATCTTCTCTAACTGCATCTGCGGACTCATTCCGCTTCTGCTATCAATATTATTATCTCCAATCGCAATTTGGTCAAACAAACTCCCCACTCTTATCATAAAAAACTCATCCAAATTTTTAGAAAAAATAGAAATAAATCTTAGCCTTTCCCCTATTGGTACAGTCTTATCAGTCGCTTCCTCTAAAACTCTATCATTAAAGTTTAGCCAAGACAATTCCCGATTTTGCATATACTTATTCTCACTCATACTTTACTGCTCCTTTTCGGCTTCTTCCACCCTATTGCTCTCTCAAATGCCACTCTTTAGTTTCTCGTATAAGTAACCTTCTCTAAGTCCAAAACTACTCACAATAATTTTTCTAGCATTGATATATTTTGCAATCTCATCTGCTATTATCATCCCCGGTATCGCTGTGTGTATTCTCTCCGGTGCCACTTTTAATATCAACTGTGTCGCTTCTTTTGGCTCTTCTTTTGTATACTTTAACATATTTGATAAATGCTCACAGTTAAATTCCTTATCTTCAATTTTATATTTCTTCATACACATTTTTCTTACCGTTCTTATAGACCCTCCTATTCCTAATATCGTTTCTATACTTCGATTTTTAATAAAATCAATCTCCTCCAACTGGTTTTTTACATGTTCACTTATCTCTTTATACTCTTTCTTATCTGGAAATACATCATCTACATACGTTGAATACAATGATAGCGACCCGAACTGTAAACTCACACAATCCTTCACCTCTCCATCTTCATACTCCAACAACTCAGTACTACCCCCTCCTATATCTATTAACAATCCATTCCTTAACTTATTGATTTTAGATGCTCCTGTAAACCCTAATTTTGCTTCCTGTTCACCCGAAATTAAATCTATTGCAAACCCTGTTCTAATTTCTATCTCCTGTATTACTGACAAACTATTCTTTATGTTTCTTAATGACGCTGTAGTAAATACAAATAACTTCTCAATCTGAATTATTGATAACGTATTCTTAAACTTATTCAAGACAGCACACGCTTTATCTACCCCTTCAGCAGTCATATACCCATCTTTTCTATAGCCCACTAACCCAGCAGTATCCTTTGTGTTTAACAATCTAACGTAATCATTATCCTGTTCTTTATATATACATAATCTTATCGTATTTGACCCTATATCTATTACTCCATATTCCATTTTATCACATCCTACCCGTACTTTTTTTTATACCATTATTGTTCCTAATATGCTTTTTTTTATCACGATATTTTTTTGTTAAGTTTCTCCAGTCGATTAATAGTATATGTATTTGCTCTTTTTTATATGTAGACATGATAAATAATAGAGCATATCCGCAAAATATACTCTATTATAATCTATTATAATGATTTTAGTCTAACAGTTTGTCTTTCGTTGCGTCTATTAATATCGCTCCTAATGGTGCCGTTAATATTATACCAACTACTGCCACTGACAACACTATAGTTCCGCACTCTAACCCCATTGACAACGCTAAACCACCAATAGCTGCTTGCACCGTCGCTTTAGGTAAATATGCAATTACACAAAATAGTTTTTCCTTAAATGTAAAATGCGTTCCTAATAAGCATACTAGCACTCCTACTGACCTAAAACATAGCGCTAATAATATAATCAACACAGCAGAAGCTCCAGCGTGCAACGTATATGTTATATCCACACTAGCCCCTACTAATATAAACAATAACAACTCTGCTGCTAACCACAACTCGCCAAACTTCCTTGCAAACCCATATCCGTTCCCTAAATGTGCTTTTAACAATATTGCCATAGTCATTATCGCTATTAATGGGGATATAGATAAATCTTCTAATAACAACAATATTAATGATACGGACAACACTATAATTACAGCTATCCCTTCATTTAATTTAAACTTCTGCAAATACTTAGATAACACAGTTCCAACTACCGCTCCTACAATTGCTCCAAATGCAATTGATAACGGTATATGCACTATATCAATTACATGAACCGCTCCACCCATCGCAATTCCTGTAAACGTAGTAAACAGCACTATAACCATAATATCATCACAAGATGAACCCGCCATTATCAACTGCGGTATTCCTTGCTTAGTCCCCTTACCTTCATCCATCAATTTCACCATTCGTGGCACTATTACTGCTGGCGAAACCGCTGCTAAAGCTCCTCCCATTATTGCTGCTTCAATTGTAGTTATCCCAAATATTATAGGTGCAAATATCACATAACCGGTAATCTCAAATATAGCTGGCACAAACGACATTAACACTGCCGCTCTTCCCACTTTCTTCACATCCGCTATACTAAGTGATAACCCCGCTCTTATCAATATAATCACTAATGCTAACTGCCTTAAATCCGGCGATATTTCCAATATCTCATAATTTAATAACCCTAATGCATTTAACGCTATCCCTGCCACTAACATTCCTATTAATGATGGCAACTTAATCAATTTACATGCGTACCCTGCTATAAGCCCTGACATAAAAATTATTCCTAATGATGGTAACATTAACTTCATTCCTTTCTTTACCCCAATTTTTGTGATAACTAATTCAATTTCTATTATATTCGTATATAACCAGTTTGTTCTTTTAAAATTGCACATTTGACTGGACAAATTGCTAATTGCATATGCTTAAAATTTAGTTGTTTTTTTAGTTTAACTTTTTTTCGCCCATATTATCCTTAGTAAATATGTTTACGTTATATTTATTACATATCCTAAGTATGTCAGAATCTCCTAATCAGTACAATCTACGCTAAAGCTAGCATATTGACGTTAACTTTAAGACACGATATAATATTTTGTAATTTAATTTAATCAAAATTTGGAGGTATACTTGTGTTTAAGAATATTAAATTGGCTATTACCATGGCGGCATTTAGTCTAGTCGGTTGTAGCGATGCTTCTTTCCAATCCACATCTCATGAAAACTTAGTACTACTTGAACAATACACTAACTCTTTAGCTGAAATGTTTAAAGATGGGGATATACAAAAAGTCAACGAATGGTTATTTGATGGTCACTCTATGTTTGCAGAAAGTGAAGAAGCAATACTAGAGCGAATCTTTCCTTATGTAGATATTAACTTACTTCATAGTAATGAAGAACTTTTCCAAATTGAAGTTACTGCTCCTAACATGAGCAACTTATTTCTAGATATGATTATTGGCAGCGCTATGGATATCCGTGCTATGGACATTGCTGAACTGCTTAATTATATTGAATACTATATTACCAACATAGATAGTCAGTATATGATTGTTAATCTCTCGTACATAGTTGATAATGGCAGCGTTTTGGTAGACTTTTCTACCCCCGATTTTATGACTGCAATTACTGGTAAGCTCTTTGAAGCTTATGTACAACTATATTTAGATGCTTTAGCCTAAGTTAAATATGTATAAAAAGGAAAGGAAATGCTTATATGATACTAAAACAAATGTTACCGTATTCTAAATTTCTATTAGAGCTAACTATCAATCCCGGCGATGCTGTTGTAGATGCTACTGCTGGCAATGGTAATGACACTGTGTTTCTCTCTAATTTAGTCGGCGAAACCGGCACAGTTTATAGCTTTGACATTCAACAAGAGGCTATAGAAAATACCCAGCAAATGCTTGATAAGCACACTATTAACAACGTAAAACTAATCCACTGTGGCCATCAACATCTAAATAATTATATTAACCAAACCGTTAGCGCAGCAATCTTTAACCTAGGGTATCTCCCAAACGGTAACCACACCATTACAACCAAAGCTGATACCACAATTACAGCTATCCAAAACCTTTTGCCGCTGCTTAAAGTTAAAGGGATTATTGTTCTTATTATCTATCATGGCCATGACACTGGCAAACTAGAGCGTGATGCATTACTTGACTACCTTTCTCTACTTGACCAAAACCGTTGTTCAGTAGATGACACACACACATTCCTCTTCTCTCACCTCCACTCCTCGCTTGGTCGTGTCTGTTCATATTTCTCTCTGACGTGGGAAACGCCCATATCAGGGTGAAGCCAGTGCACCTGGTCTCTGGATTGGCTGTTGCTGAGACGCAGGCCAAAGCAGGACGTCCAGCGCACTTTGTGGATGTCCAGAATCTTCTGAATGATTCCCTGAAAAAAAAAAAATAGTGAACATAATTGGGATGTACTTTTTTAGCTTCTTTCTCTGCACCACTATATAAACATTAAATTCTAGGGCACCAAGTAAACACTTATATCATTCAAGAGTAAAGTATAGATTCTGCAGATATCATTCTAACAAGGCATTTTCTCCTTCACTATAGTCACACTGTCCTAGTTGTGGAGACAGGAAACACATGTATTTCAGTGTGGAGAGCATTAAATAAAACAAAGATGCCCAGTGGACAAAAACTGTTTGCCAGTCTATAAAGAAGTCAGTCTGTCATTCCTCAGTGTGCCAACTGTGCCAGAGTTTATGTCTGGCATTTTGCATCAGGTCAACGAGGGCATAAGTCTATCCGTGTGTGTGTGTGTGTGTGTGTGTGTAGGTGACTTGAAGCAATGTAACATGACATTCCCACCCAAACACGTTGACAGACATCATACCCACACGCACAATAATGCTCACAGCCCCATGTGTGTTGCCATGTGAAATGCTGGGGGGCTGACCTACATACTGAAGGAGAAAGTGAGGAGGAGGGAGGAGAGAGGAGTAGAGAGGAGAGTATATTTGAAGTGATAGTGATGCATCATGTGCAACCACTAAAGTTTGAGCAGTGCTGAGTAGTTTCTGCATCATGGGAGTGGATCTAAAAGCATACTGTTAAGTAAACCTCCAATTTCATACACAGGCAGACGTACAGCTTGCCCCGAGGGTCATACGTATTTGCTAGCAAAATTTTCTCGTTGTGCTGAGTGTCCTTTATCAGAGCAGACAGCTAAGCAAATTGAAAAAATCCACCTTTAAAATAACTGCAGGAAGAACTGTAACATATAGGGGCTGGAGGTGAAGTGTCACAAACAACAAATACCACCGTAAAGGTTAGAATGTTCAGTCTTAGTAATAAGGCTGGAGATACTCTATACTTTTTGGCTGACCAAAAAATAAAAAAAAACTAAAGCTGCTATGAATTGAACCTACTAACAAGTATTTGTCCCGCTGAAGTCAGATATAGCTCTCTCTTCTGGGTCATGAGCTCCATTGCTGTCCACAAAATATTAATATACATCAGTGAACCAAACAGTTAATGACAAGTTAGTTCATTACAACGAACACTGAGCCCATCCCACATACATCTTCCTGTCATAGTAAACACTTAAAAAGTATCAAATGTATATTCATCCACAGCTGAAAAAAGTCCAACAAACGTACAAATTACTCCTGTTTGAGTAATGCCACCAAAAACTTATTGACAGCTGACTGATCATGTGGAGCTGAACAACCTTACCATGAGGGGATACAAAGACATTTATGTGCAGTTTTGCAGCCTCACAGAGCTTCTAGCATGGCTATGGACTCTGAGCATTTCTGAAAATTAAGCTTAATACTCGGGACGCATTTCTTAAAGATCCAATGTACGGGATTTAATGGCATCTAGTGAGGAAGTTGCATATCGCTCCTGATTGAAAATCCATCTGTTCGCCCCACCCTCCTGAATGTGTACTAGAAACAACAGTGGTTGTGAAATTGGACAGTGTGAAGACCTTTAGTTTGTCCATTCTGGGCTACTGTAGGAACACGGCAGTTGAAACAAAGTTATAGATATCATTTTCTATTTCTGCCAATAGATCTTCCTAAATCGTACACACTGGACCTTAAAGACTGACATTTTCAGGAGGGACGAACAGTCTTTGTGTTGAAGGCTTGGAAAACAATGAGAGGCAAACTAAGGCGTTGTTGGCTTTGGTCTTTTTATGGGACTTGTTAACAATAGGAAAAACATAGAATAAGATCACTTCTGTCCTTTAAGACCGTCACTGGTTTTAATATTTCTGTCATTTATTTTGTTAGCATATAAATTGTACATTCAGTATATAGTGAGGCAAAGTAAGCGTGTTTCTTCTTACCCTGACATCGGTTGCATCTCCATATCTGATATTGGAGGACCAGCAGCTGTTTTCAGTGTTGGTCTCAAAGTGATGAAAGACTTTCAAAACCCTGTCCACGGATCCTGCCATGGCTCGGTCAGACCCCCCCGCGCTCAGCCGTGATTTGGCACCTTCCAGGAGGGCATGGTTCAGGTTGGGGTCCAGGTAGGCCGTCGCCATGGTTTTCCCTGCTGACACTGCTGCTGCTAGGTGTCTGTCATATTCTGGACAGGAAGAGAAAACAATAAGACATCTGTGAAATGAGAAGTACAAGAAGGGACTGAACTTAATTTTCTATGGGAGTTTGGCCTGTAAGCAAACATTTAGTACTGCCTCAAAAACTGTACAAACACATTTTTTTTCTTTATCACTTAGGTTAATTAATACCTTAAAATCAGAACAGTAACTGCAGTTTACATGGGACATCTTTACATTGCATGCTTTGTGCAAAAGCACTGAAAATCCACTAATATTCAGTTTCCAATGATATCAAACTGAGACAGGCAGCAAATACACC
>MDSQ01000221.1_pt1 | contig 12234 bp, 7 predicted proteins | sample 1008251 | NCBI WGS metagenome assembly MDSQ01 (sample SAMN05526597, study PRJNA338239) | gut metagenome | isolation source: Hindgut content | host: Naso unicornis | place: Saudi Arabia: Red Sea | collected 2016-05
GGTGTGCCGGCGCCCCTGATAACACAGACCTTTTAAACTTGGTTCCAGAGTGCACTCTCTTGAAACCGCAACCATCTTTCTGGCTGCGTAAACTGGCAAACCCTAAAGCCTGTGAAAGCGGTGACTATGCTAATGCTAATGCTAGTGCAAGTCAATGCATTCTGCAGTAGCCACTACCAAACTCTGACTAAACACTCTACAGTGCAAACAGCAAACAGCAAATTAACTTGTACTGATGTCACTTGTTGCTAAAAAGCACTGGCCAATCAGGACAGAGAGTACAAAGAGCATCACTGATTGGGCAAAGATAATGGGAGTGATATCATTTTTACCAATCCTGAATACAGAGGCATGATGGCAAAACACAGAGATCTCACCGTACTCTCAAACCTCGTCGCTTACTAACAGCTGTCTATGGGTATAATGGCATTTTTTCCAAATAAAATACAAACAGTTATTGACGTTTACCCCAGAGAAACAAATTGCAGCATTAAATATCTGGTCTTGTCAGGTACTGGTCAAGAAGCCATGCAAAAAGCTGCAGCCAATGAGAGCAAACTAAACCTTTAAAAAACATGGGCTTTAAAAACACTTCTGCCTTTAGATGTTGTTCATTGCCACTTTGTATGAACTAGTTAATTTCAAGCACACTGACACTTTCAATGACTTAAAATACAGGTTCAATTGTAATTTAAATATGAGGCCCACCTTACAGAGAGTTTGTAATATTTTATAAAATTTGCTTCAAAAGACTGATGCCATGCTCTTGTAGATGGGCTGCTGCTATCTCAGTTTTTAACATAAAAGTTTTAGAATTCTTATACTCACTCCGTCAATTTCTTACAGACACCCTCTGCTGAGTTCTCATCTGAAAAAGTGCCTTCAGGGCATTTCTCACACTCGGTGTCATGTGCATGACTGCCTGAAAGACACATTTGATAACAAATAAAGATTTAGCATATTGAGAAAATAAAACTGATCACTCTTTTATTCAGTGTTCAAAAAAAGGTTTCACTGCATCAAAAAGACGAGTCCTACCTTCTGTTTTGACGCCATATCCTGGCGGACAGGTTGTGTGTGCCACACAGGTTATACATTCTTCAGAGGAGCAGTGAAATCCGTCTTTACACATGCACACGCTTTGTTTGTCGCTTTTATGTTCAGGAACAAGAAAGTTTCGGTCTGAAAGAAGAATGGACACAAGTTATACATTGCGCTACATTAAAAACACGTCCACGAATATAGGAGCAATTTGGTTTAATTTGTCACATGGTCTTACTTGGGTCGCAGTATGGCTGACGTTGACACTTGGATTCCTTTGTGTATTTTTCCTGATATTCATTCTTCTGACATGCTTGGCACTGAGGTTCCTGGCACACGCCGAGGGACGTCATGCGGGTTCCTGAAAAACATGGTGTGGATTCATGGTAAAAATAAGAACAAATAAGCAATTCTGTGCAGCGTTTTAATGTGTCTCAAACCTATGCAGTTCAATTTTGGTAAAGATACTTTCTTGCTTAGAGTTAGGTGGAAAGATTGATGGCACGCTGTCAAATACAAAGTTAGATCCAGACAGTTAGCTTAGCTTAGCAAACATACAGGAAACAGATGGGAGGAGCTAGCCTGGCTCTGCCTGAGGCCATGTTCACACGAGAGCAGCCCTACTAAAAACAGTCTTTCCTTTGCATCGTTAAAAAAAATCTTCGTTTACATAAACAACCGAAAGTGCAGTAGTATACGTGCCAGATGGCGATATAAGTTTGTAATGACACACCATTGGGGCTACCGAAGTTGTTCACTTCCTGATGCTGCTAAGCCCTCGGTAGCCACAAATAAAAGAAATTCTGCCTTAGTTTGATTTCTAAAACTATAATACCAACACTCGAACTTGCCTCAACAGACTGTTGATATATTTAACTTGTTTTTGGTGCACTGTAGAAAGATTTAATTGGACTGGAGTCTGGCAGTTGCGATTGCTGAATGTACTGACTTGTGCTAGCATTAGCATTAGCATTAGCGTAGTCACCGCCTTCACAGGCTTTGCGGTTTGCCAGTTTACACAGCCAGAGGGAAGCTTGGGGTTTTAAACTAGTGCACTCTGGAACCTGGTGTTAAAAGTTTGTGGTTTAAGGGGCGCCAACATGCTGTTGTCATGTAAAAGAAAGGCCAAACTGCAAAAGCGTTTTGTCTGATACGAAAACTTGCGCTGTCTAAACAGCAATTCTAGAACTCACTTATTAACTTCAGTGTGATTTGGGGTCATATGCTGGACAATTTCTTGGCTGAAGGCAGCAGTTAAGCTAATGTCTCAAGGTTATAAGGCTGACATTTTTTTTAATTAAAAATTATTTTTTTAATAAAATGCCCATCACAACTTCTCAAAGGCCAAGGAGACGTCCTAAAACGAATGTGTGTGTTCGACAGAAAGTCCAGATTAAAAATGTATTCAGTTACCAATGATATAAAACAAACATTAACAAATCTTCTCATCTGAGAAGAAGGTGTTTGGGGAGTTGGTTTATTTGGCTTGAAAAGTTACTTAAAAGGACGGACAAAACAGCTGAAGTTGCCATTTCTATTTCTGATGATTGTTAATTGATGAAGCAACCACTTATTTTGGCACCAACTGGGGCTTCACATGTACCACATTTATGGGAGTGGTGTTGGAAAAAAAAGGAATAAGCAAAGTTTTCGTTGAAGTACTTTGATGTTAGGAAGCAGAAACTGAAAGAGAATCTCCTGAAGGCAAAGATGGAAGCTAAGAGACAGGAAAAGTAGCCTAAATTTGCAGCATCATTGTTGATGCTGTATGAGAGGGACATTTATCTTGAAATGTGCTGCCTCTTGTCATCTTCTATCTATAGACACTTAATTTAATTTACACAGCTGTAAAAGAGATTCAGATAAGTGGCTCTCATTTGTTCATATTTTGTCTTACAGGAGTAGGCTAGAACATGTTCAGATATAAATTCTTAACTGCGCAGAAAGTCAAAGGTAACATGTTTTCATACCTGGACCGCACATTTTGCAGCACTCTCCATTGAGCGCATACTGAGTCAGGGGATCACACAGAGGCTGAGCAGCGACCACCACCTGCAAAGCAAGTACAGTTATCCTATTACCCATACACACAAGGGCAGGCGTGTTATGCTTTGTATCAACTCTGCTGATGGTTTCTCTGTTGCTTCACTTCCTCAGAGACCAGACTGTAAGGGCTGGGCGGAAAGTCCCAAACATTCAGCGAACTGTAACTGTGAAACCAGCAGCCAGCTGCATTTCGACTTTTATTTAACATATTTTGCTATTAATATCATTATGTTGCGTATCAGGATTTAGACAGAATCTTGTGTAATTGCCAGAATTTTAAGAAAAACGAAAGTGAAAGCACCTTTTCCTGAAACATGCGCCAACCCAAAGTAGGCCTACGCAGTTTCGGACCTAACGTAGGCTATTATACTGCACATCTGAGAATAAATAAATAAAATAAAAAAAGTTGTAGAACAAACTAAAATAAGATGAAATTAGAGCTTACAGCAAGACAGGTGGGTGAACAAATGGAAATGCAACGACGTAACCGGAGCTTCGTTCACTTATCGCCGTTCAAAATGAGTCATTTTTTTACACAGTAAAATACATGAGTCACTCACCATGAACAGCGATGTTAACATCAGCGGCAGCAACACACGCATCTTCATTGCTTGTCCTGTAACTCCCGGCATGTTGTTATACTCTGCTTTCACAGACAGTCTGCAGCTGAATTTACGTCGAGAGGGTGGGCGTGTCCCGACGGGGGGATTTCCGGTGTGTTTTTTCTTCTTGACCATTTCCTGTAAGTTCTTAGTTTTACTGTATTGTCTGTCAGAACATGAGTTATCAGTTGTACTCGTCACTATTCGGTCACCAAACTGTCCATAATAATAATAATAATAATAATAATAATAATAATAATAATAATAATAATAATAATAGTTCTTGCGTGCTACTGTATTTAAATACCACAGTCACAAAAAATGTGGTGGATCTAGATTAGATTCTCTTTTATTTTACTATTGCAAAAATTTAAGTTTAATTGGGCCAAACATCAAAGGTGTAAGAAGCACTAAACTGCTCAGATTTTTTTGCCTCACAATCACAATTTAAATATACTCCACCACAAGTAAAAGTAGGCTATTTAAAGTGGATAGGATAGGCTTAAGTAAAGGAGGCATTATCAGCATGGGGTGGGGTACTTATTAGAATTAAAATTAAAAATTAAAAATACTAGCATAACCTGATAAGAACGTTGTTCTAGAAAAAAAAAGAAGCTACTTTGTAACTAATAAAATGCCACAATAAAAAGTCACAAACTGTTTCACTTATTTGGAAATTAATGGCTGCCACAGAAAAAGTTTTGTTTTATGTTCTCGTCCAGTTTTTTCTGTGATTGAGCCTGAAATCCCGCCAGATGAAGGGATTCCCCAAGAACTTTCATGCGGGGTTTCCCTGTTCAGCTTCCTCTGTTTGTCCGCTTCTTCTCAAACAGCTTTCAAATGCATTCCGCCACCTGCTGTACAAGAGTGTGTGGCGTCATGTCATTGACCTTCTTTTAGATTCTTCCTCTCAGTCTTGTGTTGTGTAAGAAAATAAAGAGCGCCTTCCTGACAGCTCGTATCCCCTCTGCTTCTCCTTCTGTTCCTAGAAGTCCTGCCAGGCTCCACTCATGCCCCGCTGTTCTGACCTGCAGCCTCTCTCCTTCAGCTGTATACTTGTTGTATTGTAAAATTATACGTTCTACATTTTCTCACACCTATCAATATTCCGTTTGCCCAATACATACAGGCCTATTGTGTCGTTTAATCCACTGTTTCTCTGTTGTTGCATGCTACGCTTTTAAACAGGCACTTCACTGCACAGGTAAATTCGAGATTTTGTTGCCCGTGTATTCAAACCATTACGGTACAGAAACCAAGTGGAGCCAAAAAGCAGTAACACTGCGTTTCTCGAAAGTTTTTTTCCCTGCAGAAAAATTAAAAATTCTTGTTTGGGTGGCAGCTTTAAAATAAAGACTTTTAATGTTAAATTTAATTCAGATATTGACTTTGTATTTTATTCTGACGCTGTTTTCTTTCCTCTAAAGTAGACGGGTTAAACTTGTCCAACAGCTTCAGTAAAATCCCAGTTTGTTTACTTTCAGAACAAAATACAATCATTTCACTGTACAAGTAATTCAGTCTTACAATTGTTACCTTATTGTTAAATATTGCTTTAGCAGGGATCCTTGAGCTCACCTGAATGTCATGTATGGCAGCTATCTTTTTTGTCTTTTCTTTTTGAAGTTTGAGATCAGTTAATTTCAGCTTTCTTGTTAAACATATTTTCTCCTCTGTTGTTTTAAATTATAAATCATATAGAGGTAATGGCCCTCAATACTTTAGATTTCCTCAACCTCTTCATCAAGTGTGTTTTTCTCTTGGATTTTATGCCCCTTATAGTATTCTTGAACAATCTGAACTTAACAAGTTGATGAGCAGAATTGTGGAGAAAGAAATGATGGAGGGGTGGTGGAGAGTGTTAAAATGTAAAGGTTCATCACTTATCACCATTGGTTTTCCTCATTTTTTTATTTTACATGTCTGTTTTTGCTTGAACTGTGAACTTATTTTACCTTAGTTCGGCATTTTTGAGAATTAGATAACGGGTCAAAATCTATTTTCACTCAGGAGACTACTCACAAACAGTTTTTCTGAAATTTCTGTTAAATTCCTTTGGGCTAATGAAAGTGCAACACGATATTGTTGCTGGTGAAAATCACTCTGAGTGTTGAATGTGGTAACAGTTTCACTCATCATTTGAATAGGTTGATACGCAGTCAAATAATTGTGATGCAAACAAAACCACATGCAGTCTTCTGCTGCCACTGCAGCTCTATTTCAACTGTCATTCGGTGTAGACAAATAAGTAACACAATCCAAACAACACAAAATGGAACATCAACACTACACTTTTTATGTCTATTTTTTCTCTAATCATATTTTCAGTGTCTGAGGTTGTGGAGCAAATCCTCCACTCTTGCTTCCTGTAGTTTTAAATTTACTTAAACAATTTTTTTTGACTTTGACGCTGATCACTTTTTCAAAGTGCATTTTAAAAAATTAACCCACACCACTCAAGCCAGTCAGAATTGAGGAGCTGCAGTGAGTGACACTGATATTTTAGAGGGTTGTGGTGCCTCTGAAAACTAACTATGTACCTTGTTAAGATGGAAAATAATCTGAAAAGAAAAAGACCACCAGATGACCAGACTGAGGATGACTCAGCTGCAAAACAGCCATAACCACAATTTAAGAAATTCTGCAACAGGGGCGCTGGTGAACTCAGAGTGTTTGAGGGGTAACGGTGAAAATCATAGAAAGGCTTCTGTTGTGGGCGGTGGGGCACCGGCACGCAAAAAGTCATCAAGCACTTTACGGCGTTTTGTCCACCTGACGGGCGCCTGAGAGGGCGCTCTGTCATGTTTTATCAAACATCGGGGCATCCAAGACGGCTCTTTCACAGCATTTTCTAAAACACTGACACCAAAGCGATCAACAGTTCGCTTACTCGTGTCAAGTCTACTTAGGAATCGTTGTGAGGAACTAAGGGGGGCAATTTCCCTCCCTGCTCCCCCCCTGAGGCTGCCAGTAAACGGGGGGGTCTACGCTGGAGGCTAATGCTAAATGGGGGTCCTTTTGGAGGCCGTGGTTTAATAAACCACTCCCAGAGTACGACTTACAAATGAGAAAATTTATTAGATTTACTGGTGAGAAAATGGGACATTAATGGTCATTAATTAAGGCTCAAATAGGAAAATAACTTGAAATCCATCTGTAAACAGCACAGAAACGCTGTGAGTCCATCATCTCTGAACAAAGCCATGACTGACTGACGTGATTCATGTCGGAAATGGTTCATTTGAGTTGTCACCTTGCACTGACCTGCTGGGCAAAGGAATGGTGGGAGGAGGCCTGGGCACAGTTGGGATTGGTATGGGGAGGGGTCCACTTCCGGGGATGTGGTGCCCCACTGCTGTGCTACTGTGACCGAGCCGAGAGCTCCTCCCGAGTGGATCTGCAGGTAGAGGCTTCTGGGGTGGACTGGGTTTGTCAAAGTCCTAAAGAAGGGGAAAAAAGTAAATAATATATCTGTGCTCATTTTACTATGTCCAACAATAATAATTAATAAGAAAAAACAACAACACAACTGTCTCAACTTGAGACACTGAATGGAAATAAATAAACTAGCATGTCACCTTTACTTCCTTAAAATACAGACTAGCAGGTCAGCAGCTAAAGCAGCCACTAGAGGGCACTGTGTTATCAGTGTTCTATCCACGCAGCCACATGAGATGAATCTCAAACCTCCTCCTCCTCTGTGGCAGTGCTGTGTGAGTGTAGAAGGTTATCTGAACGAGGTGCTATCATGTGTTACTAATCTGTAGCAAGGAGGAGAGGAGCGATAAACATCTGCTACCAGCAGCCCAGAACAAACACACATATGTATGTGCTCAAAACCCACCCACACAACAACGCGCTTACTTGAGAGGAATATACACACAAACTTCAAGTAACACACACACACGCAAGAAAAAGACTTTAAGACATTCAGAAATGACGCCAAGACGTCAACATACAGACTTGAAGTTATACACCTGCGAGTCTTTGTTGCTGTTTGACCCAAAGGACTGAAACACACCAACTACACTCCTGTCCACATACTTGTGTGATATGAGTGTGTGTTTCAAAGTCTGGTTCCAATAAAGGTAAATCTTTCATCTGAGATCTTAAATCTGATATTTTAGACAACAGCATTCAACAGTTTGGAGAGGCAGCGTCCCCGAGCGCCACAAAAGGTCCAAGAAGAAATAGTTTCCTCAGTTTGGTTTGGTTTAGCCGACTGGCCTGCACCTTGGCTCCATCCAACGCCTGCGAGATGATTGTGAACTTTGAGACTTTGTGACCAAAAATTACTGATGCTTTTGTGGGTAAATGGGAGCAAACCCCTTGCAGCCAGCCTTCCCTAAAGAGTCAACATATAAATATAAATATATAAATATAAAAACAGCTGCTTTGACTTTGGGTCGGCCCACTATTGAACGAAATAACTAAATTGTATTTTTTTCAATCCTCGCAAAGTCAACGTTACCCCAGAAGATCAACTTTTCTTGTCAGATGGTGATTGTGTCAATGGCTCGTGTTCAGTCTTCCTAAACGTTTTTCATAAAGGCCAAATTCGACCTTTAACACTGCGGCTTAATTGATTAACACGCTTTGTGGGAGCAAATCCCACCAGCATCGTTTTAATTTTAATTTGGCTTTTCTACGTTGCCTTCTACTGCCGACATCTCGCCAACATACTGATTTTATATTTATTTTCAGTTTTGATTTTATTTGTACGTATTGCCGATTATTGCTTTCTGGGTTGTTGTAAAGGCAGATTTCGATGTTGCTGGGACAGCTGACAGTCACGTGATGTCATGGACATCAGCACGATTTCCATTTTGTACCTATTTTGGAACAATGATGAGACATCTTGATCAGATGTTCAAACTACATCTTTCAAGTGTAAATGTTTGCTGGGATGTTTATGTTCTTGGCGTCCAGCTTGTTCACGTGCATCTCAAAATGAGCCTGGTGTAAATCTGCTGTTTGTGGCATCATGCTCTGAATATCTCGTTCTGTATCTTGTCCAAAGTCTTTCAAGTCACCTCTGAGTTCCTTGATTTCTTTATGTAACGCGTCCTTCAAATCTGCAAACAATTGCTGCATCTTGCTTTTGTCTGTCAGTTCTTGTCTTTTAGCTTTAGTTTGTCAGTTTTTGCTGCTGTTGTTCTTGAGCAGAGATTCATTCCCTGTCAGACTGTTGTTTTTCGTTTTTTGTCTTCTTTCTTTATTTCCAACTTTTAATCATTTTCTTCAAGGTTTTGGAGAGTGAGCTATCATGTTGCAGACATTTTCATGCACTTGCCAAATAAATGTGGGCGTAGTGTTCTGCTATCCACATGCTACGTTCATGTTAGCAAGAGACTGCAGGCTAACATAAGGGAGAGAGACAAACAGCTTAAACTAAGAACTAGTTTTTACTATGGACTAATCTGCTGTTCACGTTCTTGATGAAGTAAAATACAGATCGTTTTAGTGAACAATATGTCAGAAAATAGGTCATTGCTTTTTTTGTCCAATTTAACAGACCTAAACCACAGATTTGAAAGTAGCTATTGCAGAGGACCAAGAAAAACAGCAAGTTTTGACATTTTAAGAGTCATAACAAGAGAATTTTTGATCACATTTTGCTTTGAAAAAGACTTGATTATTAAAATAAATCCCCAGTAATTTTGTTGATTGACTAATTGATTAAGACATTTAGTGCTGTCATAAGTTGAGAAAAAACATGTTTGAACAACAAAAAGAGTCTCAAGTCACCATACAGTAAATTACCTCTCTTCTTGAAACCAGTGAGAAGTTGCTGAAACAACAAAAGCTATAACTCACTCATGCTATGTAATCGTTAGTCACGGTGCACTGCTGTTGCCTCTTAACTGAGTTTTTAAAACCCAAAATGTACAAAACTCTGTGCGTGCAGCAGCCCATAGCTCCTCAGACGCAGTTAAAAACACAAGATGCCCCACAGCGATCGAAACGTTCCAGTGCTTTAATCAGATTGAGCTCCCATAACGGCGCAGCAGTTTGTCTGTTTTACTCTGAATCTGCATCACAGTCCCATGTGGGTTCTGTTCTTACTTGTCGAGAGTTTGGGGGTAATAAAACCTACACAGTGGGGGATTCTCAGGATCCAATTAGATGAAACTGTGTGAATATTAACTGAAGCTAACAGGACGCTCTGCAGACTTTCACATACAGCGTACCACCCACTGTGATCTCTGAGCACACATTCATTCCTGACTAACTCCTACATGTGAAGTTAGGGACATTTTAATGAAGAATAACTGCTGCATAAACACAAAATCAGGCTGTTTTTCAAAGGAGGAAAACAAAGATGTAAACGGACAGATGCATCCACTCATATGCAAGAATAATCCAGCACCCATGTGCATTCTAATGCCGCTGTTGGCAGAAAAACCTCCCAGTGTAACTGGAGTCGTGGTGGTGTTCACGTCTTAATTCAGAATGAAGGATTGCACTGTCCTCTGTGGCTTGAGAAAGATCTATGAGCCCTGGGCTTACAAGCACCTTTCAAAACCCACCAGAGGAACTGAAAAATGTGCGGTTGTCTGGCCAGAAACAAAGCTATTTTTCTGAGTTTCCTGAAAAGATGACATTTTGGAAAGGCATAGTTTTAACTCCTCAGTCTGCAGAGCGCGTGACCGCGTTGAGCTTATTTGCTTCACATTCGCTCCGCTGGTATCTGATACGTAGTTTTCTCTCTCTGAGAAACAAGATGATAGCAAGCAGGTCAGCTTGAGAAAATCCGCCTCCACACTGTTTTCTTTTCATGCACTGCCTCATTGTAATAAATGCAGTGCAGGCTTTATTCCCCTGGAAACACCTCAGCATGTAATGGGATGCAGTTGGTATGCCGGCAAAAAGAAAAAAAGTCTTTTAGCGTGAGACATATTAGATCAGACAGCAGGTAAGGCGGTGTCAACTATCACAATAAGCTTGTAACCAACTTTCTATTTATGGACTGATGTCCTGCACGTCCTTGCTGGCCTGTTATTGAATCTCAACAGAATCCTCTCTGCTGTTTCTGACCTACAGTACATTTCCTGTCTGTACTCGCTCCATCTGTTTCATTAAAGCGGAACGAGCGAGCAGATATTAGCAGGTAGCAGGGTTTCGTTGTTTTGGCAGGCAGAGCAGCCTATTTAGAAGAGCTGCCTTTCAGCTAAAGTGCATTTGTGGTTGGCTCAAGTTCATATCTGCAAGGGCCATATGCTGCAGTGCAGGAGAAAATGCTGACTGTTTCTGCATGAGAGTTCGGACATGAGTCTCACACACGATGTGCATGTGATTTGATCTCAACATCATTCACCTGAAATCCAAAATTTTCTAAACAACAGGATCATGATCTGCATTTAGGGACTCTCTGCAGCCGCAATATCCAGGAAACCTTTGCACAGGCAGGCTGCAGGCTGCGTATGCAGCAGCATGACAGCTGCCCAAAAGTGAAGCCAAAACAGATTGATTGCCCCCTGGTGGCCGACTGTTAGTTGTGTAAGCGCTTGATTTAATGCACAGCACAAATGTTAAATGTCAGTTTCGCAGCTGATTGTGTTCTTCTTGTGAAGGAAAGCCAAAATCGTGATGGAGATTAATATTCATTTATTTGTGCAGCACTACTTAATTAATCTTAATTGAGAAATATGTAATCATTTTATCTCTTTAGGCCTCAAACTGTTAATCAAATGAAATCATCTGAGAAGTTTGAAAGGACGAAATGTCTCTCTGGAAGAGCTGCTAACTCCCAGCTTCACTCTGCTTCCTGGACATGACTTGCACGGCAAAAATGTTGAAACCCTGGTTCAATCTTTCAAAAATAAATTGTGTTTTTATAAACTCAGAATACATATTTTTGATGTAAAGCATTATTTTGAAGAGACTATTAATTAAAGCCATAAAAGTTGTAAAAAGTAGCTTACAGTATTTGCCTCCAAAATACAGTGAGGTAGAAATGTGACGTAGCAGCGTAAAGTGGAGTACAAGTAGCTCTAATTTGACCTTAGCTCCAGTACACGAGTAATTGTACTTAGTTACTTTCCAGCACTACTACTGCTCACCTGAATGATTAACCTTGGAGGTATACACATTGGATTTCTGCACAGCTCCCTGAGTCCTTCATGCTCTGGCTTCCCATCTGGGATTATGTGATGCTCTTTCTCCAACAGACACAAAGAGTCACATTCCAAAGCAAAAATCTTCCTGTTTTCAAAAGCAGCACACGTCTGTCAATCACCCGTCCACCCTGCTGTGGCTCACAGATTGCCGACATCCAGCACGACTCTTCTTGTTGTGCTGTTACAGGAAGGTATCAGGCTTTGGATCCACCACCAAATCCAGCAGAAAGATGGATTTACTATATCTAGTAAATCCAATACTGCTGGTGCTGCAGAAAGCAGCAGCCAGGTCACAGGGAGGCAGATGGAATGAATGTGCTGTCGATATGTGGACAAGCAAGGCGCAGTGCAGGAATGCAGTGAGTTACTGGTATCCAAGTCTTTGCTACATGCTTAAAAAATGACTGCACAGGTGGATGTGCATG
>MDSQ01000222.1_pt1 | contig 12233 bp, 5 predicted proteins | sample 1008251 | NCBI WGS metagenome assembly MDSQ01 (sample SAMN05526597, study PRJNA338239) | gut metagenome | isolation source: Hindgut content | host: Naso unicornis | place: Saudi Arabia: Red Sea | collected 2016-05
AAAAATACTTTCATGGTCTGGTAATAGGATATAAGGTCAAAGACAGTGGCATGACCACATGGAACTGAATTCAAGGTTCAAGGTCCAAGGTTTTAATTTGTCAATATAATTATATAATAAGATCATAAGATAAGATAATCCTTTGTTACCGTATGTTACCCTAACATTAAGCAAACATAAATGAGCACATATAAATGGAGAATCATACAAAGTAAAAGTACATTTTAAATTTGTAATAAAATACAAACTTTAGGGCAATTAAACTTAGACTGCATGACATCTGAGATTTTTTATAATGAATGAAGTGCTGCACAGTAATGTGCATGTTGCAGATGCAAGCAATATCTTTTAGAAATATTCCAACTTACATAATTTAATTAACATCAAGATCTGTGTATCATAGGTTTATGTGACCAGTGGTGCATAAGCATTTGCAGTTTTATCGTGGACCTAAAACTAGAGCGGAGTGAACATTAAATTTTGATGTTTCATATTGCACACTGGAAACGGAGACCCTTGAAACACTTCAGAAAGCCTGCAGCAATGAGGCAATGAGCCAGACGAGATGTCTGATTCCTGTGTGGGTCGACAAACTGTGACTGACAGCAAAATAAGCCTGTGGCAAGTGATCAGCAATGAGTTCAATTAAATCAATTTAAATGGCTGTCCAAAATGTGTGATTTTTCAATTCGTTGATTCTGTCAGTTACTTAAAAAAGTAAATGAATCATTACTATAAGATTAAATATAATCCAGTATCTCTCTGGAAATTTTCTCAGCAGTGTGGGCAAAGTTCTTTTGATGTACAGTACTTGGGTGGTGTGCATGTTGGAGCAGGGTCCCATGTTAATTTTTTGAATCTGGTAGTTGAAGAAATCCATATTTTTACTGGCCAAAATCTATGTGTATAATGGGCACACATTTAGCATTTTGGCTTATTTTTTAAAATATGCTGCTGGAAAGCATCTTAAAATTATCACAGATTTAGTTGGTGACTTGTTGTAAATGACTGGATAAGCTGCTGATAGCATTTTTTAGATAATTTTGAAAGTCTGCCTATGTAGAAATAAAATGTATATTATTATTATTTTAGCATAACTGCTTTGGTGAAGAACTAGAAAGTAATGACAGATGTAGACCTGTATATTTCAACAAGAAAAACCAGGAACGAAATTGACTCTTTCCTGTACCTTCACTGCCACTGGAGTATAAATTTTGAGTTCATGAGTTGCACTGGAATACACTGTGAATCTGGCTGTGTGTGTGTGAAACTGCAACACAGACAAACACAAGAGGACAGAAGCAGTGTGCCTGTAAATGAAACCAAACTGCAGTAGAGACTTTTCATTTTGGGACTATTTTGGTAAAATCCTGCTCGTGTGGCTGATAGGCTTCTGAGATTTAACACAACTTGCTGAACGGAGAATCCACCCATGTTATTGTCACTTGATGGATGTTAATTTCAGACTCTGTTGACCATGAACATCAGTAGAGAATACATTGTGCACTACTTATTTTAATTACACTGTAAAATCTATTTAACTTAACATTAGGTAGTTAAATCTGCCTTTTTTTCCATCTGCAGCATAATTTCAAGAAAATTACACAGCAGGTGCAAAGAGACAGTTTAATACTGTAAAAAAAGAGGGGGCAACTAATGCAAGCTCTCTCTCACCCTGTTCGGCTGTACTCATATTCCCTATATGGAGCTGCATTTGTCATAAAAACTACCACGATTCCATTGAGATGAAACAAGAGCAGATTGGGTGACTTATTCTGCTTGTTCACAGCAAAACAAGGTTTCCAAATTCACTTATCTGTGACTCAGGGGTGTGAAAGTGTTGCCTTAGGCCTGCTGAATTAGGATATCACAGTAGCGGTTGTTTGTTCAGCAGTGTCTCTGAAAAAGTAGCTATGAGACTCACAGAAGACAGTTGCGAGGGAGCTTTGTGGTTTACTGGCCTCTGGATCGACATGCTGCTCTTGAACACACTTTTGAGGCACTTGTATTAGTTGCTGACATGCATTAAAATTCACCTTAAGTGCAAAGTGGATAAAAATATATCAAGTTTAATTCCTTTCATTTGCTCTGAAGTTAAAAAGAAACAGACTGGGGGGGGCACACATATCACATCACTAAGAAATTTGAAACAAAATTAGGCCGAGGTCAGAAAGTGGTATATATGATTAGAATGAAAGAAGCTTCTATGCTCACTTGTGTCTCAGTGTTGGCATTTTAATAATGCCTACAGTCCAATAAACTTCTTCTATACGTGTTTACTCATTTACTTATGATTAGGCTACTCACTTCCAAGTGCAACACAATTATAGTTTTGTTTACTTCTTCTAAATGCCAATTATGGTGGACAGGATATTTAAAGTATTCTGGGTTTGCAAAGAATGAAAGTTAATGAAAATGCATCTAATGCAAATATATGCAGTAGGGAACTAATAGAAAAACAAGCCTCAGATTGTTTGTTTTGGATGTTTTCCCCCTGGCTTAAGTTTATTGGCAAAATCATGAATTTGAGCTTGACTCACTTGCATAAATTCACCATTAATACAAACTTTGGCAACATGTCCTTCTGTTATATGCAAAACACTTCAAGATTTCCCAAAAAACTGACATTGGTGTGGCTTAACGGTACAGCCATCAGACTGATGAATTGTGGATGTAGCTTGCAAGCAAACAAACTTGTTAGCATTAGCTTGCTGCTAGTGACTTGGAGAACCACAGATACCTTAGCTAGAAAGTTATCTGTTGTGAGCAGAAAGTAAGGAAGCTGTATCATGTTACCAAAAATACACCAAAATATTTCAACTGGTCAACTTTTCCCAACAAGCTAGCTAGCTAGCTAGCTAGTTAGTGACAAGCCATGATAAGGACACAAAGAAGTGGCAGCGGTAGTTATATGAGGTTGTTATCAAAACATACGTCTGTTGAGTTTTGAAGCTTTGCAGCAGCCTTAGAACTTTTTCCACATTAAACATTTTGTCACATCACAGTTGGAAAAGAAATAATGATAGCTGGATTAAATCTAGCTGCTGAAGTTTCACGGTTCTGTTGTAGTGCATGCTGGTTTGGTGTCACAGCTTTCTGAGACACTTGAATAGAAGAGAGAGCCATTGTTAACGTTGTTGCTAACACCTGTGCTTTTTCCACTATGATGAAAATACAATGTCTGCTGTGAAAAAGACCTTTTGTGATACATTTAAGTGCATGTTATTGCAAAAATTGCAAGTGCAAAAAATTGCGTTTCTTCCTATACAAATTCATGCCTGAATGTATGCATTTAGATGCCATTATAACCCCTTAGTAACACTTAGCAAAAAACCTTTTATTACAACTAAACTCCTACCAAAGTGAATATAAATTAGGAGCTTCAAGCTGCTGCATAACGACATGTACTGCAAAAGCACACTGTCTTCCAAAGGATTAAGAAAGTAAGTACTGTACTTTGAAACACTGGATTTTATTTTTGCATATAATGGGCTGCAATATAGGTTAAATCCTTCTCTTTCAGTGGAGATCATTAACGTCTTGACATATACTATTTATAAAACACACTCAGCCCTATAATTGCTGCTGCCACCACCCACATGCATCCAACAAACCTGCCAATCCGAGTGAATCAAGGCTCCCTTAAATCCCAGTTTAACTCCCAGGCGTATGCTGCACCCTCCTAGAAGTCAACTTCACAAGTGTTGTTACTGCAATTTAGACTTACAATTCGGAGCTGTTTAAAAACTTGTCTCAACCGAGGCTTATTGCTTTGCTGCGACCTCCATTCCAGCTTTTCCTCTCCACGCTCGCGCATGCAATCCATTTATCATGCCGGCTGTGTATTGTTTCAGCCCATTTTATTTTGCTCCTCTGGAGAAGAGGTGTGTTGTTTTTTCAGTGGGAGCAGTGTGTGCTGTAGCCTGCTGAGCCCAGGCAGTTGCTTGGGTACACTATGTGCTTGCTGAGCACTGCTGCCGTCTGGCATGGAGGCGAGCAGTCATCACTACCAGCAGCCGATTTGCTTCAGTGAGTCTTTCAAACTTCTTTACTTCCTTGTCATTTATTCTATATGTCTCTGCACACTCAACCTCTTGGAAATAATTAAGCGAAAGAAAGGCTGTAAACAATGTGCAGTGAATTTGTTATCGCAGGGTGTTCCTTAGCAGCAAACATAAGATTCACCATTTGAACAAACTTCCTGGCAGTACCTCAAAGTAGGCTACCTCTCTAGTATGCAATCTTAAGAACATTCATTAAGTTTGTTTTCAAGGTTGCCCCAGTGCAAAGCAATGGAATAAAAGCATTTCAACTTGTAAAAATCAAACATGTGGGCTTTCTACCTACGATTGAACATCAAGCTGAAAGGTATAAGGCAGCGTCTGCTTGGCTTTATCACTAATGGGCCCCAAACTGCAGCGCTTAGACTGAATATGAATGTACCCCCGGTGAATTATTAATGTTGTGGCGCGTTTCGTATTCTGCCTGACACTTCCAGAGGTGATCCACCTCCCACGCGGATTGGAAGCTGTCACCCGTAATTGGAGAAATCACGACAGCACGGAGTTAAGTGCTGCACAGTCCCCGGGTGAAGAATCTGATGGTGCACATTGCAGCACCAAGAGGTGGGAACATTTTCCTTTATGGGTTTTTTATGCAGGTTTTTTTTCTCTCCATTTCTCACACCAATATTTTTCTTTCCCTTTCCCCAATCCAGATATTTATGGTTTTAGGAGTGTGTTTCAGCCTGCGGGTTTATTTAACTTCTGCTGCCCAGAAAATCTTATATTATTTAAGATGTCACATCCAGTAAGCAATGGGAAAGAAAGTTACTTGTTCAAGAAATACTTTCAAAGTCAGTTCTTAGAAGTCAGATGACAATATTCATCTAAGATAAGCTGCAATGACTTTTAATGACCTTTGATCCTTACTCCAACCCGCCATATCCACTGAACATATTCCATAAATCGTGTGAGATGAACTGTGTTCGATGGAAAACATGGTAGTGTCACCATTGTGACAACTCTACAGTACATTTTTCTGACAGAGTGACAACTCTGTGCAAAGCGTGTGGATCCCAGGTCCCGTAGAGTGCCCAGGGCACCGTCAAACCGACAGCTCATAGCACACATGGACCCCAGCGTCCTAAAGATAGAGCCTCCGTCATTGGCACAGCAAGGAGTTTTGGTCATCCTGTTGCCCTTGAACGAAGAGATCTGTCACTTTTCATGACAGGAGCAAGATTGCAGCGTTTCATTCTGGACCAACCATAGCATCTGTGACCCATGGTCAAACACTGGCACAATCATCTCAGCTTCAGCAACCATGCTTCTTGAAGGGTTCGTCAAAGAAAACATCGGTGATTGGGGGAGACAAAGCTTATGTTGACAGAGGGTTAGGACCAGCAAAGGTCATGTGTGAACTAGTGACAAGGTTAAAGGATGAAATCCATCTAGGTCTCGCCTGGAAGCAGAGGAGCAGCTCTCTCTGAGCGATAAGTGAAGCTTGATGTGGCGAGGGTTGTCTAAATTTGATTAGAATCCCAAACTGGGGCACGGATTTTGCTCCGCCTCACAGGAGTACACACTTTTGTCAAGAGAAATCCGGTGCAGTCTGTTTTTAGCTTCACAATTGGAACTTAATCACTATAATCCATTCATTGGATTATGATGCCGCTGCTTCGTGATAAACCATCTGTGTGAGAAGGTGCCTCTGTGTTAAATTTTAAGTTCACCTATCCTTGCTTGAACATTTATTTCTCTCATTTCAGAGGCTTATTTTCTACAGATTTACTTGCTTTATTAATTAATTACCCTTTTAACAATATGTTTGGCTTTGGCTGGACTTAAATAAAAAAGATGCTATTCCCACTCCCAGTTAAATAAAACACTGCATATCTCTACGTAGTGTTGGTGCAAACACAGTGACCTTAAAGGCAAACAAAGCATTTAATTTCCTTTTTTAAGGGAAAGAGAAAATATGCAATATTGGAACAGATCTAAGAGATAAGATGGTTTGCTGTCTCTGAAATGCAAATTTAATGGACAAGGAAAGGAAATGAGAAAAATCACTGTGCCACCATCAGCTCTGGCAGAAAAACAAGAACAAATTAATGATGTGGGGAAAATACATGAAGGTCAATCAAAATGTGTATAAATGTGCACATAGTGTGTTTGACTAATATCCTTAAATGAGCATACACTACTTAAGAGGCTGTACATGTCTACAGGTTGAGGCAATACAAAGTATTTACTCATAAAATCCACATGGGCCCATGAGGAAATTTAGAGTCAGTTCAGCGGTGATGCTAGTGTTTTGTACCTGCAGGATTTTAAATGAGAGAAGGGAAAAATTAATGATGCATTGGGATAGCCTATATGCTATGTTATTATACAAAAAATGGACCTTATGTTGAGAGTGTTGCCAACAGTAAATGCACCTTAAATGTTAAGAAGAAGTGTTCCACCAACATATAACTGAAGGTATTCAATGTAGAAAACATCTCCATTCTTTACCTGCTGTAGTTTTTGTGGTTTGTCCATCTGCGCCACATTAGTAGCTAATTAGCAACAGACTAACTAGCAGCTACAACTTGAAAGCAGCCAGTCTTTCTTTTTGTATTGACTGAGTAGCTAGTAAAATATGAACAAAGCATCCCCAATATTATTTTTTAGCTTTGAAGAAATGAATCTTCAAATGAAGCTAGTTGAAACATATGCTAGCCCATTAGCTTTCTATGTCTTGACCAGTTCTTGATCATTTGTTAAACATTGATTACCTTGTAATTGGTCAGAAAATGTATGTTTAAAAAATGTACCAAATTCATGATTCAGCTATCATTTTTTACATTGCTCTTCCTTGTAATTGTTTGTCTTGCCTAGCTAACTTATGTAGCTGTTTGCTTCAGGTAGCCTAGCTTTATATTTACTATTCGGACATTAAATTGATTTCAATCTTTTTCTCTAAACTCAGCAAGAAAGGAAATAAAAATATATTTTTTTAAAAATGTCAAACTTTTTCTTAAACTCTACATTGTAGCTACACTGATGCTAACACTTTCAAGTTAGCATAAATGGTACACAGCAATTAACTAACACTACGCTAACAATCAGTGTTTACTTTGGCAAACCTTGCTTAGTATCTGTTACCTAAAGCTGATATTATTTCTCATAGTATAGGCTCAAAAGAGTAATTACTTTTTGGACTTTGAATTTTGGTATGCGGAACAACGTAGCCTACCCAGCCACTCAGTTATGGAAGAATCATTTAATCACTGTAAATATATGATGTGTTGTGCAAACACTTGCTTTAGCAAAGTATCTCTACCTCACCTCATTTATAAACACAACGGCAGCCAAATACTATATTTTCCCTGTGTATTTTGTTCATCACCAAGGGCACTTGAATACACAACAAGTTGCATTTACAACTTACAGCCTTGGTAAGAACACACCGGGAGCACTTGAGGGCAGCATTATACCACATCTGTTTTACCTCGGGCTTTTTCCGATGATGATATACAGAATAATTCATTCAGATGTTGAATTTTTGATAAAAATGTATGAGCCGATATGTAAAAGTCTTATTTCTTTTCAAGTATTACATTTTAAAAGAGGCTTTAAAATACTGTGTCCACATTGTGAGGGTCATGATGGAGACCCTGTGGTGTTACGTTAAAACCTTGTAGCCCCACTTTGGTGTTTTTCATCGCACTTGAAGAGGTTTTTAATGTATCTAGAAAATGATCCAAAATGTTTTGGAGTTGAAAACTGTTCTAAATTGATTAGATAAGTGCATGCTTAATAAGACAAAACGGAGTAAATTTTGCTAACCTGATATCCCAGAGATACAAAGTTTTCAATAGGCCTAATCTGAAATAATCGACAGCTTGGCTGTGTTTGGCAGGTTGGTTTGATTTAAAACTTACGGCTGTTTTTTTTAATGCATCTGCCTCAGGTTATATCACACTGAAAATGCTTTATGGGGCAGTACAGAAGTTTCTGATGGGATTGCTATGTACCTATGATTGCCTATAACGTGTTATAGCCAAAATAAATCTAGCTTCAAAAATATATAGCTTGGCTTATAAAGTCCTTGCCATGGTGTCATTTAAGTGCGAAATGCATGATATATATTGATGTATTCTGATGAATTTGTTATTGATATATGCAAAGTCTTACCAGTGTATTTTCCACTAGGGCTGTTTGAGACTAAATGATAAACTTGCCCTTCATCGTGTAAAGAACAGGAGGCTCTGAAAGTACAAGTGTAGTCCTCATGCCTCTCTTCTTCTCCTCTTCCCTCTAATAGATTCAAATGAATTCAGCCTCGCCAAGAGCAACTGACAGAGTTAAGTTATTTGTGCTGGGCCCGACACCCCTTGTTCCGCTCATCTCTATACAAATTCAATTTCAATTTGAAAAGCAGACCCACTGTTATTGCACATTTGTCAAAACATCAACATTAGCCTAAATAGTCCAAGGGGGGGAGGCTTGTGTGTAGCTTGTAATGCTTGTTTCTCTGAAGGGAACCAGATCGAGTATTGTTTATGTCTCCCACACACCTTGGGTTTAGAGTATTGGTTCTCTGAAAGTGTAGTGACAAGGAACGCCTAGCTACAATGCCCTGAGTCTATATTTAAGCTATTATAGTTCCTTTTTGGCCAAATGACATCGTTCACATTTGTAAATCATGCCTTCTGTCTTTTCACAGGACAAAAGCAGGAACTGTTTTGTAAAACTGTAGGACACACGTAAAATTCAAGCCTTACAAAGTAATAGCACATACAAAATTGAAGCAAAGAGTAACAAAAGTAGTATGCTCAAAGTGTAGGAGGACAAGGGGAACGCTAGTTGTAAATAGAAAAGTAAAGAAAGGGAAGTGCTGGCAGTGGCGTGCCGGGCCAGAGTGCATTTAGGGTCAGCTACATTAAAGATTCGATCACCCATAGAGCAGAACTTTGCAAGAGTTTGGGAAAGACAAAGTGTTTAAGAGCCGGTGTCGGGCTGCTAGAGGTTGCGGATTTTCTTTTTTTTTCTTGGATCGAGTGCAAATAAAGATGCTGGAATTGCCCAGACGACTGTTTGTCAGCATTTTTTTAGCTTTCTGGCAGCGTCAGATGAAGAAAGAGTTGATAGGAAAAGGAGAAGGTGAATACATAAAAGAGGGGGAGTGAAGAGTGAAACATCAGCATTGGTTTTGATTCACTTATTGATCTTGGCAGACTGACACCCCCTCTCATCCTTGACAGTCTCTTTCTCTCCCACCTGAAATCCATTTTTTGCCCATGTAAGCAGAAATGGGGAAAACATGCATTCGTGTTGATGACTCAACCCCTGTCCCAGGTCACATGATTAACTTTGCATGAGGTTGAAAAAGTATTAAATAAGTCTTATCTCAATCTTATTAAGCTCCTTTACAGAGTCCAATTTAAATGAACAGTTCAATATTTTGAAAAGATTTTCTTTTGCTATTTAGACAACACTGTGACAAGACTGAAGAAGTCGGAGAGAGAAAATGAGATACAACATTTTTTTATTTGTTAGTTTTAGAGATATTGGGGCACAAGCTAAAACATTTTGTTTTTGGCTAAATAAAAAATATTTGAGGAATATTAATTCACAAGCAACATAGGGTTAGAGTTAGGGTTAACCTCTGCGCAACATATACAACTCTGATAAAAAGGAACATTTAAACTTTAGGTAACATTTAACTTAGGGCATGCATATAAAATGCACTATGAATATACTTTTAATGCATTATATTTCGCATGCAGTGCTGTATAATCATCGTTAAAAGCATGGTTAGGGGTAACCCTGACCTTAACCCTGACCATAAAACCATTTCTATAACTTATTATAAGTGTGTTCTAATGTGTTTATTATGTGTTATAATGCATTATAGATGCATGTTTTAAATCTTATGGAGCATTGTTTCTAGGGCCTGCTGTTTTTATATGATTGCAACTAAAGTGAAGTGAAAAGGCATGGCTTCCCTCATTCTGCTGGGTTTATTGTAACAGAGTATAAGTTGCAATGCTAGAACTGACTGTTTGAATGCCGTCAATTCAATATGGTTCTATGTTCTACGGTTGGATATGGTTTGTGGATCTTTATATGATAGCTAACTAGCTTGCAAGCTAGCTAGATATCCACACATCCATCCATCCATCATGGATGGGAAATCGATACATATCTATCTCCTTTTGTCTTTCAAACATCCATATGTATGTGTAGAAATCTCTCTCTTTTTCCATCTATATCATAGATGAATGGGTATGTATCCACACAAATTCTCCTTCCATTCATCTATTGGTCTATCATCAATGGATATTCAAATGGATAGACTGCCGTTCTTCTGATAGACCTGCTGCTATTCCCTTGCAGTAACACAAACATGGAGCCCTTCTACTCACTTCCCTATTTGTCTCTGCTTCAGGTGTCTGATTCCATCAAAAATCTTAATCTAAATATTGCTGCGAACACCTAACATTTTAATGTGGAGATTTTCGCATACCAAGCTTACACTTGATAATTTGGTTGCAAAATGTTGCCATGTATCAGGCAACAACATGGCGATGAAAAAAATATAAGGTTGGTTTCAAATAAAAAAACAAATATGCTTCAACCCTGCTTGCTATAGATCTCCACAGACAACATACCTTAACTATTTGAAAAACTAGCCGCCGACTGTCTCCTTGGGTTTAACTGACCAAAAGCAAACCCTGCTCAACCTTGAGCAACTATGGAAAAGATCAGTTTTCTGTGTAACCTTGGTGTATTTTGGAATTTGGACAGAGCCAGGCTAGCTGTTTCCCTCTGCTTGCTTTATGCTAACATAATGTCCTCCAAGCCTTCAGTCTCAAAGCAATAGTTCGACCTAACTCCACTGTCTTAACCCTAATCCTACCCTGAGAAACACCTAAGCTTTCTTGACAAAGTTCAGTGAAAGGTTTATATCCCCTTTTGTGTTTATGGAAACACTGTCACTGTTTGAGAGTTTCATCATCATTTCAGCCTAATTGAAATGTTGTTGTTGGACATCTGTGCCTAACTTTCAAAATATCTGAGGAAATCCCGTTTAACTGATGTCATGTTTTTGTCAATTCATTTGCAAAACTTCAGGAAGGATTTCTTCTTGTCCCAATATGCCACTGATGCACAGGAGTGGATCTCATCCGCTGACTATTACTGAAAAACACTTATGGGAACACTTAACGGAACCGTTAATATGCTTAAGGGGCCCCAAGATGCAGAGATAAAGTCTGTCTCATGACTGTTGTTGCATTACATCCTTTACTCACTCTTTCCTCTGTTCTCCTTGTTTGCCTCCCTCGTGGACTGGTTAGCAAATTGTCAAACATGGCTTTAAAATGATCACAAATGTCCCTTTGTGTTAATCGTTTCGTCATACTTTTCCAGCTTGCCTTGCAGATGTACTGGACATCCGCTTCAACCTGCTACTGACACATTAAATTTCAAAAATAAAGTGCTAAAGAATGCCCAAACTTTTTAGGAATGGAGGTCATTGATAATCTCTCCTTTGCACCATTTGAAAAAGTAACTCAGTGGCAACATTCACCCTCCTTGTTGAAGGAGAACTAATGATCATGGTGACTCTGCTAATGTTCAGGTGGCACTGCATTTGCTGTGTGCCCAAGAGATAAAAATATTGATTTTAGCAGCACTACCATGCTAGACATATCTCTTAATCTGTAATTTATAAAACAATATTTTGTGTCTACGATTGTGGTCCGACAAGGACAAAACATCAATTTTAAATCTGGATGTTTTTCACTGCACAGCCATGACTGGACAGGCCTCTTCTTGTGCATCTCCTGACCTGTTAGTCATGAGCGCTCGATACTTTGCTGTGCACTCTGGCCACCACACCCATGCTGTCTTCTGCCAGGGTGTTTGTCTGTGCAAGTAATGACTAACTGGGGAGATTATTAGCCCATGGTGGAGGTCTGCACTGTTCCTTCTTGTTGGCTATTAGCTGCAGGAAGAACGGCTGAAGAGAGCAGAGCAGTCCAGCTTCATATAATTCAGAAACACCAATTTGTTTTTCTTCCATGTAGATTTACAGAAGGCTGTTTCGAATTGTACAACAATCTTTACTCTCACGTCTTCAAACATCTGTCTTTCTAAATTTCCCCATGCATGGTTGTGCGTTTCCATGGCTCTACACCTTTAAGTCATCTGATGTTTTTTTTTTTTTGTATAGAGCAGATT
>MDSQ01000223.1_pt1 | contig 12232 bp, 6 predicted proteins | sample 1008251 | NCBI WGS metagenome assembly MDSQ01 (sample SAMN05526597, study PRJNA338239) | gut metagenome | isolation source: Hindgut content | host: Naso unicornis | place: Saudi Arabia: Red Sea | collected 2016-05
TGACCCTAGTTAAAAAGAACTTCTGTCTCAAAATCCTTCTTCAAGCTAATATTCGAGCTAGGAAGACAGCACTTGTAAGAAACTATTTTTCCAGGCATCATAACTTTGGTCTCCATGGCTTCAAGCTCCCCTCACTCTCTTCCTTGACAATTTTTGACCAAATAAATGCAGACGCTCTCTTTAGAAAGGTGGATTACCTGTACCTACAGCCTTCACGTGTCTTATAGTTTTTCTTTACCCTGTTTCAACATGAATGGTGGTGAATGGGGTTTAAAAATGCAGTCTGACATCTACTAAAGTATACACATGGTCACATTTTAACATTTGTAGACGATGGGGTGATCTATGTTAACGGAGACAAGTCAGAAATAGACTGGGATGGTGCTTTGTCTCTGGCTTGTTTAACCTCTGAACTCTCAGCATCACTGACAGCTGAAGGTGCTTTGTGCGCCTGTAACTACACTCACCTGTGATGTCACAGCATTGTTGGGTACAGCTGTACATTACTGTAGCGAGGTGAGAAGATACAATGGAGGTCAACACAGACCATATTTACAGATCAGCTTGTCTGACACGATGATGATGACGATGATGATGATGACAAGCTGGTTTCTTTAAAACACTTCACATAACATTGCACCTCTTCTTGAGTTGATAGTCTGAAACCCTACAAATGTGCAGTTTAGCTGCACATCATATGTTGTACAGTAACTGACTCAGAGTTAAGGTGCTCCGTGAAACGGATAATACGACATCCTTCAACTCTGAGTCAACTAACTGGCATCTTCACTTTCTGAAAACGAGCCCAGGTTCAAACTGTGACCAAGAAGGTCTGAGATCTGACGTAAGGCTGAAAAATACAGAGGAAACAAACAGACATGAACACCTCAGTAAAAATTTTCTGATAGGGTTTTATTTATCAGAGTTCACAATCAGCCGGTTGAGCAGAGTCCAAATCCCACCTCCTCCTGAAGGGTGTGTGTGTGTGTGTGTTCATCCGAACCAGTGGTCTCCCATGCACTCCCTGTTCCATGTGACTCCACAGAGCCAACACCACTCGGCTTTGCACAGAGGACACTGCATGTGCATGCAGCCGCCTGCAGAGGGAGACAACACACTCATTAACTACACAAGACACAACACAAACGCTCCTATTCACATTCAGTCACTGTGTTTCTGTGAAAGTTTAGGAGCACAAATGTGATGTAAACCTCTGGATGCTGACAAACAGTTCTGTGGCTGTTTAAAAAATATTAAAAGTAAATAAACTTTGTGACTTTCTGACTTTTTTGTGAACCTAAAAGGTTTGTAGAAAAAGGTGCCTACAGAAGAACAGCTTGAGAGACCAAACCCAGGGCACAAATTCTGACTGCTTAATAACAGCTGCCTATTTATCTTATAGACAAGATACATCAATAAAAGCATATCTTATCTTCTCTTTTAGAATGTTGTAACAGGAGGAGACTTGCAGATGTGAATCAATGATTTTATCACTTTTAAGGGTTGACAAGCAGAAAGTGAAAACACCAAAATCTTTTTTTTCATTGAACACCAGAAGCCAAAGTTGGTAAATACTTGTTGTTTGAGCAAAACATAGATCTAAACAAGGATATTTTTTTAAAATAACGAAGAACAAGAATTATCTTTGTCCTCTCTATTTCTTTTGCTGTCATTTATGATTTACTGTTGATTTTTTCTCATATAAGTTGAAGTTGTTTGCTGCCATCACCGTTTCTCTCCACAGGGACTGAGCACTGAGGGCAGGGTTTCGTCGACTCCTGCACAAAGAGCAAGGAGGCTCGATCCCACCTCCCTCTAAGAGATGCCTCCTCATCCACCACAAAACCCTGAATATGACAAAAAAAAGAGGAGAAAGGAGGGGAGGAGGAGGAAATGATGAAGAGGAAAGGAGAGAGGATAAGAAACTGTTGATTTTGGACCTGAAGATTGATTCATAAATTCATGAGAAACACAAAAACCGGCATTAGTTCATAACAAATAGTTAGTAATATTGATTTGTCAGTTGATCTTTATAGTGATTGGTTGACTCACTTGTGACGCTTCACTTGAGGCCGGGGCCAGCTCCATGTGACAAGGCCCCTCATGGTAGCCCTCCCTGCAGTCTTTGCAGAAGATGAAGCCACAGCCGAGTAGTCTGTCACATTCCACCCTCCTGATGTTCTCAGGTGGGACAAGTCCCGCCCCACAGCCAGGTGACGGACACATGAGTCCTCCACTCATCAGCAGGCATTCCTCCGCCCCGTATTGCAGGTACCGCCCATACTGAGACACAAAGAAACAGATCCCAGACTTGTCTCAAATAGTCTTAAAACAAGCAGTGGACATCTGATGAAATAAACATGAATTGTGAATAAAATAAAGTGTTAGCCTGGAGTGCATCAGCAGAGGGTGCTCTCACACAGCAGCTGCTCATAAAATCAATGAGTCTCCATTGAACCCTTCACAAGTGCATGGTATTTTGTCAGTAGGGTTTGGTTTGCAGGAAACTGGAAGCTCAGCAGGAAAATCGGTGCATATTTTATCAGAAACAGGTTGCTGTTTCAGCGTCAGTGCTTAACAATGTCAAGCTGGAGTTAACAGGTGGGTTGATTTAGCAAAGCTGTGGACTGACCAATCCCCGTGTGAACCCGTTCAGTGGAACCATAAAGTCGACTACGCAGGCCTCACTTCGGCTTTTTTGGACAAGCTTTTCAAAGGATACAACAGCATTTCCCCTGTGATGTGACTGTGGGGATACTGACTAAATGGCAGTTTTAAACAATGAATTCTTCTTTTGTAACTTTTTCCAAATGTAAAAGAAACATTTGGTGTCTCACCGTGTCTGAATGACTGAGTTTAATCTTTGTTGAAATATCCATTATTGAAGGAAATAAGAAGAACATAAAGATAACATTTGAAATCTTTGAAATCATGTTACATTACATTAAAACACTCACCTGATTGTCTCCTAAAATCCGGAAATGATGCAGCTCTGTAATGAGAGACTCGACACAGCCAGCTGGAGACACAAACAAACACATAACATAACACATAACATTTCTTGTGCTGATCACCTGACTGACACCAAACACGATGGCTGCCTGAAATCTCTCATAGAAGCATTTATTCTGGATTAAGAACAGACTTCGTGATGATGATGATCAGACGTGTTTCTCAAATGCTAATTAACAGCTTTAACTCTGTGACTCAACGCTAACAGTTTGTGTGTGCGTGCGTGCGTGTGTGTGTTACTGATTCCACATAGACTCAGAGGAAGCCGTCAATGTGTTTATGGTCACTGCAGTCAGGCCATATTGCTCACCAGTTGCAGCTTAGGTCTGCAGGAAGCCTACATGTTGTTTTCAGGAAACTCCAAATCACAGAGTTGAGGCAGAGCAGTCATAGGACATCATGCCAATAAAATATGACCCCGTCTTACTCAAATTGTTGTTTGATGGGACATATGAATGTGCATTGTTAAGTTTCTTTTTTTGAAGCAGTGGGTCTTGGTCAAAGTTACATAGTGTTGCCGTAATATAACAGGGAGCCTTTTAAAATCTTTAATTTTTGTTCACTGTTCAGACTTTATATTGAAATCATTTGCTGCTTTTTACAAATTAGCGAAGCTGACCTTAACCACACAAATAATTTTAAACATGATTATTCAAACACAGGAAAAGGACAAAAGCTTCATCATAGATCAGTCAGAAATGGAAAGGGCTTCACATCTGAAGACTGACAGATGTTTTATAAGAAACATCACATTAGCTTAGCATGTGAGTTTTTGTGATGCTAAATACTCCATTAATTACATCGGTACAATGTTAGTACCCCAGACTACAGTTCTGCTAACACATACGCTCTTTGTGATTTGTGATGTGTAAACTGTCACCATGAGACACAACATGTTGTCTGTCTACACAATAAACCTTGAAAATCAGATGTGCAAACTAAAATCACTCCAATCAAAAAAAAAGTTTTGAACATCATTATTTTGTGTTAACATCTAAATCAGCAGGCTGTAAGATCAGATAAGAGCCAGGCCTTTCCCATCATGCACTGGGTCTTGCAGCTGATGTGGTGCCTGGCTTTAAAAACTAAGGCCACCTCAGTCTCATGTGGTTATAGTCTCCCACATAAGTATGATGTCACAGCAGGTGGAGAACAATTCCAAGTGGCGTCATCACTGGCTGTGATTGGTTGGCGCAGGGATGACTTCACATTGCACGCTTCAGTCACTACAGATGAGTGAAGCTCAGGCAGAGGCTACCATTAATGTTTTCACTACTGCGGTGACATCAGCCAGCACTCAGCATACAGTACACACTCAACACACACTGAGTCTCACCAGCACATGGCAGGGAGTAGCCAATCACAGGATGATAAACAAACTGTCGCTCATTCAGTCGTGTTTGACAATAACGATGGAAACAGTCGAGACAGATCACGTGACGGTCTGCACACTGGAAGACCATGACTACATCCCTGAGACAGAGACAGGCAGGGAGAAAGAGAGGGAGAAAGGCAGGGAGAGAGACAGGGAGACAGGCAGGGGGACAGAGAGAGACAGGTAAATTTATGTAAGAAATTATTCTCCCTGTTTAAAAGCAGAAGACAAAATACAATGTTTGTGTTCTATGTGTGTCTGTTACATGATTTCAGTGCAGGCGATACAGGGGATGTCTCTTCTGTTGGTCATAATAAGGTTCAGGGCCACAGAGAGGTCGTCATCTGAGGTTGGATGGGACCCACACTTCATGTAGAACTCCTGACACCACACACACACACACACACACACACACACACACACAGTGGTGAGACATCATCTTCCAGAATGCCAGTGGATGAAGTGACAGCTCATGCACACAGACACACAATGAACTGTAATTGACACGTTCGACAGAAGCTCCACCAACTTACTGCTTCTTCCCCCTGACAACCATCTGACTGACACTTGCCATGGATACGGGCTCGCAGAAGGACGTCATCCCAACAGGACGGACCCTGATAGATAAAGAGCATCCATTCTCATCCTCATCGTCACAGGTGTACAGCTGAGTGTATGTGTTAAGTCTTTCAATGATGTCTGACACATAAAGAGTGAAAGTCTTTAAATGAGGACAGAGGTTTTGTTTCAGTCAGGATAACAACTGTCACATGAGAGTCAGCTGGACCAACAACCCACACCTGATGTTAACATCTGTCCAGGTGTGACTGAGCGTCTGGATGTTAAATGTTGTCTTTTGGATGAGAAGATAAAGGTACCTTTGACTTCATTCCCACGGATAAATCGCGCCCATATGATGGTTCACACACACACACACACACACTGCTGACAGGTGGACAACTCATAGATCCACAGGTGCCTGTAGTGCGCTTTTTATGTTACTGATCTGACCACGTTTAAGTCCTCCACGAGGAGCAGCAGGCAGCCAAAGTACAATAAACATGATCAGCTCCAGCTTGATGACAGTGCTTTGGTCGGAAACACTGACAGGAGAAATGATGTAAATGACAAATTTTAATGGGTGGAAAACCAAAAGAAACCCATGCAAACATGGGAGAACATGCAAAGTCCACACAGAAATGCCTTGTTCCAGGCGGAAATCGAACAACCTTCTTATTGTAAGGCTGTATTATAACTCGATCAGTTTGTTACAAAAATATAAAACAGTGTTAAACAGAGAAAACTTGTTACAGCATTATAAACCATGCTACAACAGTCTAAATACTGTTGAACAGTATTTAAATACTGTGTTATACTCTGTGATAACAGTATAAATACTGTTAAGCAGTATGAATACTGTTATATTCACCATAAACACTGTGTTAAAAGACTAAACACTGTGCCATAACACTATAAATACTCCGTTATAACTTTGTAAATACTATTATTCTTTATTACAACACTATAAATATTGTGTTATAATATTACAAATATCGTGTTATACTCTGTTATTACACTATAAATACTTTATCACAATATAACTACTCTGTTTTAACTTCATAAAAACTGTTATAACATTATAAATTCTGTGTTATACTCTTTTATAACAGTATAACTAGTGTGTTATAACATTATACATGTTGCGTTAACCTCTATAAATACACAATAAATACTGTTTTTATACTCTGTTATAACAGTATTAATACATGTTATAACATTATAAATGTTGTGTAATACTCTATTAACTCTAAATAGTGTGTTACACTTCGTTAACAGTTTAAATACAGTGCATTAACATTATAAATGTGTTATATTCTGCAATAACACTATAGTCTGTTATAACAGCAAAAAAGGTATAGTGCATAGCAATGTGCAATGTGTCATAATTTGATGATGTCATGTCCATGTGCAGATAAGTGCAAAATGTCCTATGCAGGGGAGTGTAAGGCTCTGTTACAGAGTTTAATTTATATTTTGTATAATCCAGAGTGCAATTTGGCAGTTATTATTAAAGGTTAACCATGTTTGTTTGGTACTTTATCTCCAAATAGAGTTGTTTTGAAAATTTAAATGTCAGTAGCTACACGTTTATGATCTCACTCCTCTCAGTGGCTCACTGTCTTAACCTCTGCTCTCTTTGGGAGGGTAAGAGGGAAATGTTAGTGTGTCTCTGCCATTCAAATAATGGGGACTAAAAGAAGAATACACAGAAAAGGTGTAACTGAAGGAAAGGAAAAGGAAGAAAAGGTTTAAGAGGCAAACTTGGAAAAGCCTGGAGGCCATTTTAAGGCAGACACAGCCAACATTTTAGAGGGCATTTACTGGAGCAATAATGACTTCAGCAGAAATCTGGATTTACAGCATATGAGAAAATCAATGTGGGTTGTAGAATTTCTGGGAGAAGCAGAAGCATGATGGAAAAAAAAGGTAATAATTTCTGGAAATAAAATTGCCAGGTGATGATGCCTTGAAAAGCTTTTTATATCTGATGCCTTCATGACGACAGTGGACAGCATCAAAGATCTGGAAGAATTTTAAAGCAAAATGGTGAGAGACAGAAGAGATGTGAGAAATCAAAAAGTGGATTAGTCTAAGAGCTTGGCCTATGAATTCCCTTTGACCTGAAAGTTTTACAAGAGGCTTGTTTGCACATTGCTTAAACATGAAGCTGTTCACTCTCTGGTCTGTCGGGTTTATGGAGAACTAAGCTGCATCGACGCCAAGCGTGTCATCTCATTGATTACACTTTGCAATGACACAGCAGAGATAAAAACCCAAAACAACAGGGAAACACAGAAATAGTGGAAAGTGGTGAGAAGGTGTGTTAGCGTTCAGAGAGAGAGAGAGACAAAGACTGAGAGGAAAAACAGCAGCAGAACGATAACAAAGCAGAAGATTGAGGAGGAAAAATTTCATATGAAAGAAATAAATCCCCCTAACCTGGAGGCGTTTACGTGGGGATGATTTAGATCTTGGCTTAGGAGAACTGAGCTTTGTCAACAAGAACTACTACAGTCACCTCATATCTCCTCTTGCTCTCCGTAATGTATTTCTTTTTTTCTGAGTTTATTCCTCTCTACGGCTCTTTCATTCATATGCGCTCCCTACCTTATCCTGCTTCCTTACGCTGCTGTGCTTGTACCTGTAAGGCAAACTCTGTGTGTATGCACTGTATGCTGAGAGAGTCCTCATACAACATGTATGCACGCATCCCCTGAAGTGTCTCTTCTCTCCTCTAAGCTGATTTACATGAAGCAGACAGTTTTACAAGTTAAATGGAGCTGATTAAACTTTGTTAAATGTTTGATTTTCACGTTTGTTCTTTCTCATGAGACTTTACAAGCAAGCTGGGATTTACATTGGGAATTGCATTATGTAGTTTTATTTGATGTGTTTAAGGTTTGTTTTGGATGTCTTTATGGATACATAACGCAACATTTCTCCCAAATGTTTTATTGATACAAAAGAAAAAATGGGCCTGACTCTTGTTTAAGGTGCTCGTTTGTGCATTACTAAGCCTCCGTGAAATGCGCCAGGCTGTTTGTGGATTTTAGCACAATGCTCACAGCTGTAATGCAGGTCACATGACATAATTGGGTCCAAAAAGACCTCTTTCCTTAAACAGTAACTACAAAATAAAATACCCTTTGGTATAAACAATGTATTTAATTGCAATTAATGGAGTTCCATCATCACACAATGAAACCAGTTCTGTTATAGTAATACCTCCAATGCGTTTTAGCATTCCTGCATTACAGGACATTTCAGCCGAAAACACTCAATGTTTTCATTCTAAATGAGTGAGATGCAGTTTTTTTTTAAGTGATTTATAATTATTTTATTCTTTTTAATGTTAGGTTTGAAATCAGCTGAATGTTTAGGGTTACACTTCACAAAGATTGAAGTGTTTCCTCTTCTTTCACACTTAATGTCACGTTCTACATTCAGCCTTCCTGCATGAGCCATTTTTCTTCCCTCCACAACTACACAGAGTAGTTCAGTTCAAGATGCGACAGAATATTTACCCACAACTTAAAAGATTTATAGTATGCACAGCCTTGATGAAACCTGCAGTTGCTGAAAAGCTGTGTCAAGTTTTATCACAGTGACTTTAATTACCTTCACTCCATTTTTTTTCCCTTTCAGTAAGGGGCTGGAAATTTCCTTTTCTTACAATCGCATGTATAGGGGCCACAGCTGTTCAGTTCAGTTCGGTCACCTAGTCAAAGAACTCTGAAGAAACTGTTATTTTTTTTTCTCATCCCCTCTGGGTTGCTCCTATGCAGGTTTCTTTGGTGTTTCTGAACTCTGTGACGAAGGGAGAGAGATTTTTTTTAAGGCTCTTATATAGTAGCTGTGACTCATAGCTTTATCTACAACCACTTACACACAATCCTGTGAACGAGCATGTACACACACGCACACACACCTTCACATTCACACTGCATTTTCATAGGGTGATTGTCACTCTAGTAGGAAATTAGAAAAGCCATTCAAATTTAGGGCCCCTGCTGACTCAGCTTATACGTGGCGCACTGTGTACCAGGAAATTGGCAGATAATGTAGTGCGTGCGTGTGTGTGTGTGTGTGTGTGTGTGTGTGTTGAAGACCAGATGAAGAGAAGGAAAGGAGGATGTTAGAAAAGATGCAGAGGTGTTGAAGCTGGATGGTGATGCAGAGAAGATTTTCCTTTTTTCCCAGATTGAAGCACAATGTGATTGTCACTTCAGGAGTCTTGTATTGTCAGTCAGCGAGAGATGTATTTTCCTGTTGCACTTGGTATGGAAACTAAAACAGGGATGCATCAACATGTCCAAAAATAATCTGCTTTTCCTAGCTGGATTGCCTCTTTGTTGTACCGTCCTTCTCCAACCTTTACAAGTCTTTCTTTTGTGATATTTTAACACGTTTGTCTTTGTTGGCTACAGTTTTAGTCTCATATTCCCCAGCGTCAACCCATTTCCTTCCCTCCATCTTTCCTCTTCCCTTTGTTTTGCTTTTAGTGTTTATTTGCTTCACCAGCCATGTGCAGTATACTTCCATACTTTGTGTGTGTGTAGTTCCCTGTACATGTCTGTGCATGTGTGTGTGATTGTGTTGATCTGTGCCAAATGTTAGCCGGTGAAAGAGCAGCTGCTTAGTTAAATGCTAATTTGAGCAAATGTTCGACATTGGCTTCGTGACAGCGCATGTGTACGAGTAGGTGTGTGGTGTACATCCACACACACACATGGATAGATGTATAGCTGTACAGATGGATGGATAGATTGGAATCATGATTTTGCTTGTTCTTACTTGTGACTGAATCAGTTTTGCCAGCTTTGCTGAGCCCTGAGGCCTGCGGGTTGAAGATGAAAAAGCTGAGGAGAGAAAAAATGAATCCGGAGAGCAAAGGAGAAAGAGATGAATGAACACACTTGGGCCTTAAATGTGACAGAATCACCAGCTGTTCAGGAGAATCACAAGTTTCTCTGTGTTTCTCTCTGTAAAGGTTGGAACAACTTGTCACATTGCTTTAATTGGATAATCATGATTTCTCCCTCTGGTAGCACCAAACACTGACTGCTTAGAACTCTGACACTGATCCTGTGCCTGTGTGCCTTAACGCCTCGGGTATCTTTTGCAGCGCGATGACGACTGATGAGAAGCCTTTGGGAGGTAACACTCCACTGAAATTACAGGGAAGGCCTTTCTGCTGGCAGGCTGCTGTCAGTCCTGTGCTGTTAGATACAGCCAGAGCAGTGGAAGACACCACCCAAACATCCCAGGCTACTGTTGTATTAACTTTTAATGTGGCAGGAGCACTAGTCCCATCAAGTACGGTGGTGGTAGTAGTCGTACATACTTGTACTTTTACTTTCAACCTTTAAATAAACAAATGACATATGACAACATGTTCCCTGTTACATAGGATGAATAGAAATGAAGAGAAACAGTGGTAATCTTGAAGATTTTCATTTAGTTAATGTTTGTTAGGTCACTATCAGAGCGAGGTAAAACAATGTTGATTAAGCCAGTGGCCCGCTGATGAAAACACTTGCATCTGTAGCATTGACAAGTACTACGATCTGGGTGTCTGTCGCTAAATCAGTAGCAGCGAGGAGTTAGTGATGCTCGCCCTGAGGGTGTAGGTGGAGCTAACGCCACGGGCTTGCTCTTAGTTGTGTCTGACATGCGGAGGTACTTTTCGTATCCTGTGAGCATCAAAGTACAATAAAAATACAGCATCCAGGCGACAACAGTTAGAGTACAAGTACAGGTCAAATTAAAAAACAAACAAAAAACAAAAAACCCCTCTACATTCTTTAGAAGGGAAACAGGCGGTCTCCAGACATCATATAGCCAACACTATTTGGTTTCGACATGAACTCTGATAGATGAGGTACAGAAGCATGCCTGTGATTACAGCTTATCACCATAAATACCGCCACAATACCAGTCACTTTAAGTATTTTACTTGTGGTGACTTGTGAGCAAAACATTTCCTTAATAATGCATGTCAGTGTCATATAAAATGCTGCTTATAGTTGTGTTAAAGCACTAAAGTTGGCAGAAGGAGTCATATACTGTATAATGAGATGAAGTGAGAGTGATTAGCAGGGATTTTACAGAACATCAAGGAACTCACAGTTTCGACTTTGTAACAGTTTTGAGTCCCACATCAGATCATTTTTAGCGTTGTGTTGAATTGAATTAAAAAATGCACCACTTTAGCTCAGATGTATCCACTTCTCTGGGTCTGCAGTCAGCACAAGGCTGCCACAAACAGACACTCGAGCTGCTCCAGTAAAAGAGTGGAATGGTGTGTGTCGAAGAGGAGGCAGCAGATTGCCGAGCTGCGATAAATATCACAATCTTTTGATCTGTTTCTTAATGAAAGGCATGTCAAGTTTCCCAGTTACATTACTGAAAGTGCCTGAAGTTGTAGCCTACCTGATTTCGCTCAACGGAGGCGAAAGCGATTACTTTTAAATCAGTGGCTCTAACTCTAATCAATCATTGCGCTGCAGAGTAAAAAAACTGCATGCTTGTTCATCTTTACACTGCATCTGTTAATCGAGATTTTGGAAATTATTAAAAAGTAACAGCGATCTTTCGCATTGTGGTGGTTACATTTTGCAACGACTCCTCGGTTCCCATACATGCTAAAACGTGTGAGGGGGATCTGTGTACAGATGACAGATGAACTATTTTTTCATTACACCACAAGCGATTAGAACAGCTGAAGAGTCTGAAATAACTTTGAAGGCAAATCTGTAAAAGGTCGACTGCATACAGCTATGTGCGACCCAGCATGAATGCTGAGGAGTGCAGCGAAATTTAGTGAATAGCTATCGCCAGCTCTCCAATTTAAAGCTTGACAGTGAAGTCAGCAGGGAAGGATCATAACAGAGAGAGCCTTGGAATGGACCAGAGAGGGGCAAGCCTTTGTTAAGAGGGTACAATGGAAGATCAGTTTGATGTTAGGGAACGAAAGAGGCGAGGAAAAACAGAAACTGCAGGAGAGAGACAGATTTGGAGAGGAAAAGGGGAGGTGGAGGGCTGTGATGAAAGGCCATGCAGGAGTGATGTAGGTGTTGGACGGACAACAGAGTGAAAAACAAGGAAGACCTGTGCTTACGAGAGGCGAATGAAGAGCCCCTTAAACAGAAAGAGAGAGTTAAAGATGCTCAGTGCAGAGAGGCCAATGAAGTCTGCTCTTTGAACCCGGAGAGTGCTTTTGCCGTGGGTCCTTCATGAGTCTCGTCTGTGTGTGTTTTTGCTTGTATGTGTGTGCATTTGTTG
>MDSQ01000224.1_pt1 | contig 12229 bp, 11 predicted proteins | sample 1008251 | NCBI WGS metagenome assembly MDSQ01 (sample SAMN05526597, study PRJNA338239) | gut metagenome | isolation source: Hindgut content | host: Naso unicornis | place: Saudi Arabia: Red Sea | collected 2016-05
ACATTCTTTGGGTTTGGAGGAATGAATATAGGAGTAACAAATTTTGTTCCATTACAAGAATTTAAAGTAGGGCTTGAATATGGAAGTAGAAATGCAACATTTTTAGGACAATATATCTTAAATACTATTATGTTTGTACCTCTTGGATTTTGCCTACCATTTGTTTTTGAAAAGTTTAGAGGGTTTAAATATATTTTTATAACTTCCTTTTTATTTTCACTTAGTACAGAAATATTGCAGTTTTTTACTAAGCGTGGTATGGATATAGATGATTTAATTTTAAACACTTTGGGAGGATTAGTAGGTTACGCCTTATATTTGATGGTATCATTTATTACAAATTCCAAGGAAGATAAACGACTAAAATTTAATAACTTTAATTTACAGTTAATAATAGGTGTATGTATTGTAATAATTACAGTTGTACCATATGTTATTATAAATTCAGTAGAGGCTCCGTATGGACAAATATATTATGGACATCTTAGAGGCGAAGAACTTATATTAGCAGATAATTTTACATCAACTAATGAAACCACTGGAGTTATAGGAACTTCAAAAAATACTATTTTATCGGAAAATAAAGTAAGCGAGTTATTGGCTAAACTAGAAAAAATTACAGGCTTTGAAGAAGTTCTCTACAAAGAAGAGTTTATTGGAATACCAATATTTCATTACTATGATGAGCATATAAAAAACCAGCCCTATATTGGAGACTATATCAGAATACATGAAGATGGTACATGGAGAATTCAATATAACTTTGAAGATAATGTTACTAAGGTTATAGATAAAGATGGTAATATAGATTATGAATATCCAGAAAATGAAACTCAGTCAAACGAAGCACTAAAAGAGATAGCCTTAGTAACTCTTGACAAATTTGATTTAGGATATAATTATGATATTGATTTAATGCAAATGGTAGACAAGACGATGTATGGTAAAGAAGTAGAAGTAAGTATTGATAAACTTATAGATGACGCATTATTATATGGGAATTTAAATGTCAGCTTTGATTCAAATGGTAATGTTGTAGCGGTAGACAATAATGTAAGAGAATATGAGATAGTGGACGAAGTTGCACTAATTAGCGTAGATGAGGCTATGCACAAACTTCAAGAAGTGGGACTTGATAAAAGATTGCCTATAGTTATAGTAGAAAGTGCTTATTTGAGGTATGAATATATTAATGATACAGGTTACCTAATACCAGTATGGCAATTTAAAGGAGAGGCTCCGCCCCATCAATATGAATATAAGCCCATAATGGATGCTATAAAATATTAAAAATCAATTGTGTCAAAATGGTATGACTACTAGTAACAAATTATATCTACACAGAAAAAAGGATGTTCCACGTAGAACATGTTCCACAGAAAAAAGGGATGTTCCACGTAGAACATGTTTCACAAAAAAAGGATAAATTTATTAGAGAAAACTATGGGGCTGAGGGGCAAGTAATGTTACATGAAACATCTAAGAAGTATCTTAATGCCTATAAAAAAGAGCATGGGGCAGTGCCATCATCTAAAGAAATTAAAGCAATACTGGAGGGGCTTCAAACGAACAAAGCAATCAAATATGAAGAGTACAAAAATACTATAACTTCTGTTAATGGCATTGCTAACCATATCACTTCTGAACTAAATATTGTAGGTAAAATTAGTATTAATATTCCACTAATTAGCAATCCACGTAAAACAGCAATTATAAATGCAATATTAGGCTTCATTATAGACTGAAAATAATAGGTTGCATAAATATTAAATGGTAATAATAAAAATGATATACAGTATGTCCTTATAATACTTGGTGCTATTTCTAATACTTCTATAGTGGGTGTCATAAAAGCATAAACGAAAACATTAGGAATAGACACTGTAACAATAACCCATAATAAACTCAAAACCGCAACAGATATTATATTGTACCTAAATAATTCTTTAATACGTTGCCAACTATTCACACTAAAATTTGTTGATAATAAGGGTTGTGACGCTTGACCTATTCCATATGCACAACACTGTACAAATGTTGAAATATTAACAATTATTCCATAGACTGCAAGTGAATTACTACCTAGATATTTCATAATCTGAATATTAAACAACATAGTAAGTAGTCCCATAGCAATATCTACAAAAAAGGTGAAAATCCTATTATAAAAATTTGTTTAGCAGGAATACAATATTCTACGTGGTTTAATCAAATGTAATGTATTAATTTTGCTCTTAAAATGTGTTAGCATAACTAATACTGAAATAGTTGCTCCCAAACAAGTTGCTAGACCCGCTCCCATAATACCTATATCTAGTACAAAAACAAATAAAATATCTCCAACAATATTAAAAATTCCTCCGACTATTACTGCCTTTGTTGACAAAGTAGGATTATTATCATTTCGTAACATAGCTGATAAAAACTGCATAAATAAAAATTACATTCCATATAGGTGCAATAATTGCCATAGTTGCTGACCCCTCTGGACCATGATATTGCCCTACTTGCCACAAGTATTTAATGTTATTGACATCAGTACAGTTCAATACTTTAATAATTTGTAGATAAATATCATGTAAGGCTTATTATTGGTCTAATAAATTCTTTCAATTTTCTTTCAACTTACCTAAAAAATTTTTTCAAAATAGAGGATATAATATAATTATAAAACTGCTGAGGAAATGTAGTAATCTATCTACATAGTACCAAAGCTTGAAATACAAAATAAGGATAACTTGTAAGTATTCATTATTTACAATATAATATGGTATAAGAATTAGGAGGTTGAGAGTATGAAAATACTTATTGTTGATGACGAGGCAGATATAAGGGGATTAGTTAAATTATACCTAGAAAATGAGCACTATGAATTGGTTGAAGCGGTAGACGGGTTAGATGCTGTAGATAAATTAGATGATAGTATAGATTTAATTTTGCTGGATATAATGATGCCTAGGATGAACGGGCTACAAGCTTGTGCTGAAATTAGGAAAAAATATAACACCCCTATTATATTTTTGACAGCAAAAGGAGAGGATATGGACAAATATACAGGGTTTACATCAGGGGGAGATGACTATATTATAAAACCATTTAATCCGATTGATTTAACTTCTCGTGTCAAGGCTCACATTAGAAGGTATAGAACTTATAACGAAGTAAAACAAAATGTAGGCGAGATTATATTAGGTGACTTAGTAATCAATCTTGCTGGAAAAACTCTGCATAAAAATAATGAATTTATCAAGCTAACAAAGATTGAATTTTCTATTTTGGAGTTATTTTTAACTCATAGGAAACAGGTTTTTAGCCTAGACCAAATTTATGGGGCTGTGTGGGGTGAGGAATCTGTTTTGAATGCTGAGAGCACTGTATCCGTTCATATTAGAAACTTGAGAAATAAAATTGAAGATGATATTAGAGAACCTAAATATATTAAAACAGTTTGGGGGTGTGGATATCGTGTGGATTAAAAAATTGTTTAATTCGTTATATGCCTCTATTGTGTTAAGAATGACCATGTCTGTTGTTATAGGTTGTGTGTTGACTGTTTTATTATTAGTTGTAACAAATCAATATAGCCTTAGAAAAAATATGGAGTTTTGGAGAGATAATTCCAGAGAAATAGAACTGTTAGTAGAACAAATAGAAACATCAATTCACGCCAATAACATGACATTTAAACAGGCAAAAGATAATAGATTTTTGGAAATATCATTCCCCACCGATTGTCGTATAAACTTTTTTACAACGTATAGTGATATTTTTGATGAGATAGATTATTTATATGAACTTGAAATGTTTAGGCAAGGTTATTATTTTGAACTTGATTTTATGGATGGGAACGGATTTATGGTAGTATATTCGGATAAAATAGAATCCCTTACAGACCTACTTATACTACTTTCATTTGTAGCAGGCATTATTTTATTTTTTGTGATGTCTATATATTTAATATTTAAAAAATTAGACTATATAAAGGTAATAGAAAAAGGAATTTATAACATTTCACATGAAGATATATTGTATAAAATCCCTATGGAGGGAAATAACGAATTGACCCGCCTAGCAAGTAGTATAAATGATATGGGCGATATGCTTTCTAGCAAAATTGAACAGGAGCGGGAAAATGAAATTGCCGGGAGGTTGTTAATAACCAATATGTCCCACGACTTAAAAACGCCACTAACATCTATGATAGGATATATTGATGTTATTGAGAGCAAATTATCAAAAGACCATGAAGTATATCCTCTTATCATTACAGCAAAAAAAAATGGATTACGGCTAGAAAAACTAATTGCCGACTTATTTTTATATAGCAAGTTGATTAGTAAAGATATTGTAGTCAATATACAAAGTATAAACATAAACGTGATGTTGAAGCAAATACTAGAAATAAGAACGGAAAATATTATCTTAAAGGAAGTGGATACCAATTTATTAGCAAATGTTGACCCAGAAAAATTTCACCGAATTATAGATAATTTGATTAGTAATGCCTCAAAATATGGGGTTAAGGACGAGCTAATCACAATGAGTATAGGAGAAAACAATGATGAGGTTGTTATAGAAATTCAAAATCTAACCCATGACAATCTGGAGAATAAAGTAGATAAATTGACAACCAGACTTTATACAGCACGTGAAGATAGGACTAATGGCTCATCGGGGCTTGGCTTATCTATTGTAATAGAACTGCTAAAAACTATGAAAGGTAGGTTGAAATTGGCATGTAAGGGGGATATGTTTACAGCCACAATCAATCTAGTTAAATCTTAGATTTCTTTTAACTTTCTTTCAAAATCCTTTTATCTTTCTTACCTGAAAGCTAAAGGGATTTTTTATTTTCGTTAGTATAATATAATTATAAAAAAACTACTTACAAATGGGGTGGTCCCGCTTTAGTAAATATTAATTCAAGGGAAGTCGCAATAGGAAAAGATTTAGCTATGTTAATAAAGTTAGAAAGGGTGAGTGGTTGATGAGTGGTCATTGTAATATAGTAGAGGATAAAAAAGTATACGATTTACCCAACAAAATTTTATTAATGGGTAATCCAAATGTGGGGAAATCAGTAATTTTTTCAGCGTTAACAGGAGTACATGTTATGAGTTCTAATTATGCTGGAACAACTGTTAGCTATACCAAAGCAAAAATTAAATTAGGGGTACAAGAGTATCAATTAATAGATGTACCTGGAACGTACTCTCTTACCCCTACATCAGAGGCTGAAATAGTAGCCTCAAGTTTTATGAATTCAGGTGCAAAGGCTGTAATTTGTGTATTAGATGCAACCAATTTAACACGTAATTTGAATCTTGCGTTTGAAATTATGGCATATAATATTCCAGTAGTATTTGCGTTAAATCTTATAGATATAGCCAAACGTAAAGGTATGATAATAAATCAAAAAGTGTTAGAAAAAGAACTAGGAGCACCCGTAATAAATACAGTAGCCGTTAAGGGTGAGGGGTTAGAGGAATTAAAGGATAAGCTTACAGGGATTATTGAATCTAAAGCAAACCCAGAAAGTTGTGCCAGAAAATGTGCTGATTGTAAAACACAACACGTAGAACTACAAAAATCTCAAAAAGAGATTTGGCAAAAGTCTGAGCAAATTACAAAAAAATGTGTAACTAGCTCTGATGAAAATCTGAAATTTATTGATAAATTAGGGCAAAAGATGGTTAACCCTATGCCAGGAATTCCTATTGCATTATTAATTATAATAGTTTCTTTAGGATTAATTGTGGGTGGTGGCAAGGCGTTAAGAACTGTATTTTTCTTACCTTTAGTTAATGGACTGATTGTACCGTTTTTTGTAAATATTATAAGTGGTTTTGGTTTGCCAGAACTAATAAATAATATTTTAATTGGAGAATACGGAATTTTTGTAATAGGGTTTGAGTGGCCATTTGCATTATTACTTCCATATGTCATGCTGTTTTATATTGTATTTACCTTTTTAGAAGATTGTGGAGTGATGCCTCGTATGGCAATCTTATTTGATGGCATTATGAGTAAAATGGGTGTGCAAGGTGGGAGTTTAATAAGTTTAATGATGGGGTATGGTTGTGCAGTACCTGCAATAATTGGTACTAGAAATGCAACAACTCGTAAAGAGCGTATCATCATTACAGCAATGGTATGTTTTGCTGTGCCTTGTATTTCACAGTCAGCAGCATTAATTTCACTACTTGCAAGTCAATCAATCATTTTGTTGATTGCTATGTTTTTACTATCCTTTTTGGTTATTTATATAGTAGGATTAGTTACTGGAAGACTTATAGAAGGTAAAGTTGAGCCTATTATTATTGAAGTACCAAACTTACTTATACCTGAAAAGAAGGCATATTTTAAAAAATTATTAATTAGGTTAAAGGAATTTTTGGTAGAGGCTGAAGGACCTATGATAATTGCAATCGTGATTGCAGCGATATTTAAAGAAACAGGGCTACTAGATATTATGGCTAACGCTCTTGAGCCACTTTTATCGGGTTTATTAGGATTACCAAAAGAAGCTGTTATCTTTTTATTACTAGGTATTATTAGACGTGAGATGGCAGTTATTCCATTACTATCTATGGAGTTAACGATGTTGCAAATATTTGTAGGGGGTGTGGTTTCATTATTATATCTTCCCTGTGTATCTGTTTTTGGTGTTATATCTAAAGAATTAGGTACAAAGATTGCTGTTATGATAGGTGTAGGGACTTTTACAACTGCTATGTTAATAGGAACTATAATTAATTTTATAGGACAAATAATATTTTAGAAAAATCTTTTAACTTTCTTTCAAAATCCTTTTAGCTTTCTTTAATGAAAGCTAAAAGGATTTTTTACTTTAAATCATATAATGTAATTATAGAAAATGAGTTAAGGAAAGTCCAAGAAAGGGAGTTATTAAATGAAAATACTGATTGCTACAGATACTTATAAGCCAACAATAAATGGGGTTGTTACATCAATTATAAATTTACAATCGGGTTTACAGACGCTAGGACACGAGGTGAGAATCCTAACACTTTCTAGTACAGACCAGTCCTATATAGATAGCGATATCTATTATATAGGAGCGTATGATGTGAGCGAACTTTACCCAGATGCTAAAATAAAAATTAAGCAAGGCAAGAAAGAATTAATACACATCTTAAATTGGAAACCAGATATTATACACACTCAAAGTGAATTTAATACATTCTTACTTGCAAAACAGATTGCTAAGAAACTGTCTATTCCAATTATTCATACGTATCACACAATGTATGAAGATTACACACATTATTTTTCACCAAATAAAAAGATGGGGAAAAAGGCAGTTACAGCTATTACTAACCATGTTGCTAACCATGTATCAGCTATGGTAGCACCAACTAATAAAATTTACAATGTCTTAACCACATACGGTGTGGATTGCCCTATAGAAGTTATACCCAGTGGTATTTCACTTGAAAAATTTGAAACTAACATACCACAACAAGAAATAATTAACCTTAAAACTCAACTTAATCTACCACAAGACAACTTAATATTGCTGTCAGTAAGTCGCATAGGAAAAGAGAAAAATATAGATGAACTGATTGGGTATATGAAGTCATTGAGAGATAAAAAAATATCACTTGTTATTGTAGGGGATGGACCTTATAAAGAAGAGCTAGAAGACTTAGTTAGTTTGTATGATTTAGAGGACAATATAAAGTTTACAGGAATGATAACACCCCAACAAGTGCCCGTATATTACCAAATGGCTGACTTATTTGTTTCAGCCTCTACCAGTGAAACACAAGGCTTGACATATATTGAGGCATTGGCAAGTGGCACTCCGATTTTGTGTAGAAAAGATGATTGCTTGGACGGGGTATTATTAGAGGGAAAGAATGGATATTCATTTGAGGATAAAACAGAATTTTTAGCTAAATTGGACAATTTTATAACTAGAAAGGATAAGGAAGATATGATGATTGAAGCTAAAACCACAGTAGGGGCATATTCAAAAGCTATATTTACAGACAATATAGCCACTCTTTATCAAAGATATACAAAATCAGATGAAAGGTGCGATGGCTTAGGAAGTCCATTAAAGTGTAATACGCAACAAAAAAAATATACGATGATAGTCAGTTCGTTAATATTAGCAGGTTCTACAATATATGGATATTCTTTTATAAAAAATAGGAAAAGTGGTATTTGAAAATAGTAGTGAGATTGTTTCATAATAACAAAGAAAGGGAGGAATGGAGATATGACACATCAAGAATTACACTCGCCATTTTATCATAAGACAGGTAGCAATATAGGAATATTATGTATACATGGACTATTTGGAAGTCCAAATCAATTTAATGCATTAGGAGAAATAATAGAGTCATTTGGATATGATTGTAAGGCTATTCTTTTGCCAGGACATGGTGGAAGTTGTAAGGATTTTGGAAACAGCAATTATAAACATTGGAAAGAACATGCTAAAAATGAAATTAGTTGGATGAAAGAACATTATGAAAAGGTATATTTAATCGGGCATTCTATGGGTGGACTTTTTTGTATAGAATTTGCCGATGAAATGCAAGTAGATGGAATAATACTAATTAATACTCCAATGAAAATTAGTCCATCATTAGGAAAATATGCTAAGTGTTTAGAAGTAATGCTAACAAAAAAATCAATGGGAGATATCTTTGGTGAAGAACGTGAAAAATCAGTATACGGCATTGATGATGGCAAATGGTATGAATATGTATCGGGGTTGCCATCAGCTTTAGGAGTTAGGAAGATAAAATCTGATACTAAGCGTATGCTATCTAGCTTAAAAACTCCTGCCCTCATCTTTCAATCAAAAGAGGATGATACTGTAAGTTATAGAAGTATCTACTATTTTGCTAAAAAGCTAAAAATGGCTAAACATAAAATAGTGGTACTCAAACATTCACAACATAGCCATTTTTCTATAAAAGATTTGAATATACAAAAGAAAATGATAAAAGGATTTATTGGGTAGAAAATAGACAATTTAGAAATTATTGGTAGGGGGAAGTACATGAAAAAGAGAATTCAAGGAGAGCTTTATAAAGGCTCATCATTTGTAGAGGTTATAGTTGGGGTATTAGTTCTTATGGCATGTATAGTAGGTGGAATAGGAATTATATTTCAGATGGTAGTTGAGCATGTTAGTCCATTAAATGGGCTGTTGATAATTATTGCTGTAACTTTATTATTTATAATACGAAAATATTTATATATATCTAAAGTAGACAGCAAGGCAGTAGATTAATAATATAATAAAAATTTAGAGGAGTGATTATAAAATGGATTCGGAACTAGGTATACAATTGGTTATTTTGATGTTAATGATTGGTGGGTCAGCATTTTTTTCTATGTCAGAAACAGCACTTATGTCTATTACAAAAATAGATGTAAGGCATATGGTATCACAAAATGTTAAGGGGGCAAAGTTGCTAGAAAAATTGATAGATGATCCATCTAAATTGTTAGGCTCTATATTGGTAGGAAATAACTTGGTAAATATCGGTGCGTCATCTTTTGCTACAGTGGTTGCAACCAATATATTTGGAAGTGCTGGAGTTGGTATTGCAACAGGGCTTATGACATTATTTGTACTTATCTTTGGTGAACTTACACCAAAATCTATTGCCACCAAAAACCCTCAAAAAGTTTCCCTTTGGGTATCTAAACCGATATATTTAGTTGTAATAATTGTTTCGCCTATAGTAAAGATTCTTATGGCTATAGCGAATGTTTTGATTAGACTTTTAGGGGGAGAATCGGATGCAAATCAGGCATTTATTACTGCTGAAAAATTAAAAACTATTGTTACGGTCAGTCATGAGGAAGGTATAATAGAAAAAGAAGAAAAAGAGATGATTCACAATGTATTTAACTTTGGAGATTCTTATGCAAAAGATGTAATGATTCCTAGAACGGATATGATAGCTATTGATATAGAGGCCACGTATTCGGATGTTATAGATTTATTTAAGGAACACCAATTTTCACGTATGCCAGTATATGAAGACTCGTATGACAATATAGTTGGATTGCTACACATTAAAGATTTACTTATGAATACAATTGATCCTGATGCATTTAAAATATCGTCTATTCTTAGAGAAGCATATTTCATACACGAATATAGCATGATAGATAAATTATTTAACGAACTTAGACTGAAAAAAACGGGTATGGCATTTGTAGTTGATGAATATGGAGGGACTTCTGGACTTATTACTGTTGAAGACTTGATAGAAGAAATTGTAGGCGACATTGATGATGAATATGACCTACACAATGAAGACTTTGCCAAAATTGGTAACAGTGAATATTTGATGACAGGGGCATATAGAATTTCCGATGTAAATGAGAAAACAGGATTACACCTTGTTTCTAAGGAGTTTGACTCTATTGGCGGATATGTTATTGGATTATTGGATAGATTTCCTGATACGGGTGAGGCGATAACTGTTGGAAATATTACTTTTGTTGTGGAAGTGACAGATAATAAAAGGATAAATACAGTAAGAATAATTATGGCTAAAGATGATTATTTGCCTACTGATTTGATAGATTAAAGGATTATTTACTGGGCTGTTATACTAAGTGAGTGTAACCGCCCCATTTTTTAGGATAAAACACTCTGTGTAGTAAAGCGTCACAAATTTGATAGGAGGCATAGTGAAGATGAGACTTATGGATACCGTTGTAACAAAAAAAAGAGTGATAAGTAGATTTCTATTTATTGGAATAGTGGCTTTGCTTAGAATAGCTTTATTTTGTTTTTTATTTTGGAAGTTCTTGGGGAAGATTATTTTGAAGGTATCCTAAATGATTTGTGCCAAGCAAAAAAATTTATATTTATGGAATATTTTATTATTGAAGAAGGTGAGATGTGGGGAGAAATCTTAAAAATACTAGTAGAAAAGGCACATTCAGGTGTTCAAATTAGAATTATATATGATGATATAGGCTGTTTTCAAACTCTGAGTTGGGAATATAGGCACCACTTGGAGGAACTTCACACAAATATTAGATGCGTAGTTTTTAACAGAGTGAAATTATTTGATGATGTGGTAGTAAATAATCGTGACCATCGAAAAATTCTTGTGATAGATGGGAAAGTTGGCTTTACAGGCGGAATTAATATCGCAGATGAATATATTAATAAAAAGGTGAAGTATGGACATTGGAAAGATATTGGAATTAGGCTTGAGGGGTCTGGAGTATGGGGGTTAACCTGTTTGTTTTTAGAAATGTGGAATGCTAATAACGACGAAAAATTAAGTCCACTTGAGTATAAATATAATTCGCATGATATTATTTGTAAAGGTTTTGTGCAACCATTTGGTGATAACCCACTTGCAGAAATAGAAGTCGGGCAAAATGTTTATATTGATATGATAAATCAAGCTAATGAAAGTATATATATAATGACACCATATTTAATACTTGATGAAATGACCCAAAATGCAATAATTTTAGCTACCACTCGTGGGGTGCAAGTGAATATTCTAACACCAGGTATGCCAGATAAAAAAACAGTGTATAGAATTACACGTAGCAACTATATTTCATTAATTAAGGCTGGTGTGCGTATTTTTGAATACACAGCTGGTTTTATACATGCAAAATCTATTGTGGTTGACCAACAGGTTGCTATGATTGGAACAATAAATTTGGATTATAGAAGTTTATATTTAAATTTTGAATGTGGAGTATATATGTATGGGACGCAAGCTGTAGATGATTTATATGTAGATACGATATACACTATTTTAAAAAGTAAACAGATACGTTTGGCGGATTTAGAACTAAATGGTATTGGGTTAGTTACTGATACTATTTTAAGAGTTTTTGCACCTTTAATGTAAAGTAAGATGTTAATAATAAGGTGGAAAAATAAAGAAGAAAAACTTAATAGCTCTAAACATAGAAAGCACTCTTTATGGTAGATATAGGATTAGTCCGAGTGAATATCCATTTGATAGCGTGAAAAATATATTTCAAAAAGACTTTAACGAGCAAAAACAGCATGCACAAACAATATACCCTGACATTCGCATTGATATTGAACCCAAAGACACCATGACTATGGAAATTCAAAAAGGCAGCTTAAACACCAAGCATAGTAAAAGAACCCTTATTGTAAGAATAGCAAGAAACTTTGCCACAATAGTAAATAGCACCTCATATGATAGCAAAAATTATCTTGACA
>MDSQ01000225.1_pt1 | contig 12211 bp, 7 predicted proteins | sample 1008251 | NCBI WGS metagenome assembly MDSQ01 (sample SAMN05526597, study PRJNA338239) | gut metagenome | isolation source: Hindgut content | host: Naso unicornis | place: Saudi Arabia: Red Sea | collected 2016-05
TGGGAGAGAAATGAAGGTATTTTTCTGCACGGCTGTTGTGGTTATAAATTAGAAATCTCGATTAAACATTCATACACTTCTGAGTTAGTCAAAAGTGAGCCAAAGGCATTGTTTCAGTGTGTTCAAGCTGTGCTCTTATTCCACATATTCCTTCATTTTTGGCTATGGTATAGTTTTGGGAAGGAAATAACTTCCATAAATTCTAAAAATGTATAAATTGTGAATGGGGTTCGGTGTGTAGTGGAAGATCAGGGAGGATAGCAGTTAACGGTTAAGTTTTAAAGTCCATTTTCCACAGGAGAACTTTCAATTAATTTCTTAAAAGATTCTGACCTTAACACTGTTCTCTTATAACCGAGCTATCACTGTCTCATCAGCTCAGGATAATCATGGTCTTCATAAGTTTCATCATGGAGCTGTTCCTCTCAGCCTTGCAAGAAATGACCATCCCAAAAATCAGAAAATGCACAGGCATATCTACATGTTTTAGCTCTATTATTTATGTCACGATAGTAAATTTCAAATCATCAGCCGTCAAGATGACCTGCCACATGACGCCATCAGCAATCCAAACCAAGAAAGAGGACAGAAAACCTCCACTCTTTGCAAACGCTTAACTCGAGCCACTTCTCTGCGATCACATCACGTTTCAACATAAATGCCCTTTTCTCGGCCTCATTACCTCACAGTCACGACTCTTTCACATCACACCAGCACTCATCTGACAGGATTTTTAACTCAGGACCCTCCATCGGAGAAGATTTTTTCAATAATGTATCATCATGTGTTGAACTGTTGGTGATGCTGGGGAAGCAGCACCTTTCTTTAAAAAAGCTATGTTTATGCTCTTGTGTTTGCATCACAGAAAGCATTGATTTATTTAAACCTTAAACTGGGCAAACTTTTGTTAAAAGGTGAAAGTTTCTATAGTTGTTTCAGTGACTTTATCTGAACTTGTTGGTAGAATTTATAGTGATTTAAAAGCAGTTTCATGTGTCCTAGACACTTAAAACACCGTATTTAGTCCAAATTTAACAGAACTCTTCGGATCCTTGGACCCAGAAATCATTAAATCAACGCTGTGGCCACAGTCAACAGACCGTAAAGAAATCTGAATTGAAAAAGCAACATGGGGATAAAACAGTGACTCCAAACTTAAGTTAATGTCGATAACATTTTAACTTTTATAACCATCTCGCTCTGCTAAGCAACGCCAACGTGCTCTCCTCTCAGCGCGAAGAGGCGAAGGAGTATCCTGCTTTGTAAAAGTTTGACTTATTGAGGCAAGTGCTGCCAAGCAGCTTGGATGCATGCCGAGGACAGGATGCTAATGATTTGGGTAAAAGGTTCTGCTGCTGCATGTAAGCAGAGAAACTTCCACCTTCCAGATTTGAACATGCAGCCTGGTTCTTCCCCGCAGGTGGCCGGCTGTGATTTTAACAAGCCTGAGTCTGACAGGTGAGAAGTGAAACCTTGAATGGGTCAGTTCAGTCGCAGTTGCACAGACCTGCTTTGGATTCTGCTCCTGACAGTCTCACACGTTATAACTCCTCTAATGGGAATACTGTAGGCGTGCATGAGCAGCCCCGTTAGATTTGATGCAGAGTTATGAATATTTAAATGGCACAGAGACGACGATAGGGTCGGATTCAAAGATGTGCATGGAGATATTTAAGACAGTGAATATGCACAATAACTCAGGCAACAAGTTGACTTCACATGTTGCGCTTCTGTTCAAATTCCTCTGCAGTTTGTTGAACGCAGCTGTGAGCATTGGCAGAAAGACCCTCCACGAAACAGATCACAGTCTCGCTCATCTATTGGAATCATTTTGGTTGATAGTAATGACAGTTTGAATATTGCATTTCGGAGAAGGGCGCTACATTTATCCCAGCCTGTTTGACTTAAAATTCAGACTTGCTCGTACTCACTTTGAAGTTCGTCTTCATGTCTATCTCACAAAGAAACGATTAAGTGATTTGTAGATCAAAAGATGTCAATATGTCTAGTTAACTTTGGGCTAAATAGGCTTTTTGATACAGCACATGCTTACATGCCACTGATGTTTAAACAGCTGTATCTCAAAGTCAAGCAGATTCCAACTCTGCCTTCAAATTTAGCCACTGAAATGTTGTTTTAACATTTTTTCCACCAGATTTCGCTCAGTTTCACACCGATGTTTAAGATGTCCTTTCACCTGCAAATCACCTACTCAATGCTTTCAGGGATGGAAAGACATTAAGAGGTCACACTGACTAACCTGAGTGCAAGCGCTGCTTTCTCATCATGAACGGCTCAATCTGCTGCTGAATACTCTGAGGTGACAGGTGCTCATTCAGAAATCCTGTCAAATGAATGCTCATGTGATTTGAAAGAGACCGCTGTAAAATTCGACAAATCCTTAAGTTGGTATAATTTCATCTTTGCTCTCATCCCCGGGAAACAACAACTTGCTCGGGGGTACCAGAGCAGGACAGTGGTCCCCTCCAGGAGTCCCTGAGGAGTTCCTGGACGTCCTCGGCAAGTTAAGGAATAAATTACATTCACTGCTGTTTGGATCAATGGAAATTGTTCCACATAGGAAAGGTAAATTGCAACTCTGACCACAACTTTAACTCCACTACAAGATTTCTGCAGCCTGGACAGATTTATGACTGAGTGCTGGGAAAGGAGCCAATCTGGAACTGAATCTGATCAATTTTGGGGTCTGTGGCTGCAATGTGAGTGTGCGTGGTGGTCCCTGATAACCCCTGACCTACATAACAACCCGAACAACTGGTGAAAAGAGACCAAAATACCAACCATGTATCTCACGGGGGACGGTGAGGATCCCAGCCAGAGCGCTGACAAATATCCACCATCCACTCATGGTCGCAGCCAAAAAGGACATTAAATCCAAATCCAATCAGGGAGGAAACGCGCGGTGTGTTTGTGAGTCTCTCTCTCTAGCTCAAATGAAGGCAGTTCTCACTGTGCATTATTGATGTCCCGATCAGGGAAGGATCCAGGAATCTCTAAAAGGAGCGGGAGCGGAGCGGAGAGACGGAGCGCACCGGGTCCGACTCCTCAGCGCTGCGCTCCGGGCAGGAATGCGGAGCAGTCTTTAAACCTGGAGAAGTATCCACCTCCTCCTTCCCCGCCTGCTCACTGCGCTGTCGGTCGGGCACAAAACTCTGCCACAAGAATCACCAGATGCAAGGTGAATTGTCCTCTCCCCGGCAGCAGAAGCAGCAGCCGGGACGCTTTTAAAAGCACAGACGCATGACGACGACAGACGGAGAAGCGGTCGGACTTTCTGCGCTCCCGCAGCGAGTGTTGCGCGATGTTTGAAGTCACTTTTTGCGGTGCAGCTGTCTTCTTTTCCTTCTCGAGCACCCCGCTCCCCCCTCCTCCTCCTCTTCCTCCTCTTCTTCTTCTTCTCTTTCTTGTTCGTCCTCCCCTTCTCTCTCCAGGAGGACGTCCCACCTCTCCTCTACTGCCTCCCCCCCTCACCTCCACCACCTATCTCGCAGCTATCATAATCTTACATGACGGGGACTCCATGGGGATTAAAACACAGGGGAGAGATTTTTGTTTTGTTCTGTTTTTTTGGTTATGAATGAATCATTTCAGCATCATTAACCCCATTTGTAGCTGTACATCTAAGGTTTACAAAAAGTTGCCTAATAAATTACAGATTTTGTGTTTCTGTAAAGCTCTGTGGAGTTTTACTTAATCAGAAGCCATTTAAACACATTTTTTCTCTTGAAGTTTTACATAATATTGTAGAGACTAACAACATTACTGTGATATAAGGGACATTTACTCATAGCTCCCATGGTGTGTTCAAAATGGCCTTAAATATATTAGAGTCCGACCGATAAGGGATTTTCTGGGGCCGATGCAGATAGCAATATTAGGGAGCAAGAAAATTCCAATATCTGATGGATTGGCTGATATTTTAGGCTACATATATAGAATATTGTCGTAATGTGGTTATCACATACTAAAGACAAAGATTATGGGGCAGGATATCTTACATTTGAACAAACTTTACTCCAAACATCAGTGCATTGAACAGAAAATACATCACTTATAAGTGTTAAAGAACTGATCGCCCACTACTGGACAAACTGCATAATTACACTATTTTAAATTAATAGTCCAGGCATTTTTTCAGCTCTCAATAACAGTGTTATGTACACCAACACCAATATGTCTGCGATAGGCCAGTATTGACTGATAATACCAGCAAACCAATATAGCGGTTAGGCCCGTAATACATACATAAATATGTATGTGTATTCCCTTGTTTAAAATAATGCTTGTATATTTATAGATTGTTTGTTTTGCTTAGTTTCTTGTTTATTATTTCTCATGTAACACCACAGTTTCATTTTGCCAGGCCTCTTAGATGATGTGAATTTCTCACAGCTCATAAACATATGCAGTTTTAAAGGACTTTGGGGGGTTTGCAGAAATGTTATTGTAATCCTTAATTCAGGAGGAATCATTTTAAACTCCCCTGAAGAATTTCCAGGTAAAAATTTAAAGCCATTACAAAGGTAATAAGTTTTGAGGAAAAAAAGTATCAAACATTAACCTGATGAAGGTCTTTTGCAGTGACTTTATTATACATAGACCTAATTTTATATCTTATTTGATTGAGTATATTTTGTGTTGTATATGAACATTGATAGTTGTCTGACGTCCTCCGGTTGTACTGTATTTTACTTTGTATATTATTTGGTGTCTCTTTAAAATGTATAGTGTTTATTATTAACTTGTAACTCAGTAGTTTTATCCCATTTATATCAATGACACAACCTTGGTGCCAGGTTACGGTTACTTTATCTTACTAAAAATGTTATTTTTCTCATATGGTGCCACTGTAATATTCCCTGTAAGAACTCTGCAGAGCTTTTCCACTGATCTTGTTGTATATTAATAGCATATTACCGTCATAAAGTGTTACATTATCATTTCTGGTGGACTTATTTTTCATTTATTGCAGCTGCAGGGTTTTTAATTCAGCTGATGTCTGTACAGGCCTAATACTCCTCTTATCTGTAGAGTAGTGTAGGATGTCTGCAGCTCTCTCTCTCTGTGAGTGTAATGTTTAATCAAAGGGAGTGTAGGTCTGAGATTCCTGAGTGTCACGTGGCTGTAACCTGATCTCCACTCAGGCCTTTTGTCCTCGGCCAAAAATGGGGATCAGAATCAGTTTTGCCTTTGAACAAGCATTCTTTCTTCTTCTTTAATGCTGCTGCTGTCTACAGCCTGCAAGTGTTCATAATAAGCACCCCGTAATGCAGTGGAGAAGGATATTTGGGTAAACCTTGACCTCCAGTTGGTGAGCCTGAAAGCATCACCAGAAATCAGTCAGAATAATTAATGTTTTTTTCCATTTACTGTAAGAGCTCTTTAATCAGCATCATTTTGACACGTCTCGTGGAGTCGGCTCATAACTGAACTCAGACGTACTTAATCACACAATAAGGTCAAATTTAATAAGGAGGGTAAACTAAGGGGAGTTCAGCCCCATATATCTCTGGTTATGACCAAAGATATTTCCATGCTAATGAGAAAAAAGATAAATAATATGAATAAGGTATTTTAATAAAGTTATTAATGGTTGGTGCGGTGCTCATAAACCAGATGAATGATACGTTTGTATTGTTTTAGTATTTTAACATTCACTGCACTGTGCTTTTTTATTAGAGTGATTAAAAGTTATGCTAGCTGAAACTATGACAATGAAATGTGTTTCTCAGACGCTGTTTGAGGGGAATTGTGCAAAGAGGGCTGGGAACTCTGTGACATAAGGCGAAAAGAGGGGGAAAAGGAGCCAAACCTTTAGAGGTCACAGTGCCAAAGACATTCAGGAAAGAAACAACAATAAGTACATTTAGCATTTGTGAAGGTGCATAACTTACAAACGTACTGTATGTCCATATTTGTACTCTAATTTTGTGAATTTAGGGCTGCAACTAACAATTACTTTTAAAGGAGACGTTTGGGGCTTTTTTTGCACATTAAGCCTTACAGGGATACTTACGATCATATACAAATGTTCTACAGCATTATTATGATGAATGGTGCAGTCCTGAGAGTTAGAGCTTGTTGCTGATGTGACATCACTGCTAGCTGAAAATAGCTGAAAACAACAGAGGTGCACAGGCACTCAGCTAATCCATTTAAAAACACCATAAACACTTGTTTTACGAGACAAAACACACCAAATGTTCATTAATGTCCATTATGTACCAACATTCAGTGAGTTTCCTCATTTAAAACGAGTGTTTATTGAGTTTTTCAACAGATTAGCTGAGTGCCTATGCACCTCCGTTGTTTTCAGCCATTTTCAGCTAGCGATGACATCACATTAGCAACGAGCTCCATCTCTCTGGATTGCACCCTTTGTCATAAGAATGCTGTAGAGCATTATATATGACTGTAAATATCCTTATTATAAGGCTTAATGTGCAAAAAACTGAACTTTTCTTTTAATGTAATTTGTCCTGCGGATAATTATCTTCATCATTGATTGACTGGTGTCTTCAAATGCCTTGTATCGTGTGACCCAAAGTTCAGAAACAAGTAGGTATTCAATTTACAAAGATATAAAACTGAGAAAAGCAGCAAATCCTCTCAGCAATGATCATTGCTAACTAATTATCAGTCAACTAACTCACTAATTGTTTCAGTAATCCGCCCACAGATGAGAAACCACAGGAAAAAAAAACTTGGTAAAAGGTCAAATGTGTCGGACACATTTCAACAAAATGACTTTTTAATTCATTACACCACCCTAGTTGTGTCCTAATGAACCCTAGTCATGAGGATTTGTTTTAAAAACACTATTATATGGAATTAAAACACGGATTTAGAACTGGTTTCTTGCTGATGCTGCAAAACCTCAAACTCTCTCATGACCTCCAAAGAGTAAAAAACATGTTTAGTCAATTTTATTCTTACAGTTCAAAATAACAAATTTGCCGAAACAATATACAACATGTACAGCTTCTATCTTTGGATAGTCTTCTTAGATAAGGTTGCCAAAAACAAACTTTAACAAGGGCAGAAGCCTCAGGAAGAGCAACAGAGAAAGTCGACATCTTCTTGTATGGACAGACATGCATCTCTTATTTACAGAGAAGAGCAAAATGATAAGAATAACATTACAACACCAAAAACCACAATGACAATATCATAGGATGAGAAAGGGCCTTTTAAAGTAAAAATAACAAAACAAGCAACTTTAATGAAGCTCCTGCTTGTTAACAGGAAACTCATTACAGTCATTTCATCATTTTTACTTTTTCCACAGTTTTCATTGTCTCTTTCTATAAGCCTATTACATGAGCTGCTGCTGCAATGGCCTGATATCCCCACAGGTACAAACAAAAGCTCCAGTTCATTTCCCTCTTATACTGGATGCCAACCTGCACAGCATCAGAGGTTGGATATGGTGTAATTCCATGATTTTCAAAGTAGGGGACACCACGAGGGGCCAACCCAGATGGAGTGAAGATGAGAAATAATGATTAACAAAATAAACAAATAGTGGACCGTAAAAAAAAACAAAAAACAAAAGACAAAAGAAGTACATCCATTTTTCTCAGTCTGCCCATGCCATCACCCATCACATTATTAGCTGTCAGTGTTGACCTGGTTCAGTCTTCGCTGCCAGAAAGCTGTTCTGCTCCTGAAATGAAGTTAGCTCGCTTACTAGCCTCTAGCAATCCAGCGCTAACTCATAAAAATGGACACATTTTTGAAAAGGAAAAGACCTGACAAGCAAACCAACAGCCCAGCTGACAGAAGTTCCTGGCTAAGTAAGCGAGGCAGCATACATAAAGCATGGATTTACTGAAACATGCCGGTTTGTTAACATTTACTGTAGACTTATCAACTGGTTGTTAAGGACATTTTGCTAAAGGAGGCCCAGGCTATAAGATCATATAATCTGGGGGATGTTGTCATGGAAAAGTTTGGGAACCCCTGGTGTAATTTGTGGTTGTAACTCAACACACACAGTCTGAGAAGACTCACTGTAGCTTGAGGCAGACTGGTGGTTCCCTTTCCAAAGGAGAAGCTGCATATTGTCAAAAGTTTATTATGTTATCATCATTTTTTAGGATATTTGAAAGAGCAAATCTTGTCTCTAAAAGGGTATAATGACAGAGACAGTAATGTTTAGCTAATATAAACCGCAATAAATATTCCATTCCCTGTCTGAACTCCTACACATTAATTATTAAAGATACAATTTAATTCAGCAGAAACAGCTGGAGGAGATTTAACTCAATGAGTGCAATCAATTAAAAAAATAATAAACTAAGCTTTGCATTTTTTTTAATCAAAACATCTCGCTGGTGACACGTGTATTTGTGAAGAAATCCCCCAGTGAAATCACAGATTTTTTTCTTCATCTGATCTGAACATTGAGTCAAAGGTGCAGCAGAGACTGAGTAAATTCAGTCATTTCCAGCAGAAGTCACTGTGCACACACTTACAGCCTACTGCAAAGGTCCCAAGATAGTCTATAAATTATGAAACAGTACATCAAATGTTGTGGCCTTAGATGCTTTTATGAATTATTGAGTGAAATATGCTGAGACGGAAAAAAACAAAATCAAACTTCTATGGTGGCAGTGTTCATATTTCTGATGATTCTAGCTGCAACAGGTTGCAGGAGACCCTCAATTTCTGTTTACAGGGGTCAGCAGCACAGGCTATACTGCCGCCCTCTGTTCAGACTGCAGTATTACACCTGAGTTGCTTGAAGCAGAAGGATAGAACAGGGTTGAATGGTGTCCAAAATAGAGAAAGAAAAAAATCAAATGCTTGTATATTTAAAGATATATTTGCCATTATGTGAACAGTACTTAAACTGTACATAGAAAAAATTTAAAAAAGACAGGAAATAATGTTTTTTTTTTTTCTGTGTTAAGTCAATACAAACATGACATACTGTGCTACCAAACTTGCTCTGGGTGAGGTTGTAAAGCTGGATTTTAAATACAGAAAACACACACTGAAACTTTTTTATGACCTTCAGACGTCCCGTAAGACAATGACAGTACAATGATTTATGGCTGTAGAGGGAGATTATTAATACAAGTCACTTCCCCCTCCTGTCACCTTGTTTGTTTGTCCTTTTACTCTCCTGGGATTTTATTTTAAACAATAGGTACCAGCACTCTGGAGCCACACTCAGAACAAATACTTTATTCAACACAGGGAATAAATACAATCTGAAACAGGTCATTCCTCCTTCTCCTCTGCTGGTTTTGGTAAAACGTTTTCACTCTTGAACCACAGAGCTTCACTGGTGTGACTGGCGATGATGGCCCGCTCGATGAAAGGTCCTGAGGGGAGGAAGAGGAGGAAAACTCGTCATGAAGAGCTTGATTTAATGTGGTAAGAAGGGGAGGTACGAAGTCAAAACAAAGTTTAGAAAAAACTTCCAACCAGCTAAAGAGCAATTTACAAGATGTTGCTGCGAGACAATGAAATGGGATTATTACAGGTTGGTGACGGTCACAAATACCAGATTTTTATTCAGAGCATTTGATTTATTGATTACTGTCTGTGTGTCAAGACAATTTTAGCAAATTTTATAATGAAGAGTTATACGAAAAAATTACACAAGACATAAGCCCATTGTGGTTTTTCTTTTCCTCACCCACGTTACATTTCTGTGTTCTTTCCTTTGTTTTAATCATTAATCCGTGAAGTTTCTTCTTGTTTCTGCCCACGTTGCAGCTATTAGCTTCTGTCCAAATGACACTAATGGAAACAGAGGCTTTGCTATTCACACGGCAAGTTAATTCAAGTTAACTTTAAGTGTTCTAAATATTCACATCTCCTGGTCCTTGACTTCTGAGTGCAGAGGTAATTTAATTCTGCTCAGAGTCCTCATGCACCTCTTGAACCTCTGTGTAATGTTTGCTGGCACAAAGTTAAAGAGGGCTCTGCGCTGACAAAGTTCAAAAAGGCCCAGGTGGCTCGACTCGACGCAAAGCTTTATCGCCAAATGCTGCTCGCTGATGAACATTGCGGAGCAGGGGGGGAGGCACTGAGTGAGACTGCTGCTGCTCAGACGACTGTTTTCACAGTGGAGCGAGAGCAGCAGAGCATAAAACCTGCCAGGGTCCCACAGGGATCATCCAGGTTGAAACTGCACAAACCCAAGTTTACTGTGAGCACTTTGAAGTGAAGCAGTCACCGACCTGCTGCTCGTCCTCTTTCTTCTAAAGCACAACAAAAGAGTTTAATGACTTCTGGAAAGTTTTCTTTTTGGTCCCAAATGATTTGTTTGTTTGGTAAAAAGCACGACATTGTAAAAGCTATACTAAGCCTTGAGTATCATACTACTGCATTTTCTTAAGGAACAACAACAACAAATGAAATATCTTGTATTTTGTATCAGATCTGGATAAAATATGTTTTCCAATCAAAATAATAATAGTAGACAGTTCAGTCTTGGGGAAGTGTTTTGCTGTTTCATTGCTCTACAGATTGAGTTTTGGTATTATGGCTCAAATTTAGGTTCTGAAAATCAGCTAAAAGTAATCTAGGGCATGTAGCATTTCTTTTGTTGGGCACAACAGTGCACAAGGACAACATTATCGCTATGAATTTATATACTGCTTATCTACAGTGTATGATTTCACATTAAAGCCCACGATGCCTTTTCCACACTTTTTGATTTACTGAAGAGAAAATCCAACACTTTCATGTGGATGTCCAATCACTGTTGATGGTAATTGTAGTCAACTGAAGCAATGAAATATTCAGTTTGTGCTGTATTGACGGAAAAAGCTGAGTTTTCTGAGTTGTCCCAGCCGTTCTTGCAGTGCCTACATGTACCACAATGCATTGTATCACAAAAAAAAAAACCAAACCCACAGACTTTGAAGTCATGATTGCGACATTCAGGCTGTTTCAGCCTGTCAGGTTTATCAATCAGATACCTTCATCACAGTCAGCAGCACTGAGAAGCACCGTGACCACCCTGCAGCTCCTCCAACATAACACACAGCTGCGAAACAGGAAATGAAGATCGCTGAAACAGCAACACCAACCAGGAAGTGACATTCCCAGTGAACGGACCTTTCCTCAGCTGGTGACAAGAGGCAACAAGTGAAAGTATGTGACAACAATGCTGCATGTGTTGATGACAGTCAGCCGGCCAAACACTTCAGTCAAGAGCAAAGACCTCAGTGGGCACTGACTGGATGACCACTCCAACAATACGTCAATCATTTCACCAATCAATCAATTACAATCAATTACTGAAATTTTGGGCAAGTTAGATCATCATGAGTTAATGGAAGAAGTTCAAGTGAGTGCATCACCGGGGTTTCCTCACTCCGTCATCATGCTCTGCAAAACAGGTGAACCTTTGAGGTTTGCTGCAAAGTGAGCGCGTGTGTATGTGTGTGTTTGTAAGCGATAGCACCGGGCTGCGGTAAGCCCACTGTGTCTTTTCCTGTTGCCATGTTGCTGGTTTGGTATTTTGATGCTTGAGTTTTACCCAGTCAGTTCTGTTGCAATATTTTGTGACATTATCCGTATTTAAACCTACACTAGTTCTTTTTCAAGCAATTTATTTGTAGTCCTGGAGGCGTGGCTCAGCACCATGGCAACTCAATCTTTAGCTATCGTGGACGGCCAAGAACAAATAGCCACTGCAAACTGATCGAGTGTAGTGTTGGTACATATGCACAAGAAAATGGCGAACTTCGTAGTTTTCTCTTAACTTTGTGAGGCAGCTGGAGAAAACTAACCTGCTTACAAGATCACAATATCATGAAATCCATCTTGCCAGGTTCCAAGCTATCCATACCCAGCTGGCAGACTGGTGATCGGACAAGTCAGCATCCTTTAAGGAAGTACTTGCATGAGCTACAGGTGTGGTTTATGTGTTTGACGCTCAGCAAACAACAATAGCGTCTATGGATGTGGTTAGCACAGATGCTGCTACAGCATCAGTTCTATTAGAACTGGAGAGTTTTTTTTCATTGATTGTTTCCACTGTTCTCCCAACTGACTTCAGTAAGAGTTCAGTTTACTGAGTGGCTCTGCTGGACATATCAGGTTTGGTGATTGGTTGAAGTCAGACCATCGACGGTGACAGACAGATGGTTTATCCAATCACCTGCCAAAGTGCGTGCCCTTTTCTAAACAATTTCCAATAGGGCTGTCAGAGTGAATGAGTTAA
>MDSQ01000226.1_pt1 | contig 12203 bp, 7 predicted proteins | sample 1008251 | NCBI WGS metagenome assembly MDSQ01 (sample SAMN05526597, study PRJNA338239) | gut metagenome | isolation source: Hindgut content | host: Naso unicornis | place: Saudi Arabia: Red Sea | collected 2016-05
TATGTGTGTGTATGTGTGTGTGTGTGTGTGTGTGTGTGTGTGTGTGTGTTAATCTTCAATGATAATACTACAGGGTCTTCCAGGGTCCCCATCCTAGCCTTTTTTGCTAGTAATGCACCGACTGAGCTGCCTCCTGAGTAAAGACACACATGCTTTTTTCAGTAATTCAACACTTTTCTTTCCTTCTGTACAGTTTATCAACACTACAGAAAGTACAGATCAAAAAGCAGGAAATGATGGCAGCCTGACAAGGTACCACACATGAAAATGAAAATTGCCCGCTGAGATGAAACGGCCACGGAGGTAGATGAGATGGAAAATGGAAGGATTTTAGTGGACAAGTTGATAGGTTGTAGCCCTCTAATCACAGTGCCATTAGCAGCTGCCTCCCTAAGGGTTTGTTCATCGCCCTCATTGCCCAAGACAGCACTGACAGAATATTAACAAGCTACCAACGGCCTGCAGAAAGCCATTAGGTCCTGAGCTGAAGAGCAGAACCAGGAACTAGCTGCCACACAGCAGCAATTTAAGATACCAGGTTGCACTTTTATGCACTAAAAGAAAATTAAAAATAACAGGTTTGTTTAGGGTTATGTAACTTATGCACTATTTTTTCAAAGAGCGGTTCCTGATTTCCTCACTGTTCTTTCTTTAATCACAGTATTTTCCTCTGAGTTACCTCCACTCTGCGGACTTAATCTCCTTGTTGTAACCTTAATTTTGCATTAATTCATAATTTGCTGCAAGTGTGAGAGCACGGGGAGTTTTACAGCCTCTGACCCACAGATGCATGTTGCATTTAAGTGCTAATAGAAAACTTGGACTCATGGCACATTCTCGCCACATTCTTGTGGAATTTCAAACTGGGAAAAATGTTTTTCCCAACCTATACAGCAGCTTTCATCAGACAACATGTAATTGTTTTAGTTTAGAATTTATGTGTCGTATGGCTTTATTTATTGCAACCTCATATTCACTGACTTTACAAATTTTTGTTACATCAAGCATGCAGAGGATGTGTCCCTGTCTTGATTCCTATGGTTGTAAATAAACAGGAAAAGAGAAAAAAAATAAAGACAGGAGAAAAAGAGAAAGAAGGAAAATGTTATTAGCTTAATGAACTTCAAGTAATAAATAATTATATATCTATAGTATACTGGTATTTAATCAAATTGCATTTATCCATGAAGTCGTGAAATTGCTTGGGCACAAATTGTTTCACACATTTTAAATCTTGCTTTTATTTGTGGATCATAAAACAAGCATCTGGCATTAATACTGAGACTGATCCCTGTCCGTAAACTTCACTTATCTTTAAAATACATCTTCCTCTTCCTCCTGTGTGACATCCATTTCAACCCATTACTTCACCTTCCTCTCTTTGCAGTCTAAACAGCTCATCATGCAGGTCTGGATGTCTTCCTGCTTCCCCCTCTCCTAACAGGTACTTTCCCCTGGGAGCAGTAGGGAGGGAGAAGCAGGATAATGACAGAGGTAGAGGATGATGATGAAGAGGAAGAGAGGGACGAGGGAACAGCTGTGGGTTGTGGATGTTAGCAACAGGTAGGGAGGGGAGATTATTTCACTGACTTCTTCATGACTCTTTCTTCTCCTTCATTTTCTGAGGTTTATTCACATTTTAACGGTGTTGACATTTATGTGAGTGTGTGTAAATGTGTGTGTGTGTGTGTGTGTGTGTGTGTGTGTGCTGAGGTAGAAAATAACCCGCAGTTCATTAGCCCCGTGCCATCGGATTAACGAGAATCATCTGAGGGCTAATGAGTAATAAGTGGGCAAGCATTACAGATGTGACTGGCAGACTGAGTGGGTGGGTGACGTGGACGAAGTGAGGGAGGCGGAGGGGGTGGAGCTTAAAGAGAGACAAGAAGACGAAGGAAGGAAATCATGGAAGGGAAAAGCAGATAGGGGCTGAAAAGAAAACACTGCACTTAAGAGACGTGCAAAAGAGCAGAGGGCAAACAGTTCAGAGGTCACGGAGACAAACAGTGTTTCTATGGCAACCAGCCTCATTACAGAGCTGCCTTAATCGTATCATACTTCTGTGGAAACTGCAGCCAATCACGTGACAGGAGAGTAAAAGGTCACAGACCAGCATGGACAGTAACAACTGCTGATGTTATTGGAGAGCTGCCTGAGTCGCATAATGACTGTCTGTCTGTCTGTCTGTCGTTCTGTCTGTCTGTCTGTGGTCGGTGGACCCACATGACCAACTGGCTGACTCTACTAAAGAGTGGGAGGGCTGCATATTGAACAATCAATACTTTTTCAGTCCAGACTGAAATGTGTATGCAGCATCAGGTATCAAAAACTTTAAAGTTCTAAAAGTGGCATTTAATTTCTGATCAGATTTTTGTTTTTACTTCCTCTCTGATCTTATTTGTCTTGTTTTAGTTTGAATCTGAGCGAGTTGCATGACATTCCCCATGTCTCTCCTCTCGTTTCCTGTGAGGTCCCAGTTTCTCCATTGCACATTTGATGGCAGCAGAGTTCTTTGAACAGCCCTCGGTAGGGCGTGTCCTGTAGTCTGGGGGCTTGTTGGTGCCATCTTAACCAAATAGCATGTAGCGAAACGAATTGGGAGTTAGGAAGTGCATCGATCCTATGGTTTCTTGATTAATTTAACCTATAAAGCCTTCATCTGTTTACTCTCCGCCACCACAATGCCTTCAGTTCAGAGCCTGACGATGACGTATGACGCGCTGAACGAGAGCGGGACGTTCTCGGAGGGAGACACTTTAACTGGCAAAGTAACTCTGGTCTTATTAAAAGCCACCACAGTAGAAAGCCTGTTTGTAAAAGCTAAAGGAGACGCTGAAGTGCGCTGGACGAGAAAGAGCGGCGATCGCACTTACACGTACTCTTCGCACAAGAGATATTTCAAACTGAAGCAGTTTTTAATTTCAGAGGAAACTAAGGGTAGGCGGTGTACATTTTGTTTGTTCTGCATGCCTTAACCCACTCAGCCAGGCTCTAACTTGCATGGCGTGATTATTTGTGTATGCTTTCTCCATTTTATCCAGTGATAGTCACTGTCGTGGTCAGTTAGGGATGTTTGCCTCTTCATTGCACTTACTCCAATTTTTTAAGAGTTACATCATAATATAAACAAATGTTGAATACAATGCTGACATCTTGAGAAAAAGTACTTAAGATGTGAATGAAATAAATATGACTGGACTAAAACTCAGCATGTGCAAACGCCCCCTCATTTTTAAATATAGGCCTGTATTTTAAACTGCTGGAATTATTTAAACAAGGTGTTAATGAGTTGGCATCTGTAATGTTTTTAGCTGGTTGTTTTGGAGCTAATCTGAGCTCTTATTTCATGACATTAATGTAACTGACAGTGTATTGAAATAAAGTCCAATGGAGTAAAAGCATTAAATTGAACTACTTGCTCGTCTCTTTAAAAATTGTACAGTTCTTGAGTAAAAGTAATTTGTTACTCTCCACTGTAATGCTTTATAGTAACCTAGAAACAGCTATGATGGCAGCAGACTGCTGTCAGTATTGAAGCCAGAAATCTTTTCCTTTCAGACACTGCTGTTTCCCCAGGAACTCATGTCTATCCATTCAGATTTTACATACCGCCACGGTGAGTATAGTGAGACAGTTCACCAAATCTTAATGTTTGTGCCATTATGATGGAACCGATTTTAGCAATCACAACTAAATAGCCTTCTCCTGCTCATTCTAAAAACTGATGTCAATTCAGTTCAGATTGCAGATCATGCATCTGCTTGTTCTCCATTACAGAAGCATGCCTTCATCCTTCAGAGGGAGATATGGGAAGATTGTCTACAGCCTGGAAGCCAAGCTGTCCAGGAGTTGGAGGATTGACCGTACAGTGGAAAAGGAGATCAATTTTGTCTCCAAGTCATTTCCAAACCTTCAATCTCTGATGGTGTGTGCAACAAAATTAATACATAGATACAAAAACCTCTGATTTGTTGCTTGATAGAAACTACATTCATTTTTTACACAGTATAGTATCTGTAGATTACATGTTGTAAAGTGATGCTGCAGTCATTGCCAGTTCATCATTAGGGGCTGGAGCAGAGAAAATGAAAAATATATATATTACATACATCAGTCAAGCCATATTCTGATTTTTTTTCCTAGTCGTATCTTGCCACAGATAAGTTTGCTTCTACTCGCTATTGTTGAGATATCCAGCTTTAAAACATACCCTGCTACTGCAATATAGCGGAGCTGATAAGGCATTTATACAGCTGATGTTGTAACATTTTATGGTAGGAAAAGCTCGGTCATAGTTTATAATTAAGACTGGCTGCATTCCATTTGGAGGTGTGCATTTATAATTTGAAAAATTATGTAAGCACATTTAAAGGTTTGGCTAATTGGAATGATAACAGCAGTTGCTCATGAGCTTATCCTGCTATGACAAATCTAAACATCTTGTGTGGTAATGGCATAAGCAGGAACTGGGTTTCAGTTTTGGCTCTAATTCTTGGAAAATTCCATGTAACAGCATCGTGTCTTTGCAGAAAGAGTGTCAGTTATTTTGGATAATTTACAAGCCTCCCTGTGGGCGGTTTGCAGAGATACCATGTAGTCTGCAGAAAGTGGTTCCAGTCAGAACTGCTCACAATGCAATCCTGTGTTATTGTCTCAATAGTGGAAGTGGATCAAAAGTAATTGTTTTTCTGTTTATTGCATTCTAGTCACGGCATGTTGGTTCAACAAACAAAGAGATGGGTTTCTTCTCTAGAGGAAGTGTGCACATGGACGTCGCTGTCGACAAGAGAGCTTATGCCCCAGGTAGTAAAATCCCTCCTCAAACATGGTAGGTTCAAAAGGAGATCTTCTGCTGAAGGCAGACAGTGAAAAACATTTTGGTCACGTGATTGTTGTCACAGCGAAGATTTTGCAAAATGGCAAACTAATTTAATAACACTTGCAGTAATGCTGTTGTCATTATAGTTACACAGTTGTCTTACCAAGCTTATTGCATTTGCTAAACAGAGGGAAACTGAATGCACTGTACAGTATTTTTTCATGCACACTTTTTTTTAATGTGTCATAGAAGAAGCACATGTACAACTAACACATTATAACACATTCCATGTAGATATGTCCATTGCAGTGCCCTAGTATTGTGCAGCTGGCTCACATGTAAGTTCCTGACACATTAAAATGTCTGCTATGAATACATTCTAATTAAGAGTTGAATTCAGCAAATCAGAATCATGCATATATACTGACAGGTTCAATGACAAATTGTCTTAAAGTGACTATGAGGAACTTTTAAGTATTTATGAAACAGTCTCATGATGCCTCTGATGATTATAAATTTCATGTAACAGCAAACGAGACCATTAGCGAAAAGACTTTTTTTTAATGTAGTTACTATTAATGCCCATGATTGGGTCCAAATCACCACAAACTCAGATGAAGGAATTTTTTAAAAATATATTTATTTTAAATTTTGTTGTTCTGTGCAATGACAATAAAGAATATTCTATGCCTATGCCTGTTAGTTTGCAACTTAGCATGTAACATTAATTCAAATGGCATTAATTAATGTTACATGCTAATTTAAATCAATTCAAATGAATTCTAATTAGCCTACAGAAAATAGAGGTAACAGGTCTCGGAGTGCGTTACGGCCATACAGCTGACTTACAACTTATTCCTCAGTCACATATAAATACATGACCTCGTCGCAGTCCATCCTGCAGTCTCTCTTTCACTCGCTTCCAAAACAAATGCAGACTTTGCCAGTGTTATGCTGAGTTCTGTCTGCTTCACACGCGCTAGCAAAGATATTTACGGCAGTAGGCGCTTGTGTCACGACCGCTTTTGTCCAAAGGGATCGCTAAAATCAACAAAATCTGAAAGTTCCTCATAGTCACTTTAAGAACACTGTGTTGTATTAGGTGGCACTGAAATTGAATAAATTGAAATTAACCCAAAATATTCTGTTTTTTTCTCCTCATAGGTGAAACCATAGCAATTGTTGCAAGAGTCAACAATTCCTCTTCCAGTGAGATGACTCCCAAATTCAGTTTAGTCCAGGATATAGTGTACCGCGCCCAAGGCAACACCAAACACGAGGGCACTGTTATCAGCAAAGTGGTTGACAACTGTATTAAACCCCAAACACGGATGGACGTAAAGTGTGCATTACAGATTCCTCGTGTTCTGCTTCAGACAATCCAGAACTGTGACATTATCTCGGTTGTATATCATTTAAGGGTAGGTAACAGTTTATCCCTATAGTAAAGCACTGTCTATTGACAGCTACTTAGAATCATTTTAGAAAACTGTTGACCCATGAATCTGTGTCATTAATATGTTTGTGACTGTAAGATGCTTCCTTGCTATTCTATTTTCAAAGTAAAGCATCATGTGCTAATAAAAATGTTTGGTTTTGTTTCAGGTTTACCTGGACATCAGTTTTGCTACCGATCCAGAGGTTAAGTTCCCTGTGGTTATATTTCCTTCTGACTTCACTCCTGGTGTTGCTGCAGGTCCCAATCCAGCGGGAGCTTTTGGGGGCCCTAGCAACAGTGACTTTGCTCCTCCTGCAGTGGCAATGGGTCCCTATCCTGCAGGGGCTTTTGGAGGCCCAGCCAACAGCAACTATCCTCCCTCCCCAGTTTTTATGGGTCCTTTTTCAGCATCCCCACGTTCTGGCAGGTATGGACAGCCAGCGGCCCAGAGTTATTCAGCACCACCACCTCAGTATCCTGCGCAGCCAGCATATGCGAGTGGGGGCTATAATAACCCAGTGCCACAGCCACCCACTTCATATGGAGATCCACTGTCATCCATGTCTCCTGTGCTTCACCCTCCACCAACTGCCCCAGTGTTTCCCCCACCCCCATCTGGACCCCAGATCCAACCATCTCCTTTATCTTCACCGTTTAACACATCCCCAAGTGCTCCTATGTACAACCTGCTGCCTTCCGCAACAGCGATGAACACAGACTTCCTGTCTCAAACAGATGAAGCTCCTCCAGCATATTCACTACTTTTCCCATCTTCTGCCACTGAAGAACCTGATGCCAAATAACAGAATCTGAAGCTGATGCAAGCCAATAGAATGTGTACTAAAATACTAACCATCAAATAACGAAATAGTGTCTTTAACACTTTATCAGTGTTGTAAAATGTGTGAATTTATAACAAAATAGCCATAATATGCAATATTTACTGTTGCATGTTAATATATACACAAAAAGGACCTTTGCATTGTAAGTGATGGTTGTTTTTTGGCCATTTCAGGTTGCTTGACAGCTTTGCTCAGCTGATTACATAACTACTCAAACCTCAGTCTTCAGGATACACTTTTATCTATGTATTTTACATGTCACGTGCAGATCAAGTGTCCTGAACTGATCAATTTCTTTTTCCAGTGTTAAAACTTTAACCTATCACTCTACCTCACTCTTCTGTTGGAGGGTAGTTGACAGGGACTGGACAACATGTACTGTACCAAGAAAAAAAAAAACTTTTTATATGGTTTTTGGTTAAAACAATCAACTCAGTGGCCTTTATATATATTTTTCCTGTATTTTCAGAGTTCAACATGAGACAACTACTTCTGTTTCATGATACAATATTCTGCAAGCCTGTTTTGTCATTCTTTCTAATTGCCAGTGTTTTATCTGACATATACATTTAAATAAAGAACAGTCAAAAGTGTCTTTGTGAATCTTTTACTGTGAGTGAGTGAGGACACTTTATCATTTAATTTACCTTAAGGGTACTTCAGTTTTCATTTGCATGAATTCTTCATGCAATACCTGTGAACAATCAGTAATGAACATAGACTAATAGTATCTCCCTGACATCATACAGGATCATTGCATTAATAAATACAAAGGAGTTTTGATCATCTTGATTTCTGACTTACTAATGATATTCATGTCTTCTTTATAGGTAAGTCTGCTGTTAAAGGGGCAAGACAGAATCCGACCAATCTGCTGAATTTCAAGAGTTGTGAGTATTTCAGCATTACTTGTTCATGACTTCATCATGTTTGTGGCCCATCAAAGCAGGACCATAGTCTGTTTACACTGACAAAATGATCGTTGGTGGTATGAAATCACGCAGGTAAGTAAAGTCAAATTGTTTCTTATTCAATCGTCTTTGTAACCCCTCAAACATAGCCAGCCTTTCTCTTTATTTAGGTATGTATTTGTAATGTATTTGAAAAATTACAACTTGAAATTAGTTCTTAATTTTGCACTTCATTGCCATTTTATTTGAGGGGCCACAAACATGATGAAGTCAATAAAAAGTAATGTGGCAGTAATCATAATAACATTTGGAATTTTGCAGATTGGTCAGGTTTTTTGTCTTGTCCCTTTAACTATAAAAAAGAGAAGACTTGAACATCATTACAAACTCAGAAGTCAGATTGACTGAAACACCTTAGTAAACACATTAATGTAATGAACCTGCATGAAGGTTATGATGAGGCATGAGATACTAGTTATAAATACGCATTACTGATAGTTCAACAGGTACATGCATGAATTCATGATAATTCATGCACCTTAACGGTAAAATGTGACTTAATTCTGTTCTAGTCCACAAGTTAGCACAGCCTAATAGTCTCAGTCTATAATAAATACACCTTATTTTTCTTTCATCTTTATATGAGCAGTGATTAATAAATTCGTGACCGAAAGGAAAAGATGAGTCATGCAGCCTTTATCACATGCACGTGCAGTTCAACTCTTAAAACTCCTACCTTACTTACGCGTTGGGTAGGACTGACAGTTGTCAGCACAGTTAAAAAAAAAAAGGACAGCTGTCATGCAGTCATCGGTATTGTGACTAATAATGGCGTCACTGATCATGCTCCATGGCAAAATGTTCATGCGCCACTGAGCAACTTTCATAGTTCTCCAATAATACATGCATGGGGCTATAGGGGACTATAAGTTGGCTGATTAATAACTTTCCTGAGTCACGCGTCGCTAGGTTTATACCAAAACCAAAACCCAAAAAAGCCCCTACATTTTAAGCTTACACACGTCATAAAATCTCTCAAATTTCGCAACAGTAAGTTGTAACATACAGACATGTAGGGTTATTTTGAGCGCGTTATCTTGTTTTCTCACTCATCAGGCGGAGCTACACAGTCTTGCAGCCAGCTGTGGACTGGCAGCAGGACTTTTTAAGCAACGCCTTAACAAACAAGAGCCCATGTGGAAGTATCGGGGCGCATTTTGCCGAAACATATAATGTCGCCTATCAAGAACTTCGCGCTGAATTATGAGACTCTTAATGTCTACGGCACCTTTTCTGAAGGGGATACAATTATAGGCACAGTCACTTTCACACTGACCAAAGAGAAAAAAGTGGAGAGCCTTTTCATTAAAGTCAAAGGGGATGCGCACGTAAGCTGGACGGAGGAATGGGGTGAAACGGAAACAACTTACAGCGACCACAAGAGATACTTCAAAGAAAAACACTTTTTAGTGGCAAAAAAGGCTTCAGGTGGGACAAAGAAATGTTTTGGGACTTTGATGTGTTTGTCCATCGTCACGCAATGTGGTTTTTTTAAATATTAAACTTTATTAACAGCAGACAAGTATTCTCAGTAATGAATGAATATACAACTGTACAAGTGTATACAACATACTGTACAAACATACAATTATGAACATGCCAGGGGATCATGAAAGAATGTTCAAAAAGAATGTTTTGATCATGTATAACGTTTGATGGGTTTGTTAGATGACGTGTCGACACACTGATTTCCCAGAATGCTCTGCGGCGCAACATCCACGTCATTGTTGCGCAGGCGCGGAGGTGTAGCGGCGGTGAGCTGAGGTGGACTTCTTTCCTTCAGTCACTGTGAAAGCAGCGGCGTAGACCTGCAGCTCGACCTCAGGAACAACACAAAACCTCCGACACGACTTCTCGGTCTCCAGAATGATCCGGATAGCCGCCTTCCTCGCTCTGCTGGTGGTCGCCTGCTCGGGTAAGTCAGCTGGGGAACTGGTGAGAAAGATCTGACGTTAATTAGCCTGTAATGCTAACGTTCACCAGCTTTAGCTAACGTTGTAGTTCATGTGCCCTAGTTCTGCTCTAAACTAGCTGTAGTTCAATAAAAGTCTTGGCGACATGTTTATAGATAAATAACACTGTGCAGACGACGCATTGCTGTCTAAAGTGCTAGCTAACCTCGGCTCTGCACTGTGCGGTGACAGGAGAGAGCTGCACGGACCCAGTGATCACTCCGTCGGCCTACACCACCTCGGACGCCGTCATCTCTTCAGAGTCTGTCTTCATCGTTGAGCTCAGCCTCGCCTGTGCCAACGGAGCTCAGGTAACAGTTCACCTCCAGCACTTCAAACAGACAGGCTGATTGATGTTATTGAATAGTTACCCCACATATATTCATTTCTGTCCTCTCCAGAGTGTGGCTCTGTATGCTGATGTCAATGGAAGACAGTTCCCTGTGACTAGAGGCCAGGATGTTGGTAAATACCAGGTATGGTTGTGGCCTAATGCTTACGTGAACTGATTATAGCATTTACTCTCACAGAATTGGAGGTGCTTGTAGTTAGAAGATCTGACAAAGTAATGTCTGTTATTTAATTGCAATCTGAGTTCTCCTGTTGTTACTCTGCACCACGCATCTGCCCATACCACTAACTACAAGAAATATATTTGATGCCTAGGGCTTGTCCTCAGTTAAAGAATTATAATTCGATTATTATTAAAGGAGGTCTTTACCAGTTGGTGAGTTAATTTTCCTTGAAACTTTCAAAGAATTGTCAAGGTTTATTGTCCCTCCACACATAAATGATCTCTGAACACCTAGAGCTTATCGAAGGAAAAAATTACCGTAATGGCAGAGATGTGACTGTTGCTTTACCGTAATGGTTTAATAGGGCTCAAAACAAAATGCGGACATGCCCCACAACACCTTCACACATATAAATGGATGAGGGAAGATTGTAGCTTGCCAGAATGAACAATCTGACAAGCCAACCACTTCAAGCAGTGGTCAGGTGTGCATGGGTGTGTATGAAGGCACATCACTCTGAAGCTATCATGTTTTATTCTTCAATATTATGGCAGCTACAAACTCTGCTGCTTTCTGTTTATACAAGCTTGATCATTTTGAGCCTTGATCCATTCCTCTGTAGCTCCTTAACATTTTCCACAGCATCTCAGAGAATAATAAAGGCCCCCCCAAAAAATCTATTTGTCAGCATCTTACTTTTTCCCCACAGGTATCCTGGAGTCTTCCTCACAAGCAGGCCAGCTCTGGAACATATCAGGTCAAATTCTTCGATGAGGAGTCATACAGTGCCCTGCGCAAGGTTGGTGTTTGATGTATAGTTGGCTGTTGTTTACTGCCAGTGAGCTCGACTTATGTTGCAATGTGCTGTTTTAAAGAAAACCTTTTTAATTTTAATCATATGTGTAATCCCTTAGAATAGAAAAGACTTTATTGTCACAATACTGCAATGCAAAATGAGAATAGGAAGTATTCTCAGAGTATTCCCTTTGTTTCAGGCCCAGAGAAACAATGAAGATGTAAATGCCATCGAGCCCCTCTTCTCTGTCAACATTGATCACAGGGTGAGTTTCTCGCAAACAACGCAGATTGATTACATAAATGCAATCACAATCCTGATGCCATTAGCTGTGTAAAACTGAGTAAACACTCTCAAATTTAGGCATCTATATTAGAGGTGGGGGGAAAAAATCGATTTTCATTTCATTTTTCAGTCATGATTTTTTTATGGGATGATTTTAAAAATCTTTTTTTTCTTTGTTTTTGTTTTTTGCTTTGCCCTCCTGAGTCGGTATGTTTCTGTAAATTGTATTATGGTACAGTAGACAGCGATGACACAACATCAGAAAACCCTTTTGGTTTTGCACACCTCCAGGAAAGGCAGAGCTAGTAATGACTAAAGCTGTGTTTGATAATAATTAAAATAGCAATAATCAATGTTATTGAATAGCATGACCTGATATCACAATCCCAATAAATCAGGATCGCAGTACAAATCAAATCACCACCCAAGTATCATGATACCATCGATTCAGGACAGAAGCTAATTTTCTGAATGACTCTACAGTTCCTCTCAGCTAAAATGGAAAATGATCATGACAGAAAAACAACCAAACAAACAAAAAAACTGTAGTGGATTCAAGACATAGTTTTTTTTTTTTAATACAAA
>MDSQ01000227.1_pt1 | contig 12198 bp, 8 predicted proteins | sample 1008251 | NCBI WGS metagenome assembly MDSQ01 (sample SAMN05526597, study PRJNA338239) | gut metagenome | isolation source: Hindgut content | host: Naso unicornis | place: Saudi Arabia: Red Sea | collected 2016-05
ATATACAGGAGAATATGCATAGTTGTTAATGTATTTCACTTGGTTAGCAACAGCTTTACTTTGGGACTCGATTTCTTCTATAACAGATTGGTCTTGTTTGCAAATGTGGCCAACTTTATACGAAATTTGTTGCAACTGGCGCTTAACACGGTTACCACCAAAAGCTAGATAAAAAAGCCCCCCAAAGATTGGAACAGTTAAAATGGGAATAATCCAAGCTAACTTATATGCCGGATTGTCAGTGCGATTAACAATATAGACAACAACAATTAAACTAATAAGCATTAAAATAATGTAGAGATATACAAAGTATTCGCTTAGCATAATTATTGTGTAGCCTAGGAAAAATAATTGTAAAACTAAAAGCAGGCCAATAATAAACATACGACCTACTAAGAACTTAAAAATTTTTTTAAGCAAAATCCCCACCTCCTTATATATTATATTCTCGTTAGCATGGCCGGTTTTCAAAATAAAAATACGTAGGCCATAAGAGGTGTTAGAAAATTAGGCTGATTAGCAAAAATATATAGTAGTATTGTAAAAAATGGCCAAAAAGTTGTTCTTTTGGATATTGTGCTACAAAAAAAATCAAAAATAACATTAAATTCCATCAAATACCACCTTTATTATTTTAAGAATTAGTGTTATAGTGTAATGGGAGGTGGAAATATGAACCAAAAATTTACAGCATCAATTGCAGCGGATTTAGTAAAACAGCTTAAAATTAATTGTGTAGAAAACGACGTAACTAGAAACATGGTATTAGAAGAATTAGTTGCAGGTTATCTGGCAGGAGATTTCAAGCTAAAATGTATTCGCTACTAATAGCGAAATAATCAAGGGTGCTCTGCAACATATCATAATCAGCAGATACACCCTAATCACTAAACTTAACTTTTTCGTAATATTATATCATTATTACCCAAGGGGGCGTTAATGAACGAAATACTGTGTTTTAAACACATAAGAAGTAATAAAAACCATCATGTAATATATAATCAGGGCTTCTTATAGCTAAAAAAGATGGCGCAATAAATAACTACGTCATCTTTTTTTATGAAATAATATTGTAGCGAAATAATAAAATTATCGTTGACGCTTAAACACATAAGAAGAAATCAACATAAGCACAGCTACACATAATAAGAACACAGGATAGAGGCTCATACTAAACCAATCAGCAATTAAGCCGAAAATAGCAGGAGCGAAAATAACACCAGTATAAGCGCTAGCCATTTCTACGCCAATAATAGATTGAGAAAACTGCTGGCCAAAGTTAGCAGGAGTAGAATGAATGATAGCAGGGTAAATAGGAGCGCAGCCTACGCCAATTACGATTAAGCCAAATAATGAAATAGGCTGAATAAACAGCATAACACAGCCGATTAGAATAATAGCTTCGCCTAAGCCAATCATAAAATTATCACCAAATTTATCAGCAATAAACCCACTAATAAACCTACCAAACGTAATCCCAATAAAAAAGTAAGAAGCATATCTAGCCGCAATTTCAGCCTCAACACCTCTAACTTCCACCAAATAACTACTAGCCCAAATGCCGGCAGTTGATTCTAAAGCACAATAGCAAAAGAAAGTAAACAGCGTAAGTTTAACACCTTTAATCTGAATAATATCTTTAAACTTAATTTCTATATTTTCCACAGCCACATCTACGCTAGCACATTGCATCGCGCTCACCTTCTTAAACAAACTCACGTTAGCTAAAACAATAAAAGCCAGCACAACTTGTATGTAACTAACAAATCTAAAACCGCTATTCCACCCCATATTATTAAGTAAAGCAAAGCTCATAATATACGGACTAATAGACACACCAACGCCCCAGAAGCAATGTAGCCAGCTCATATGGCTAGATTTATAATGAAGAGCAACGTAATTATTAATAGCGGCATCAATAGCACCGGCCGCCAAGCCGTATGGTAGCGCCCATAGACATAACATCCAAAAATGCGTGCTAAGTGAATAACCGATTAACGAAACGGCGGATAAAAAAATACTCGCAACTACAACTACAGCGACACCGAATCTTTTAGTTAGCCTATCTGAATTTAAGCTAGAAACGATTGTGCCTGCTGCTATTACAATCGTTAACACACCCATATACGACATAGAAACATCAAGCTCCAGATGCATTACAGGCCAAGCGGAGCCGATTAACGAATCTGGCAGCCCGAGACTTATAAAAATTAAGTAAATTACTGCTAATAATAATGAATACATATATTTTACCCTCCTAAAAAAATTTCTCCAAGCTTAGTAGCTAAATAAAAGTATATGCAAAAAAGCTTACAAAATTGCAAGCTCCTTTGAGGTTAATGATTGTAAATAGAAAACCCATTTCTACCGCGGTTTTTTGTTTCATATAAAGCCTTATCAGCATTTTCATAAAGCGTATCAAAATCAGCGCCAGCCTGAGGATATAAAGCCGCCCCAATGCTTGGAGTCACCGAGAAAATAGCATCGGTAGTAATAATTTCTTCACGTAGCGCAATAACCAATTGACTAAGCAACAATTGCAACTCACCCGTAGATTTAACATCAGAAATAAACACCATAAATTCATCGCCGCCAATTCGCCCACAAATATTTTTATCATTGCCACTACTAGTGCAGAAGCTGCGCAACCTATTCGCATAAGTCTTAATAACTTTATCGCCCACCGGATGCCCATATTTATCATTGATATTTTTAAACAAATCAATATCAATAATAACAATAGCATGCACCACATCAGGAGATTGGTCTGCCAAAACATTTAAAATATGAGAAGTAGTTGCAGCCTTATTTAGCAAGCCCGTAAGCGAGTCTTGTTGAGCAATAGCGATAAATTCAGCCTCCCTCATCTTATCTTCATGAATTTGCTGCCTATACAAAATCATCTGGATAGACTCATCGGAACTCCAATAAAAAATTCTAATTTTAATCCGCTTCCACTCGTAGTTACTTTTTCTATCCTTCATCATAATATCATATTCAATATCGCACAAACCTTGGTGATATAAATCAATCATATGCTCCCTATCCAACTTAGTCACAAACTCGTGTGCTTGCTCTGCCTTAACTTGATTTTGCGCCACGACCCTTAATATTTGGTCATAAGATAAATTGGGGTCAATTCCTACCGATTTTAAATAATCCCGAGTCTCTGGTTTATCAATTCTATTGTTAGTCAAATCGATTTCTAAAATATTTTCATATAACTCCTTAGTAGATTTATATAGCAGCTCTTTATATTCCACATAGTGATTAGTTAAAATCTCAATAGTTTGTTTATTATACCTAAAAATAATATAACTAATCGCACTTAAAATAATAAATACAACGAAAATGCCAGACATAATCGAAGCTATTAAATAAGTTTGAAATAATTGCACACTCATATCGTTAGTAACCATAAGGTGCCAATCAATAATAGGTATATGGGTAATATTTACAAAAGTGTTGTCCGAATTCGAGTTATCCCAAAAAGTACAGATATTGTCTGCAGTCAACTGAGCTAAATAATATTGATGCTCATCAGTTAGAGGCTGCTGCACGCCGATGTATTGCATGTTATGCAAATTATCTTCATATAATAACCAAACTTGCGCATCATATTTATCAGCATATTCCATTAACATATTTTCCAAATGCGAGATTTTAATACTAACGCCTATAGCACCCATAAGTTCGCCGTCATCATTCATAACAGCGCAGTTCATATACACAGCTTCCAAATCATAATCCACATTTAAAACGTACTCAGCTCCTAAATCCACAAAATCATAGTACCAATCTTCAGCGCAAATAAGGTCATTGGACGTATAATGCCTATGTGTATAGTTAGAAACTAAAAAAATAGAGTCGTATTCATATTTACTTTTGTAAGTACCTAAATAATTTTGCACCTTATCAATATACTGCTCATTATCAGGGTCATCTCGTTTTTCTAGCAATAATTCCTTAAGCAACGGGTCATTAGCCATAGTCATAGCCACTTGAAGCGGTTCTACAAAATAAGCTTCAAGCTGATAGTAAACCGATTCAGACACAAGGCTAGCCACGCGCTCTAGGTCGTATTTTTGCATAGCGGTTTTTGAATTGTAGCTAATGATAGCAGTAGCTAAAGTTTGTACAATTAGTAAAACACAGATAAGAACATTGGCCTTCAATAAAACTTTTCTTTTCATTACTCTCCCCCCAAAATAATTTTTAAATTTTAAATTTTAAATATATTAGCTTTGTTATAAATATATGCAAAACAAAGTAGTCCGTTACAATATTAATTGGTAACTAAACGACTAAACTTAAAATTTAACTATAACAAAATAAGGTGATTAGTATGAATTTTTTTTAATAAAAAAAGAGTATCGCATAAAATACGATACCCGTTACAGATTAATTTGAAAAAGTTGCAGTTTTATCTACATCATTAAATTCTACATTTAAACCTAACGCTAGAGCAATATACTTAGCTGGTGCATAAGAGCGGTCATTTACAATTTGCATTGCCTCATCCGCATAAATTGGCTGTCCATTTTTATAAATAATGTTGCTACCGTTAGTTAACGAAATTAAGTTATCACCATTTTTAATAGTCACATGCCCACCGCTAGAAAATAAAATATTATCTTCATGAATGTTAAAGAAGGTCGCTAAATCTCTAACACCAACCATAGTTCTACCGCTATCTGATAAAAACGGCTGCGCCACCAGCTCCACAAAGCTATCATTAACACTAGCTGTACCAGTAGCAAAATTAACTTGCGCCACCAACTGCTCAGCGTAAATATCATTACCAACGACTAAATAATTATCCACCTCTTTATACTTATTAAACATATCAGAGTACTCAACGTTGGTACCGTACTTAGCATTAGAGAAATCTACAGCAGAACCGCCAATATACATATCGTAACTACCGCGCGGAGTACCGCCCCAAACGTCATACTCAATGTTAGAAAGCGTAATAGTCCCAGGACCGCTCATCGACTCCTCTTCAATCGTAATAATAATCATACCATCTTTAACTTCAACATCAACCTCAATTCCGCTACTGCTGTCCACCTCAAAATCCACGTCTTGGATTTTAATCGCTTGGTTAGAATCCTCAATATCAATAATAATTTGAGACCCATCCCTAAACATTTCCTCATCAGTCTCAGTAATTACAATAGTACCATGAGTTTGCGATTTAACGCCAAGCTCCACATTAACCTTATCCCACGCAACTGTAAAAGCAGCTTCTGAAGTACCTAAAAACAGCAATAAGTCATCATCTAAATTTCTGCTTTCAATACCTAAATAAATATCGCCAGTCTCATCCACATTAGCCCCAATTTCAAGCTCAAAATATAGATTATCTAACATACGATGAACATCCTCAGTATACTGCGCTGTATTAGTGCTACTAGTAATAACCCCTCTTTGTTGAGCAGCAGAAATAAGCGCCGCAATATCTAACACAACTTCATCAGCATCATCCTCATCGCTAACAGTTAAAATATTGCCATCATTGTGGATAATAGCTCCATCGAATTCAAATTCCACCGATTCAATATCATCCACAACAAAATATCCTTTATCCAACGTTAAGTAAAAAACATCGCGCGCATTAATAGCACCGTCAATTATTTCATGAAGCGAAATTTCTGCCGCCATAGTGTCTTGCCCTGCAATTAACTCAATCTCATTGTAAGCCTGGAACACAACATGGTCATCCACCACTTTAGCAATTACATCTCTAATAGAAACGCTTCTAGAAGACGTAAAATCGCTAATATCATGCCCTACCACGCCAGTTGGCAACTTAGTTTTGCTAAGCTCGACCTCAGTAACCTCAACCTCCAAATCGCCTAACGATAAATCCGACGTTCTACTTTTAAGGTTTACAGGCAAATTAGCCAGCTCCACATAGCCTTTTAAACTTCTATCAGAATTAGAAGTGTCTAATATGTTAATAACCATCTCTTCTTCATCAATCGCAATAACCTGCACAGCTAAATAGTCAGTTACACTAGCCAGTCCACCAGTAAAGCCTACGTAATGACTGTTAGTTAAATCTCTAGCGCCAGGAATTAAGTTAGAATTATCAACGGCCGAACCTAAATATAAATAATCGCCTTCATTTAAATCCCATTCCAATCTGCTGTTTTTAAGCTGCACCAAATAGTTAACGCCTGCGCCTTTAACTTGTCCAATCTCAGGATGCCCCGACTCATTTACAGCAGTAGAAGTAGTTTGTGCAAAAGCGCCAGCTTTATTTTCTTGGAAACGAATGCTACCTAAAGTACCGTGCCCTTCAGTAGAAAGGTAACCTTGCGCGCCAATAGAAATGCTAGTGTTATATCTAGAAACGTCAGAATTAGAGCTTAACTTAATTTCAGTTTGCGAAGAAATACCGCCGCCGCCAGTAATGCTTACAGCAGGATTAGTACCTGTAACTTGCATCGCCAGTGGTAAAGTTAAAAAAGCATCTCTATCAAAATTTTGGAAAAGCGTAACAGTTAGCTGAGTATTATTATTTCTAGCGATTCTAAAATCCTCACGCCATACACCATCAGAGCCTTGGATAAATTGAAAATAAATCCCGTTTCTTACAATAAAAGCTCTGCTGTGGCCATCAATATTAAGCGTAACAGTAGGAGTATCGCCATAGCCTTCCACATCCACAATATTTACATGCGAAGCTATAACGTAATTCCCTGCCTCATCTTTAATATAATTGCCAAAGTTATCTACCGCATAAATTTCAGTATTAGAATATAGCTCATTAGAAAAGCTAACATCGCTACCATCAATAAGGAAGCTTAATCCACTTCCTACATTAATCACGTTTGCAGTATTTTTCATACTAAGTTCAATAGCTGGCGCTGTAGTCATTACATTAGTAAATGGATAAGAAAACTTATCGCCATAAACCATATCGCGAGTAGATGATGGCGACGTTGAAGTTGCAGCTAAAGTTGTCATAACTGGAGCTGCTGATGCTACTACTGCTGTTGCTAATGCTACTGCTGCCATTTTTCTTTGTAGTTTCATATTAAATTCCCCCATCTTTTTATATTATCAACATTATGTAGGGCTACTCCCTACTTACATTACAAGTATATACTATACGTTGACATACGTCAATATAACTGCGCCATTTGTAAAAAAATTGTAATATAATGCGTTGATAATAACACTGTAGAATGCTAGAATGTAATAAAATTGCAATAAAAAAACAGGCGACATATCACCTGTTTACTCTTCCACCAACTCCACAACCTTCTCATTCACCGCAACAGGATGAATTTTAACATGCACATCATCAAGCTGAGAAATCTCAACCTCAGCAGGAGCATTCATCATAACATCCATAGCGTTTTTATTCATAGGGAATGGAATAATCTCCTTAATGCTATCCTCACCAGTAATTAGCATAATCATCCTATCAACCCCAGGCGCAATACCAGCATGAGGCGGCGCTCCGTAGTGGAAAGCATTATACATAGCAGGGAACTTAGCTCTAACAACATCCTCACCAAGGCCCACAATGCTAAACGCCTTAACCATAAGCTCTGGGTCGTGATTACGAACAGCGCCCGACGAAAGTTCAATGCCGTTACAAACTAAATCATACTGATACGCTAAAATATTAAGAGGGTCGTCATTAATTAACGCCTCCATACCTCCTTGTGGCATAGAAAACGGATTATGGCAAAACTCAATCTTACCAGAATCTTCATCTAGTTCATACATAGGGAAATCAACAATCCAGCAGAATTCATAACAATCCTTTTTCATATGAGCATCACAATTAGCGCCTAAGAAATTACGAAGCACACCAGCAGTTTTTTGAGCCTTAGATTTAGTACCAGCAGTCAGCCCAACAAAATCGCCAACTTTTAGTTTAAGAGTCTTAATAACATCCTCTTTAATATCCACCAAAAACTTACTAATACCGCCTACAAAATCGCCCTTCTCATCATATCTAAACCAAAAAGCCTTATTTTCAGCCTGCACAAACACATCATTACAGATTTTATCAATAACTTTACGGCTTGCTTCAAACTTATCCACAACAATAGCCTTAACGACTTGTCCATCAAACGGCTCAAAGCCACAATTAGAAAGCAACGCAGTAGCATCTTGCACAGTTAAATCATTTCTAAGGTCAGGCTTATCAGAACCATATAACTCAAGCGCTTGAAGGTAAGGAATGCGAACAAAAGGCGCGTCAGAAGCATTATTATAAATACCAAATTTGGCAAAAATAGCAGGAAGCACGTCTTCAATAACAGCAAACACATCTTCTTGAGTTGCAAAAGCCATCTCCATATCCAGCTGATAAAACTCGCCAGGCGCTCTATCAGCCCTAGCATCTTCATCCCTAAAACAAGGCGCGATTTGGAAATATCTATCGAACCCAGAAGCCATAAGAATTTGCTTAAACTGCTGTGGAGCTTGAGGCAAGGCATAAAACTTACCAGGATGAAGCCTAGCCGGCACAAGATAATCCCTAGCACCTTCTGGCGACGAGCACGTTAAAATAGGCGTAGTGATTTCAATGAAACCAAGCTCGCTCATACGCATTCTTATATCAGCAATAACTTTAGTACGCGTAATAATTTTATCCTTAATCGCAGGATTTCTAAGGTCTAAGTAACGGTATTTAAGCCTAGTATTATCATCAGCATCAGTAGAGCGGTTAATCTCAAACGGCAAAGCAGCATGAGTACACTTACCAAGCACTTCCATCCGAGATGGCACAATCTCAATGTCGCCAGTAGCAATATTCGGATTTTTGCTAGAACGCTCTCTAACAACGCCTTCAAACAGCAAAGTGGATTCGGTATTAATAACAGAAAGCCTATCCATCATCTGCTCAGAATCAATAACAATTTGAGTGGTGCCATAGAAATCTCTAAGGATAAGAAAACCTAGGTTTTTAGAAACTTTACGCAAGTTTTCAAACCAGCCTACGACAATAACATTTTCATCCTCGTTTTCAAGGCGTAATTCATTACACGTATGTGTTCTAGATTGCATATTAATCACTTCTTTCATATAATATATAGGCGCAGTATAGCATAAGTCAAAACTTAGTTCAAGGCGCATAAAAAAAAGGCCGAAGCCTTTTTAATTTTCTAATTTCTCTAAATATGAAGTATAAGCCTCTTGATAAGTATCAAGAACAATAGATAAACCAAGCTTCTCAAGCTCCGCTAAATACATATCCCACTCAGCATCAATAACGCTAGGGTCGCCAATAATCCACTTTTGCACCATCTCATTAGTATACATATTAATGTTAGGCAGCCTATTGTCAATTACCTGCTTTTGCTCAACATTCCAAGGTAGCGGCGGCATCTGGATTACAGAGTAATCATTTTCGGTATATAAATCCACCCCAGCACGCCCGATTTCATGAGTCCACTGATATTCGTATTCATAATCCATCCAATAACCATGCTTTAGCTGCGTACCAATGTAAGTTTCCAAAAAGATATTAACAGCAACATTCTCATCATTGTTTAAAACGTAATCATTAAAAGTAGGTTTGCCATCAACCATATCATAACTTAAGCCTTCCACACCGTAATTACTTAAAATACGCCCGTAATCAGAATAAATATAATCCATATAAGCAAAAGCCGCCTCAGGATTGCTACAATTAGGAGTCACAGCCCAACCATCAGGCTTAACCTTTAGACGAGAATGCTCTTCCCACTGATTGCCAGTAGCAGTAATAGGAGGCGCAATAACCTCAAATTTAAAGCCATCAATGTTAACGCCGTCATTGTAAGCTGAAGTAGAAGGAGTCCATTCATGAGTCATACCGCCAATATCTTTAGGCAAATACTCAACGCGAGAAGCAACGCCTTTAGTGAAAATTTCTCTATCAATAAGCCCCATATCATACCAACGCGATAGATTTTCTAGCCCCACTTTAAACTCTGGAGTAGACCACGCAAAATACACAGAACCATCCTCAGTTGGAATAACCTTTTCAACGTAACTATCCATACCATAGCAACGAGCATCCCATAAATTAACTAAACGCATCATCTCCATCCAGTTATCATTAAAATACGGAATTTCATCGTTAATGCCATTGCCATTAGGGTCATCATATTTAAAGGCAATAAGCACATTTTCAAGCTCCTCAACAGTAGTAGGCACCTCTAGGCCGAGATTATCCAACCAGTCGGTGCGCATAAAATATGTACGAGCAACGCCGCCAGATTGAATGTAAGGAATGTGATAAATGTTACCGTCCCAAGCGGTAATAGCAGCTTCTACATCAGGATTATCATCTAGAAACGCTCTAAAGTTAGGCAAGTTATCCCAGTAGTCATTAAGAGGAAGGAAACCGCCTTCTGGCCCATATTGCATAAAGTAGCTAGCAATGTTATCACCGCCATAAATATCAGAAGGAAAGCGGTCAACAGCTTGCAACAGCAGTTGCTCAACAGAATTAGTACCAACTGGATTAGCAGTATTTTTTAACGAAATATTCGTAATTTCTTGCATTTCTTTAAAAACTGGCCAATCTTCGTTAAAAGCATACGTATTTCGCGCATGATAATGGAAGGTGAACTCCTCAGGCTGAGCTAACGGAAAATCCATCCCCATTGGAGAGCCATATTCATCAGTCCACGTTTCATTAGTTACTGCTTCAGTCTCATTAGTTGCTGCTGGAGTTTCATTAGACACAACAGGAGGTTCAACCGCTGGAGCTTCAGTTGATGCCGAACTACAGCCTACCATAACCATACTGCCTATAATAAAGAAAAAACCTTTTTTCATATACACATCCCCCTTTGGATTGCTTATACATAATTTAACAATTTTAGGTTTAAATTTAAAGCTTGATTTGAGTATATTATATAACACAATTGCCCTAATGTCAATGTATTTATAATGTTTTTACATATAACCTTTTGCTATCTCTTCTTTAATTATAGTGATAAATTATAAAAAATTTAACATTGCTTAATCCGATTCATTAAACATTTAGCTATATTATTAGCAAGCGCTACTGGCACAGCATTACCAATAAGTTGCTCTAAAGTAGTCTTAGTACCTTTCCATTTAAAATCTTTTGGAAACGTTTGAATTCTAGCGCGTTCAAAAGTCGATAACACTTTCACCTTACTTAAATCTGTTATTGTGTCGCCAGAATGAAACTTATAATTTGGAGGAATAGGCCGGTTAACTCCTCTTATAGTAGGACTCGGTTCATCTATGCTAAAAATCCCTCTTCTGTGATACGAACGAGGGTGTCTATAATAATGCTCGGTATTTAACTCATCTGCTAAATAGTCACGTACAGTCATAGGCATTTGGCTCTTAAGTTGTAGTAAAGGCAACATAAGAAAATCATCCTGTGCACCTAATTCCCCAATCAAAAAATAGCGTTTTCTCTTTTGTGGCACACCATAAAATGAAGCATCTAAAACGATTTGAGTTAAACCATAATTTGCACATTTTAATAACGTGACGCATTTAGGCAGCGTATCACTTCTCAAAATCCTATCTACATTTTCCATAACAAACCATTTTGGTTTCAAATTACAAATATAATTGATAAAAGTCTGCGTTAAAACTGCTCTACCTAAAGATTCATTACGCTTGCCAGCTGAAGAGTAATCTTGACAAGGAGGCCCACCAATAATAACATCTACATTTAGTTGCTTTAAATATTCAATAGATAAGCTCTCACAGTTTGCTAAAGTAGTCTTATGAGAAAAATTCTCCCTATATACTTCTATAGCTTTATCCCAGTTATCAAATGCTTCACATATCTCAAAGCCAGACTGTTCAAATCCTAAAGACAATCCCCCGCATCCACAAAATAAATCTATTGTTCTCATATAAAGTCCTCCTCTAAAAATAAATCTGGGGAATTATAAATAATAGCATCAAACCTACGTTCTGGACTTAATAAATTTTGCCCACCGCCTAAAATGATATTTTTAATTTCGCTCTTAAGAACTCTAGGCTTTGTTAACTCTTTACAATTCATAAATTTATGAGTAGTAGCTCCACTAATAGCAAACGCCTTATCATTCTTAGTGTTATAAGATAATGTATCAATGATATTATCTCCCTGAACCTCCCATCACTAAAGTGACGGGGTTCTTGGGTAAAGACAACCAATGTTATCTAATTTACCAAGCTATCCCCGTAGTTCCTACGGTTCTTGTA
>MDSQ01000228.1_pt1 | contig 12179 bp, 5 predicted proteins | sample 1008251 | NCBI WGS metagenome assembly MDSQ01 (sample SAMN05526597, study PRJNA338239) | gut metagenome | isolation source: Hindgut content | host: Naso unicornis | place: Saudi Arabia: Red Sea | collected 2016-05
TGCCTGCAATTACAGATTTAGCCATCTCAAGTTATCAAAGCAGTATAATCTAAACTCTATCCATATTTGTTTTAACCTGTCTCTGTCAGTCTCGCTGTTCACCTGTAGCGATAAATCTTGATACAGTGGTTCATGCTGTCTGACACGACCACGTGGCCATCAGGAAGCAGCGCCAGGCCTCTTGGGCTGCTCAAGTTATCTGCCACCAGGGGCCAGCCAACTCCTTTAGCTGGGTAGAGAAGAACACGGTGGTGCTGCTTTCCCCAGTCTGCTACCAGGACGTCTCCATTACTGTCAATGCAGAGACCCCAAGGGCAGGTCAGAACAGGCCCCAGGCCGGAGCACACCCCCAGAATTCGGATAGTGTTCCAGCCAGGCTCCAAGACTCGGATGCATGGGACACGCCCAGCCTCATTTCCTCTTTCGGATACTGCCATGAGCCCAGTGCTGAGACAGGCTGCCACCAGGTAGGGTCTGTGATACCCGCTCACCACTGTGCGCTCCAGCCTGGTGCCGGTTTTGGGATCAAGCTTCAGGGAAGTTAAGGTGCCACGCTTGATGTCAGCAACCAAAAACTCATCTTGACGGGTTACGGTTATCCCCCTGGGAGCATCCAGCTCCTCATTGGTAAAACCAATCATTGTGCCTCCAAATGTTTGCAGGAGACGTCCATGACGACTGAACACTAACACAGCTCGTTCTGCAGCACAGGTCAGAGCAATGAGACCCTTTGAATTTACAGCAACATCAAAATAGTTGCAGATGCGGGAAGACCTTTCTGAGCCGGACGGAGACACCTGCTGTACAACATTCTTCTGGAGATCAGTCACTTGAATTCGGGCGTTTCCACAATCCACGACAAATAGTTGCCCTTTGGCAGTTGCATGGATGCCGCTTGGTAGGTTAAAGTCAGTGCGACCTGATCCTTGTTTTCCAAATTGTTTGACAAGGTAAGCTGAGTCAAGTGCAGGTGAACTCACCTCTTCCTCCAGCTCCCTTAAAGCTGGCACGACTCTCTCTGTGTTATCCTTGTCGTATTGCTGTGATTCCTTGACTTGGTTTAATTTGTCTCCTTCAATTGTTGACATGGACAGAGATCTGCTCACACTGTTGAAACTTAAACTCTGTGCAACTTGATTCTGGGATCTTGATTGGCGTTCATCAGAACTCATGTTGTTCCTGTCAGATTCTGCCCCGTTTCCTTGGTCTTGTTCCAGAGTCAAAGGTTCAGAGGCAAGACGCATTCTATTAACCTTCCTGATTCCTCTACATTCAACTTTGTTACTATTGATCAAAGGGTGAATTTTACCTGAAAATTCAGCGGTGGACATGGAGCGGCAGTGCTCCTGCTTGAGGGATCCGTTGACTGGAGTATTCACAGTATAGGTGTAACAGGAATCCTGACTGTCCGCTGGGGATGGAGGGCTTCCACTGTCCGTTGAAGGTTCATTGGAGGTCTTTTTCTTGGATAGGGTGTGCTGAGAAGGTGGATGATACTTAGTGGAAAGATCTGTAAGACTGTGCCTGGAGGGTGAACCTTTGCGCAGAATCTTTGAAGATATTGACATATTGTTGCTTTTCTCATCTGTTTCTTCAGGAGGGCAGGATGGCTCTTCAGATGAGACCAAGACTAGGACCTTTTGCTTTTTCTTACCCTTCATTGTAGAGCGCCTCTTTATTCCATTTTGTTGGCTATCAGATTCATCACCTTCAGATTCTCCTTGACTGGAGACTGTTGGGATAGCAAGGAAAATATCTTGCCCCTGTGTGTCTGAACACACAGACTCCACATCTTCATCTTGGGATGATTCAGAAGCACCGCGATGTCTTGGTATGGGGGACTTAAAGGTGGGTGATTTTAACTCTTCTTCATTCTCTTTAGAGCTTGAGAGACGTAGTTTACGGACAACGCGCATGTTTCCACTGTTTACCTTATTGCTCTCCTCAGAACTGTGCCTTTGCCCAGCTCTGTTTGGTTGTGGTTCCTTTCGAATTTCAAGAGGGGTGATGTTTGAAAATGATGCATCCCCAGAGTGCAAGGCACACTTTTGTCCTTGAACACCACAGACGCCAATTGGATAGGTCATACCTTGCTCACGAATATCAAGTTCTCCTAAGCGTAAGGTCTTCGACCCAGGGCTTGGTAAGAAACTGACCCTTTTCAGGGTTAGAGAAATTTCCCAAGGTTGGGTGACCTCTGCCACTCCCCTCTGGAGCTGATTTTTGTTGGATCCACCAGCATTACTGCCCCATCTTTGTATTTGGTCTTTTAGTTGTCCAATTTTTCTAAGTTGCTGATCAACAAGTGACTGCACAACCCGTACTGCTGCGGCGTTCTCCCTCTTTATCTGATTAAGGTGTCGCTGGGCCTCTCTGTGGTCCTGCTCAATCTTCTCAAGAAGGCGACGCTCCTCTCTTTGAGCCTCAATCACGGCATTGTCCAACTCACGGTTCACCTCTTCCACTTCAGTTTGCTGTCGCTCCCTGAGGCTCTGCAGTTCTTGCTCTCCTTGCTCCAGGCTGGAAAGGGCCTGAGTCATCCAGGGAGGTGGTGAAGTAAGAGATATGGGTGTAAAGATGGACTCACGAGTGGGAAAGGATAGGGGAGGTGGAGAGGTCACATCTCTCTGTTTTGGAGTGCTGTGTGTCAGCAGAGCTGAGAACCCAAGGAGGGCTCTTCTGTCTGAATGAGACCGCATCAACATTGTAGATGACAGATTTTAACTCCTTGTGGGGTTTCACTTTTCACTTCTTCCTGGTTATATATCTGTAAAGAAAAAGAGAAAATGCAAAAAGAAAAGTATTACTATCAAAATTATGTTATCATTGCATGAAAGATACCCAAGTCAAAAAGTACATACACAAATATATAGCAGAGAGTGGTACAACAAAGGCTTAGGGTTATTACAAGATAAACTTTATTTTTATTGTTTTCTCTTTAAGAACAGCTGAAAGTTTAAGTGGAAAAACAAGATGCTCAGCTTTGGGGGGAAAAAGTGACTAAAATATCAACAAAGTAATAATGGAAACTAGGTCTGCACAATTAATTGTAAAAAAAATCCTGATCTCGATTCATACATGTAATCTTATTTCTAAATGACAGCAATTCACTTGCTCGTATTTCCCTGTGCATTCAGATCGTGCTGCATTCACGTGTAACTGCATTTACTTTCCAACAATCCCAGATGCCATATTAGTCAGTCATACAGTAAAAAAAACAAAGCACGCGATTAAAACAGCCAGAGATAAGTCAGTGATTCAGCTGAACAACTCAGTCACTTCTCTTATTTTTCTTTCTTTCCAGAGCGCCTCTGTCAGCCACCGTTGCTGCAATAACAGACATGGCGTCGGCAGTCTCACATGTAGACAAGCAGGAAGAAGGCAGAAGTCCGTTTACTTGATGGAGTTGGAGCCGTATTTAACACGCCAAAGAGAAACAATTGCACCGATCAGGAAAATTCCGTGCTGAAAAAAGGTAGACATGCCAAGATGTGGAACTGATGAAACATAACAATGCTGAACAAGGAGTTAAATAATCTAAAAGCGATGCTTTGGAATCATTGCAGCGTCACAAGGTAACGAGTCTCTATGAATCTCTATAGCCACCTCCAACGTCACCACAAAATCCAGTATGAGTTACAACGAAGGACAGGAAACCACATCAAAACATCCCTGCCGCCAGACAAGAGACTTTTAAGTTTAAGTCCAGCGTTTTATTTTAGGTTATACCTGTTGAAGGCCTTGTGTGGACAGCACATTTGTTTTTTGTTTTTTTTCTTGTGTGCAATAATTTATTTATTTGTTTATTTTTGAAAAATGAGAATTGTGTGAGAATCGTGATCTCAATTCTCAAGGAGAAAAATCGTAATTCACATTTAAGCAAAAACTGTGCAGCCCTGTGTGTGTGTTTTGTGTGCGTGCGCATGGGTGTGTGTGCGTGCGTGCGTACGTGTGTGTACGTGTGTGTCTGTGTATTTTGCACACAAAAATTCATGTGAATGTTGACAAAAAAGAAGATGGAGGGATTTTCAAAAAACACAGAGGTAGACCCCCAAGGTATTAATTTACAAAACACAAAATGGGCACGGGTAGTGAGAAAAGGAGACGAATTGCATCCCATAGTACTGCTACTACCACTACTACTACTACAAATACTATTTTCTGAATACGATGGAAGTTCCCGTGAAATAGTCTTGTGGGATGCATCTGATCCATGCGTCACTGACTGCAGACTGTTGGCTTGCATTTCTCATTATCATTTCTGTCATTTTAGTGTGTGTTAATACTCCTACTTTCACACCTGCGACCTGCAGAGAATACATAGGGATGTTTGATCGTGCCGTGCCTTTCACCCACCTCTTGCCAGTGTTTGTCAGTCTTTAGAGGATACTGTGAGTGAACATTTCCTGCATTAGCTTGTTAACTTCACCACATGGGGCTCAAAACCAAGAATGTTAAACTGTGCAGCTTGTTTTTATTTTGATGAAATATAGAACCAGGAAGGTTTTTTAATCTTCCAGTGAATGAACACAGTTTAATGTTTCTATCTTGGTTACTTCAGGACAGATTTACTGCAGACAGTTTTCCACCTGCTGCACGTTTCACAATTCTGCATGGCTGCTTTAGCAAATCTGACCCTTGTAATGTGTCAGCTCATGTTTTTGTACCCAACTTAGGCATTATAAATATTTCTTTTTGAAAATCTGAAATATTAATAATCCTAATATACGAATCTCTTCCCCTCCAAAGGAATTTCAAACAAACGCTGTAAGACATTATTTTCTTATTGAATGGATGGAACAAAACCTGGAGACTCGTGAATTATGAGTTAGATATATTTTAACAATATTTAATTCTATAAACCATATGAAAAGTACATAAGGAGTTAAGCTTTCCTCTGGAAATGTAACTGACCTACCTGTTGACTCAGGTGTATACATAAAGCCTTGAGGACTTGTGTACATTTTTTGTTATTGTTTTCAAACTAGGACACAGATTCCATTTCCTTGCAGCTTCATCTGTCCCAGGCCATATTCAGTTTCTCACGAGACTCTGAGGTGCTCTCAGGTAACCACTGTCCTGTTTCCCTGAGGTCACAGTTGTATTCAAACTTTAATACTGATCACTACAACAGTAATTGCCCTAAATTGGATGTCAGTCTATAGTTTTTTGTAGCACATCTGAAGTACACCTGTATTGATCAGACAGTTGTTGTAAATCACCCAGTTATGCTGTATCTCTTCAGCTAGTTATTTCATTTAATTCCTATTTTTAGCTACTTCTGACGTGAAATGATAACTGAATGCCGAGTTTCTTCTCATCACTCATCACAAAACCTCAAGTCTCAAATAGCTACTTCCGAATGCAGTACAGACCCTCATTGTCACTTGTGATGAAAATGGCGCTTATCTGCTCAAGGCACTGAAACTGAACTCTGTTTTTCAGTGCCAACACAAGGGGAGAACGCCCAGAGTGGGTCAGCTCGCTCTGTTTTTACTGAGACTTTATGATGATGCAAAATGGATCGTATTCCTGTGGGTACCGGCATGTATATGTAAACAGTGTGCACCTAGAAAGAGAGCCTTTTGCCCCCCTAGAGCGAAACGACAAGGCTTTTACAGGGTTGAAAGGGTGAGGTGTCAGTTTACCTCGGCATGATCTCAACAAGGTCCCCCTGGAAAATGTGACCTCACAGTGTCAATGGATAAAATGTGTTTCCCAAGTTTTAAAAAGATGTCACAGATGTTATCTGTGGCTGACATGTTGTACGCTGCTCAGAGACGTGACATTTTATTTACACAACTTAAAGCAGAAATCAGAAGCTGGAGATAAGTAAAATATAATCATGACGATTTTCAGTGTTGAAAATCACACTTGATGAAAAGGTGCGTTAACAGGTGAGAGTCGTCAGTGTGTTTGTTGGAATGAGGAAAAATGTAGGTTATTCGTCTGTAACTAATCCCTGTCGTTCTCCTGGAGTGAGGAAACCGGGTCCTCTCATGTTACTCCACTTTAATGTTGAATGAGCGGCACTAGTTGCTAAGTTACCAAATGGCCATGGCGTAGGTGCCGAGACTATAGAATAAATGATACCATTCATAATTGAGAGGATTAGGCAGGATGTTCAGGAGCATTCCAGCGCATGGAAACTAGACAATGGAGCCATTCACTGCAAGTTACTGAGCATAAAGCTCACAGGTACGGGCCCCTTTGAAATGTTCAATGAAACTGACTTCAGTCAGTCGGGCTGCGAAATGAACTGAAATTTAATCACAGGGGGCGCAATATTTGTTCAAGTAGAAATGTGTGAGTCAAAACGACGTTTAATTCAGAAATTGTGCTGCCCAGAGTTGTCCTGGCTTACACATTTAATTCTACAGACTCAAGAAAACATCTCAAAAATCACAACATAATCATTTTAACATGTTTTTCAATGAAGATGAGCATAATTCTATCCAAAAATAATTATTCTCTCTAATATTGAAAATTAAATTCCAAATGCATTTTCAGTCCAAATAATTGCAGTTGGATATTCTTTGAAAATCGTGCGGTCCATCAGTCAGACAAAAGAATAAATCTGTGGGCAGTAAATTTCCCAAAGAAGTTTTTAGTTTGAAAATTCTTTTCTGAGTGCGAATGCATAACTGAAGTTCAGTCAGTTTAAGCTGCACAGTGCAAGTACAAAGGAAAACAAAGTCCTACCTGAAATGCAGGTGTGTGCTTCCTCCTCCTTCTCCTCCTCATCTGTCTCTGCTCCTGCAGCCTCCTGGTCTTCCTCCCTCCACTTCTCTTTGTCACTCCCCCGTCTCACCCCTTTTCCCTCCCTCTTTCTTTCACTGCATCCTGAACATGTTGTCGTCTAATTGGACTCACAGCAGCAGTGTCTTTCTGTGTGCAGATAAATAAATTCATATTTAACATGGACATGAAAAATGAACATTGTGTGTATTAATCAACTTGCCACTTGTCTGTACTGACTGAATATACTGATAGAAACTTTTCTGTAAAGATTTGGTAGTAGTGTTGTTCAAAGCCAAAAATAAGTTTTGGAAGTTCTTTCAGGTTTTCTGTGTTCAGATTCTGTCTTTAAATTAATGAGAACTTACAGTCGGAGCACAGACGGATTTACTTAGAAATATTGAGCCTGGTGATATTTCTGACTTTGGGTCAAAAAGCAGGTAGAGTTTGTTTAATCTGGGGCTTCACAAACATTTCCATCCAAAAATGGAAAAAGAGCGCTGGATGAAATTCTGATATCCTAACAAACTTTATCTCCAATATTTTGGATATATGGATAAATACTATCCACTAATAATAACTTTCAGAAAGAGACGTTGCTTTGAGGAGCACTTCCTGTTCTGAAATACAGCCTGTGAAAGTGAATCTCAAATCATCTGGGACCTCCCCATACAGAAGTTCCTCACAAAAGATGGAAAAGTGGCACCGGATAAGATGGTTTTACTACATTTTACAAATGAACGTCAGATGTGCCACCTGTTTGATGAAGATTGTTTTCTGCCATCAACAAACTGTACAGAATTTATAGTCCAAAGCCTCATCAGTAATAATTATACAGAATCAAATGTGAAATGAATGAGGATGAATGAGCTGATCATACCTGTGATACACACACACGTTCTGCAGGTCCATTTTATTGAAAGATGAAGTTGTGCACGTTTGCTTTTCACTGTTTAACCACTAGATGTCAGCAAATACAAAGCTTCAGAAAGAGGACGATCTTTGCAGTTTATACATTGTTTTCTCTCAACTGGCATATGTTAAAAATAAGAGCTTGTATTTTACAGTTTTATAAATGTAACACATGGAGGCCAGTCAGACAGTGTTATTTTGTTTGGAGTAGTTGATCTTCTCACTTGCTCTCTGAATAACATGCAGGATGTGGAGATATGTGTATTAATATGTGGCAAAAAAACTGCATCACATCATGCATAGCATATATTCCGAGCTTAATTAATGAGAGAAACGAGTTAATTTCACATCAGCGGTGGTGTTGCAGATGGCTGACTCACATGTGGTGTTCTGTCAGCTGTAGTCGAACAGGCGTCTGCAGTCTGGTGCAGGTCTGTACACTCACAACAGATTTGAAGCAAAGTTTGGTTCCAATTAGAGAATCACACCTATTTGTCTTCATATGTTGGCTTGTTTGATTCCTCTTGCACTGGTTTCAAAATCTGTGCAAGGTGAAAGCTGTGAGGAAAAAATCTTTTTTCAAGGAACTTGGAGGAAAATCATTTAAAATCAGTGTTTAGAATTAAAAAAAGCCATTATTTATGCAACGCATGTTGTACAGCTGCATTTCAGGACTCTATCAGTACTCTTGATCAGTTTGGCTGTTTGGTCAAAATTGAGCAGTTTTACTTATTAAACAGTGTTTAGATGTTACAGGGTTTTCCCTGCTATTATAAGACTTAGGTGCACCGCCTTAAGTGTTTTTGCCCAGTGCCCAAGCTGAATGAATGGTAAATATGAAAAAAAACATCCTTGAAACGGCAATTCTGTATCGCACACTGGGCTGATTTTACACATCTGCCTTTGTATCCTTGATGAGCCAACTCACCAATCAGACTCGAGTATTCTAGAATTCTCAATCACACATCTGGAAAGCTGTCTGCTGCGTGTGTTTGGAGTTTTACCCAGAGAGGGGTGATGGAGCCTGGGGTAAGATAAGCTGCTGCAGCCTGTGTCTGAGGAGAGCCAGAGAGGCTATTTATTAACCACTGACTAGCGGCTGATTAATCGGTTATCTTTTTTTTAAATTTAATTTATTTTTTATTTTTTTCCAGATTTAGACTATCGTCAGTATCGGTTACCAGCAGAATCCACTATCAGTCGACCTCTAATATGTGTTTATGGTGTTTTTTTTTCCCAGCGTGGGGCTGTGGCAAATAGTTTGTGCACCACCACACGGGCACACAGGGCGGTTTTCACCGAACCACGACAAACACAAACGACAAACAGAAAAATGATGCAAGTAATTGTTCTTTTAACCTCAGACTCACTGGCCTTGGCTCTTTTAAGAACATGTTGAATGACACATTTTCAATGTCTGCACACTGCACACCCCCACACAGTTATATTACTCTGTCCTTCTACCTGGGCCTGCTGATTGTGTGTGAGTGAGTGTGAGTGTGAGTGAACCATTATATTTCCTCACACTCTAACCCATCTGCCAATTTGGGGCAGAACAACATAGAAATAACTTTGCCTGTTTGGCTGCTTAATGCAGTTGATCAAGATGGCGAATAGATTCTCTTCTCTTCTCAGAGGGCCTTACAGATGATTTTAGAGCAGAGGGGAGATTTGGAAGATGATGAAGAGGAGAACCTATCAGAACATGAAGATCACATTTCCATCAATTCAGAGACTGACTATGAGTTTGAAGAAGAGGATGAGATTGACCGTCAGCCAGCTTTACAGGAGCCTGTTAGTAGCCAGCAACAGGACAAACCGGCCGGTAGCCAGTAGCGACAAAGAACAAGCAACAAGAAAATTTGAAAATGACAAAATGTAACCTTGTATTCTGTCTCTATTGCTTGTAATAAGAATTAAGCAAACATCTGTTAAGTATCTTTACATAAATTGTTATGGCTATATTGATTTAAAACCACAATAATGAGGTGGGTCCACCAGACCCTTGAACATTGATTGAGTAGCATAAATATGAACACCACACAAGGGTTAAGTTGGAGTCTTTTTACTGATCTGTGCAGTGTCAACCTGGGACTCAGCAGCCTCGGTACAACACAACACGCTAAAAACAACACCAAACAAAGGCACTAAAACTGATGTAAATAACTTATATCACAACACAATATAACAGCATCTTTGTGATTATTTTACTTTTATTTACTTTTATTATTTTTATTGTAAAAGTAATGTTAGCTGCATAACTCTACTATCTGCAGGTTACTGGTGGATGGTCCTAGCTACCACCCGGCTTCAGCGTCTATCCCTGGGCTGCAAAAGTCCGGAGCCCCGCTCTTAGCAGTTAGCCAGTGGTTTAGTGAAAGTATGCAAAGTATACCCACTTCTGAATCCCCTCTGATCCTATCTGCTGCAAATCAGCTATTCCAAGAGGCTGTTTACAAAAAACTACTGAACTACTTGCAAGTTTGTTTGTTTGTTTGTTTTTTTAATTTAAGTGTTGATGGAGTAAGGAATACGGAACAGTTCACTCAAAATGCCTAATTTTGTAGTTGTCTCATGCTACAGTCTGACTGTTGGACAGTACTGGTTGTGAAATCTGCACCTCTGTTGTGGCTAATGTTAATTTCACACAGTTGTTTGAGCAGGACAAACTCAGTTTTCTTCATCAATATAGCACAAACTGAGGAATTTATCACATAAACAGACTAATTACCATTAACACTGACTGGAAATTCACATGAAAAACTGGTGGATTTTCCCTTTAAGCTACAAATTAAGTACAATACTTGAGTGAAGGTACTTAGTTACTGCTTCAGCCATCTAGTACAATGTTGTAATCTGAAATTTATCAGCCTACAAGTAAAGAAACAGCTTTCAAAAAAAGCAGAATCTTAAATTCAATAAACAATAACAGCTGCTCTGACTTCCACATCATTTACAGTGACTGTGCACATCTGAAGTTTTATCCAAAAGACAGAATGTACAAGTAAAAAAAAAAAAAAAGCCTCTTTAATTTCCAAACATCTGCACACACTTAGCATCACTGGCTGAAACTCTATTAGCACTGACAGTGCTGTCAGAGAGTTTTAAGTGAATCATAAAAAACAATAATGATGTAACAATGCTGTTCTGTTTCTCAATGTTCTGCAAGTAATAGACAGTCATTAGTGACTGCATCAGCTGCAAAGCCTGTCATGATGAGATGCCTGAACCAGCTGAAACAAATGCATTTTGGAGGCATGAATTATACATGAGTCACAAATCTTATTATGAATTAGTGACATCAAAATGTGTGAGTCAAACTGCCTGTTTGTGAAAACCTCACTTCTAACAGAGAAGACGTTAGATGTGAGGTGGCGCACACATTCATGTTGCTGACTTGCCCTGCAGGTTTAGGGACCATAACTAGACTAACAGGTGAAGAAATATTGCGCATGCCCAAAGTATTAAAGAAAGAGTGTTTGTTTGTCTGTTTGGTGTGTGTGTGGTGGTTGACACAATAGCAGTTAAGCTGTCAGGTTAAGACAATCTTCAGAAAATCCTTGCAGCCTAAATAGTTACTTGCATGCAAACTCATGACAGATCATAGTCAAAGTGGCATGCATGGCACAACACACAAATCTTTCTCTGACATGCTCACTATGTGTGTGGCCCCTTGCTTCCACACCACAGGACAGGGATGAAAACAGTGGAAAATTCCTTTGGTCTAGCCACACGCAAGATAATGTGCTACATAATCAAAATGACAGTGTGTGTCAGTCAAATGGGATTGCTGTGTAACACACACTAGCTTGACTACCTGGCTTCCTCCTTTTGTCTGTTTTCTGTTTATGTTTTTCTTCAGAGACCAGTCTGCAGAGGCTTAAACCTGCGATAGTATCGTATTACCTGGAGCTACTTGTTTGAGTCTGTGTTAAGTATTTCTGACATGTCACACAGAAGTGAAGCAGCTCCAGGTCAGGACATGCACAAGAAGAAAGTCAGAGGTTCAGAAAAGGTGGAAGTTTTGTCCTCCATAAAGACGTGGAAAAATGACAGTTCAGCTGGACTGCTGTTAAACAAATACGAGGGTTGATGGAAGGGAGGTTTGCTGCCTATGATGGGAGTCAATTCGATAAAATCTAGCACATAATATTTTCAACATGGTCCCCTTTTATATTCAACACCTTTACATGGCATCTCGTGGAGCATATGGATCCCTTTGCAGAAGTCGGTGTCTAGGACCTCTAGAAAGTGATCCATAGAAGTGATGACATCAGCATCACTGTCAAAATGGCACCTACTGAATCCCTTCTTTATCTTGAAGAAAAGGTAGAGCAAGGGTGCCAAATCAGGTGAATAAGGTGGGTGTTGGACGAGTTCAAATCTGCATGCCTGGATGGCTGCCATCGTTTGCACAAAGACCGACGTCGACTTTCTCAGACAAACCTGACATGCAATTTTCAAAAGAAAATTTAAAAAGAAAAAGAAAGAAATCTCTCAGACTGTTAAATGTTAAATTCAAGGTTTTT
>MDSQ01000229.1_pt1 | contig 12174 bp, 7 predicted proteins | sample 1008251 | NCBI WGS metagenome assembly MDSQ01 (sample SAMN05526597, study PRJNA338239) | gut metagenome | isolation source: Hindgut content | host: Naso unicornis | place: Saudi Arabia: Red Sea | collected 2016-05
TTTGGACATGCTTTCTGGTCCAGCACCCAGCTTTCATCGTGTTTGGATGTGCGTGCTTTTGTGGAACTTTTTTGCATCATCTTCTGTCAAACATGGCTATAACTTTTAGACTACTTGGCTTCTGTAGCCTCACGTGTAATGCATTTATAAATCACACAAAGACCTATATGTATGTGGTATTTGTTTATTTAATCACCAGTTGATGCTGTAGCACATCACAGATTTTCAGTTCTGCAGCGTGCTGTGCAATGACCATGTGACTCTCATGTATCATTATTATTAAAGAGTGCAGGGCAGCTTGCATGTGAGCATTTCTGCTTCAAAGGTTTCATCAATCTCATCGTCTCATGTCGACAGCTAATGTGAGATTTTTTATTTTTATTTTTTCTAATTAATGGCATCTAATGACTAAATGTTAAATCATTCAAGTCTGAAAGTCTCTTCCTGCTTTGAGGAATCAGCTGCTCAGCTGTCACTGCAAACTCGAACACCTCAGTTTTTACGAGTGTGGAGGGAGGCGAAGCTGATAGAAGGGTCCTTCTTCTCCTGAAGCACGTTGAGTTTATTGACAAAGAGTATTTCTTTCAACTCTGATGTGATGATCCTTTTAAAAGTTAATGTATACGATGGAAAATGTTTGAAAACTTCTTATTTGTCTCGACTGATTGTTGATGGATATAAGCTGGAGCTTGTTTGGGGATTAGCGTAAAAAAAGCATAGAGAGTAAATGTGGTTGACTGATGTGACGCCAATATTCAGAGAGCAGGGCAGCTGATGGCAGATGTATAAGACAAAACAAACAATCAATCCCATCATTCTCTGCACATCACAATCTAAAATGCATAGTTACTGTAGCAAAAAACATGTAGATGGATTCATTATTAACTGATGAAACAGAAAAGTACATTGTGTTGCTCTGTAGATTTCAGAACTCTCAGAGAGGGCAGGCTGCAGGATTTTATGAGCGACATCATTCAACTGTATCATTCTGCAGCCAGTAATGATTTCAGATTGTAAATTTGCTGTCACTTTTAGGTTGAGAGAAATATTTTAATATTCAGAAAAAATGATGGTGGCTGAGGAACTTCAGGCACATGTGCATGAGCATTAGAGGAACCAACTTTCTCACCACCTTCCAAAGACACAGCTGCCTGCAGCTGTGTCTGCAGACATGTTGTCTTTATCAGGATTGTGAGTGCAGACGTCCGCAGACACTGATTATCTCAAAATGCCAGATAATCACCCTGATTAATAGGCTGACTGGTTAATGGGTCCATCTATGGACACTAATCAGCTTAATTTTGAATGCTGATGTACTGCCTTCATGCAGTGTCTGTCCAGCCTCGCAGTGACTCCATGCTGATCAAAGGAGGTGAGGAGAAAAAGGTCAGTTCCATCAAACCCATTGTGGTCTTCCAGGCAATGTTTTATATTTCAATAATAACAGTTCAGCTGAATTAGGGTACTTGTGTGCTGTTGCTTCTTCTCTTCATCTTTAAAAATCACTGCGTGATCCCACATTATTCTTTGGCCAAAAAGACAATTATTGAGATAATTAGCTCATCTCTACTGTCGAAGACAGACAATTATTCAAACTGATGCGATTCAGCTGTAGTTTGTCTCACTCTTTCTGTGTGCATGTTTTGTTCCGTTGTGCATGCAAAATGAAACAAATCAGGAAAAGAAAGCAGTAATTGATTCACAAAAGGAGGAATCAATGAGCTATTAGCTTGATTGTGCGTTAAATAGAGTATGGGTAATCTACACTAAAGCAAAAATTCATCTGTGATATTTTAACATCGCCGTTTTAACCAGAAATATGTTTTTTATCACCACTGTGTGATGTGAGGGCTGTTTAAGACAAAAAAGGAATTATTACAAACACAAATCAAAAGGACCCTTCAGGTACAAGCATTGTTTATCAGTATTCTTCCAGAGTAAAACAAGCATGCCAATACATATCGACACTGAATGATGTCCGGAATGAAGTCCTGATGGCTCCCTGGCTTGATTAGCTCTGTGTTTCTTGAACTGATAGCAGTGATGTATTGCAGGAAGGAACTTGAGCTCTGGGCTTTATTTGTGTTCTAATTACTGAGGCATAAGGACCAAACTCCCCTCTGTTCCATGCAGGCCCTGCACTGAAGGCATTGATTATTCATCCTGCTGAGGTAAAATGACAAACATTTAGTAGCCCAAGGCAGCTGCAAAATATTCACTGAATACCGCTGATGCTTTTGGCATTTTTGTAATGAGTCGGCTGCAAGAGAAAAACACATTAAGCAGATGTTTTGAAAAGAATTGCTTTAATATGTTAGAACAGAACAAAGGTATTATGTTCTTCAGAGGCCTGAAGCTAATGTTTTCTTATTTTCACATTAATTCATAGGAGAGAAATAAGACTCAAAGTTCTATTTTTGTATAGTGAATTAAAACCCTTTGTCTGTCTTGGTGTTTGTCCGACAGGTGCTGGTTGTAACTTTCATAACATCCTGTCATGGAGTAGAGGTGGTGGTTGTCCTTCTTTGGGAGATGCAGCTTTCTTAAGCGCCTCTTAGTCAGTGCTTCTTTTTTTACTTAACGGGAAATTACTGTCAAATGAGTCACGTGTTTGTAATTTTTCTGTCCAGTCCTTTGTATTGATATCTGCTTTCTTTGGAGCTTAATGATTGTAATTGTCTCACTTCCACTCTCATCTTTTCTTGTCAGGAGAGTTTGTCAACCTGACTACTGACACCGCGACCCTTCATGGTTTGAAAGTCAAAGGCTGTCATGGATTTAAATGAACATCCATCCATCCATTCATTTTCTTTAACCACTTATTCTTTTCAGAATCGCAGAAGGGGTGGAGACAGTCAAAGCTGACATTGGGCGATGGTGGGCTGCACCCAGGATAGATCCCCAGTTCATCACACATAGAGACAAATAACCAATCAAGTGCACGACCCCCTCCACATTCTCCTCCAGGCAATTTCAAGGCAGCAATTAACCTGCATGTCTTTGAGCTGTGAGAGGAAGCTGGAGCAACTGGAGGAAATCTGGCAGACGGGGGGAGAACCACTGTAGCACCGCGCCGCCTGTAGATGAGCAGTCAACATAAATTCAAATCTCCTCCATCTCATCTTGTATTAGTATTACCATGAGGGCAAACGAGCTCATATAGAGAAACAGAAAACAATTATTACCTGAGCGGCTTAATGGAATTGCTGAACAATAATAATGACAATATGGTTTCCTGATATATGAAAAAACAGACAAAGCAGTGTTATATTTGTGCTGCTGCAGGGCTGCGTTTATTTAATCTCCTTGTTTTTGTCTTGATTCATTGGTTAAATTTCTTGTTCTGTCTAACAAACGGTCAAAAAGCCGAGAATATTTAGTTAAATATCATGCATGCTTAAAACAGCAGGAAATAACACGGCCAATTAAATAGTAATTTAGTGATTAATTAATTAATTTTCTGTTGAATGACCAATAAAGTAATAAATTAATCATCTAAGTCCTGTTCAACTAAGGTTGCTTTTGTATACGACGACACCTCAGAGTGTATTATTATTCATTAATAACCATTTAGCAGTGAAAAGGTGCAGCTGTGTTCATCAAGTATTGGCGCATGAATGGTGTTACTTTGGTTACCTGCAGTTTAATACACACTCGACCGCAACAGTACAAAGTTCCTGTAGTAAGTCGTACCTCTATGAAGAGGATAACGTACAGTCTGTTGTTTTAGATTTCATTAGTTTTAGCAAGGTGCGCCAGATTTGATGAGTTTACCTGTTAAATGAAAAGTATAAAGCCTGACATTAATTTGTTAGCCAGTCAGAAACTGCATTGATTTAAGACCCAGTGCATGACCCCAGGCAAGCAGGCTGAAAAGCAAAATTCGAGCTTTAATAACAAATCTGAAATCCAAACAATAAAATTGGCAGGTAATAAAATAAAAGGCACAGACGAAGACAAAACCAAAAAAACTAAGGAGAAACAAAAACTAAACTAGGAACAAACTGAAAGCAAAGGCAGTGAAGCCCAAGAATGACACGGCAAACATATAAAGACAGACTGAAACTCAAAGAGGGAACACATGCCTAAAAGCACAGGAGGACATTAAGGAACATGTGAACTAGTCATCATATAACGAAAGAAAACTGAACACTTACAAAAAACAAAACAGTAAACAGATGAAATAAAACCCAGACCATGACAGAAACATATTCATTCTGTGGCCACAATTTAAAAACAACAATCAACCATTGTGCTGCTTTTTTAGTGTGTTTTTTATCCAGTAAAACAGTCTGTACTGTCTGCTGTGTGTGTGCTCTTAACACATGGCTGTTTATTTACATAAAAGGATTGTGGCTGCTGTGATAAGGCCTGCTGAGGCAAATGCGTGCTCCTAGGAGACACAGCTGTAATGACCCAGTGACTGGAGGATGTCCACTGGTGTTGATGATATTGGTGTTTCTCCAGTTGATCTGTTTAAAAGCAAACACTAGGAGAGGCAGAAACATGCTTCATGCTGCTGAGGTCTTTTTAAATGAAATTGTTTCTTATCTCCAGCTCTGAAATGTTGTGCTAACACACACCTTTGATGACATTCATATATATATATATATATATATATATATTTTGTCTTGTCTCTCTCCAGTTGTAACATCCTCTAGTTAGTCAAAACATTCTAGTAAAACCTCTATAATTTAGTCTGGTGAAGCTCATGACATTTAAATCTTGTTTAGGTATTTGTCAGTGTTCACTGAGTCATACTGAATATTCTGTTTTACCTCAAGATACAAGATTCATTATCTGCACTCTGCGATGCAACGTTATACAACAGAATATAGATTGTAGTCACTTCAAACCACCACTAACTTTACATGAGTGTGGATTGTTCACACCTACAGTAGCTCCAATAATGTAAACAGGGGTGTGTGTCGCTTTGTCTCCTGTTTAAACAAAGCAACAATCAGCTCCTTGGTTTTGCTGACGTTGAGCAGTAGGACGTTCTCTGCGTACTAATATGCAAGACTGTTGATTTTCTCCTGATATGAACTCTCACTGTTATATATCCCACCAGCGTTGGTGCTGTCACCCACATCCTTCACAATGGAGTTCTCTCCAGGTCGAGGGTTGCAGTCACTGGTGCACAGCGTGAACAGGAGGGGGTTGAGCACACAACCCTGAGGGGCTCCGTTTTTGAGCGCTAGAGAGGAGGAGGTGTGACCACCAATCTGAACTGTCTGTTGATGAGGAAGTCCAAACATCCAGTTGCAGAGTGTGATTACGTATACACCTTGAACAAAGACTTTAAAGGAGAAGTGCCTAATTTTAGATCAAATGCTTACACTGTAGTCAGAGAGGAAATCATCCAGCACTGATACATGTTTGTATGTGTACAATGTAAATGTGTGATCCAGTGAATTAAAATGTGTTCTTGGCAATTAGTATTAAGCAGTGACTCATGCATTTCTCAGATTTTCTGTAATCCAATTTGTTACAGTGACAAACTCTGAAATAGCTTTCGTAGTGGTTGATCATTGCTTAAAAAACACAATTATAAAGGCTTAATCCTGAGAGCTCGTAATAATACACCACAATGTTCTAAAACTGTAAGAGTACAGGTTTGTTTGTGACCCCTCTCCATCACTGACTGCTTAGCCTTAATCTGTTACATACTGTACAGTTGTGGATCCTCAGTGTGAATGAATGTGCAGCTCTTAATGGGATTATCCCACAAGCCTCAGTGCTCTTATTCCCCACGACATCCTTCTCACTGGCTCGCTTTTGATCTTCTCCTTACGTGGTATTAATCTCAAACCTGCTCAACCGTGATGATTCAATTAACCAGCGGATGTCTTTTTTTGCTCGATGTGTTGCAATTTTCAGTCTTCATTAGCGAATGAATTGCAGATTGGATGCCATCGAAGGGGATGAAGTCTGATTATTTGTTTCTAACACTGGGCACAGCGCTTTGTAATGCACTCTGGAATGTATTTATAGTGGCCTGTGATGCTGCTCTGGAAATGGGTTTGTCACTTGACAGGCCAAAAGGGGTCACAAGTCCTTGTGGGTGTGTTGTGACCCTATACAGAAAGAGACATGCTTGTTTTATTAATCACATTGAGGCAACAGAAGGAGAAAATGATGTTTATTTACGATATTATTTACACTGGACTGGTAAGTGTACCCAACACAGGCGGGAAAAACCTATCACTGCTGTTCTACATCATTATTCGGTCTCTTTCCCTTCCCAAAGAGGTTTCCTTTATCAGTATGTTTTCTATGATATTTCATGTTATACTGTCATTTAAAAAAAGACATCAGTTTTCACTTAGTGTTTGGTTTGGATTGAAGCGGAGGTCATTCAATGCTCTCACACTTGTTTAGTGTTAGAATGGCAAAACTAGAGTCCCCTGATGAAAGAAAGAGAGAGCAAGCTAACTTTCTTATTTTTAGCACATTATTCCTCCCCAAACTCAAGGCTGATAATACCATCAATATCAAATAATCTACTGAACAGACAATCCTGACTGTTTTTTTTCCAAACTGTCTTGGTCCTTTATCCTGACATAAGGATCCAAAGCCTGTCATTAATAGTGCTTACATATGTGTTTACTATTCTTATACAGTCAGAAATAACATGATCTCAAGTGTTACGGTGCACAATCAGCCAGAGCAATCAAGCACCTTGAACCTTTGACCAGACAGTTTGTCTCATGTTGGATGTTATAGGAAACGGCAGCAAATAACCCCCTTCAGATCTGTAAATGTGTGTGTTTAACATGCTTGAAAAAAAGAGCATAAATCAGCCATCGTTTACAACACATATAAGCCCACTGTATACATATATAACATACGTGTCTTTGGCTCAACATATCAGCAACCAGTTCAAACAGCTCTGTGCTTCTCTTTGCATTAAAGAGCATTAAATCGATTGACTCCACAAGTTAACATCTGAGCAAACATATCACAACAAGTTAGAGACAGTGCATTAAGTATTAGGCTAATTAATGTATGTAGCTTTTATGTATGAACAACACATAAACAATTTCTTAAAGGCATCAATTACTGCTCAGTTGATTGACAAAGTGACAATCTTAAAGTGCAATAGCTCTTTCGTTGCATTGACATGACTCAAAGGATTTTTGTGTGTTGTAATGTGAAGAGTCTCTGCTTGATTTTAATAGATTTTTTTTATTTTCACATACAACATTCATTTTTGGTTATTAACATTCGATTATCAGTATAGATTAGGCAAAGGTTTGTTAATATCAGTCTTTAGATTTTTTTTGCTTCTTTTGCTTCTTATTAAACATGGGCACATAGGAGTTGCTGTAATCGGTTAAAGTCACCTTTTATTTTGTAGATCATGACAACAAGAGTGACTGAACAATGGGGTATAAATTTATTTTAATGCAGTCACTGTGTACAAAACCACCTTGAATAGATCTCAAAGATGATAAACAGCTCATTGCAGCTTTGATCTGCTCTTTCAGAAGAGTAAACCAGGCTGGTTGGTGATTTCCTGGTCATGATTTCTCTTAAAATTGCAATATTATCACCTCAGCAATCAAACTATGAGCCGTGGCTGTTCTTGGCTTGTAAACTTTAACAAACTGGATTGCTGGTTCTAACAGCATTTTATTACTTTTATCAACCATAACTGTTAGTTTTTTCACATGACTACATTATGATCAATATACATTAAAATGTCTCTATAGGCTGCATACTTTTGTAAAAACATGTACTGCCATATTTTAATTTACCCTTTAGCACCCATAGACGACTTACAGTAAAACTCTGCGTATGTAATAGTATATTATGTAAATAATGGAGTTTTCTCAAGAGAGGAAATCTTCAGAATGAGTGCTTACTACATACACACAAGTATGGAGTTGGTTGATTATGAAAAATCTCACAGCTCTTAAGAGTTTGTTGTGCCACCTTGTGATTTCTCCAATACTGCCCTCTACTGCCTGGTTGCATTAAATACACACAGAATGATGCATGACACTACCCTGGTTAAGTTCAAGGTCCGTATTTTTCCAATAAAAATGAAATGAAATGAGGGTCCATGGTCAGGTTGATGTGTGTTAGTTTCTGGACTGTTTCACTGTGCTATATGCAATCTGAAGGGAAAAGGATGCAGCAAAAATGGTGTTTAAATAAATATAAGCAAGAGTCAGTTAATTGTCATCACTTTTTTTTAAAAAAAAGATGTTTATTTGAAACACTAGTTTATATTTATAAATACAAATATTTCAAAATATATGGTATCTGTCAAAGAGACTACGTACAATACATGTAATCTTCAGAATGACTACAGATATGAAGTGCAAAAAGCAAAATATTTCCAGTGGTCCTCCAGGACTTTAGATTTCAAACTCTTCCTTCAAGGCTACAAAATATATTTCAGAGGTCTCTACTGTCTCAAAAGATTACCTCGTGCTTCCTTCACCTCTGAAAGCAACACATGTTAAAATTAGGACTTAAACTTCAAATGAAGAGTGTAATGACAGCTAAGGGTGCTAGAAGCAGAGGGACAAAGGCTCCAGTGTGTTCTGCTCCGTTACACAGGTCTCCAGAACAGCATCTGATACCATTGGAATAAACATTGCTGCACATGTCACTTCTCGTGCAGTGTTTGCTGACCATATTTTCAGCAACTGCAACAGAAAAAGACAGGGAGCGTTCCATTAAATAAGACAGAATATGTGATTAGTCACTCAATTTCACACAATGCTGTTCATTAGGTTTGCTACAGCTGAACTCACTTTACTGATGCAACAGGTAAAATCAAAATTACACTGTAGAGTACATGATCTTAAAGCCACAAACTGTAGTAAGATCAACATACCAATGGTGGTATAACAGCGATCGAAATGACTGGGACAGGTCCATACGTCATTGCAGTGGCCGGGGTTTGCACCCCAGCAGGTGTAACACTTTAAGCCACACACTGTAGGCAAATTCAATTGGAAAATGTTTACAAATGCCATTTAAAAAAAACAACGATAAAAAATAAATTGAAAAATTATATTTTCAATTCTGCAATCAATGCTTATCTTTACTGTTCTTACCTGCTGGCAGCAAAATACAGATGAATGCCAAAGATACGGACAGCCTCATTTTGACTCTTAGACCATACGTGAAAGTGCAGAGAGTTGAAAATCCGTCAAACCTTAGACTTCAAATGAACATAAACCATCTCACTGTGTTTTTATAGCCTTGTCTCACTGGTTTATCACAAACAGCCGATAAAGTTGAGGCAGTTCACATTTGGGGAGTGTCCTCCAGGCATTATAGTCCTTATTTACTGTACATGCGGCTGCTCAGTGAAGTCCCTCCACTTCACCATTAATCACATTTTTCAAAGGAGCCCCAGGGTCAGTGAAAGTTTGCTTCACTTGAGCTGAAATTTCTTAACCGTCTGTATTTGTGCAAGACATACACTTGAAACACTTCAGTCGTATGTAGCGAAGCTCAGACCACACCTGCAGATTTCAATACATTACAAATCAGTGTGTAAACCTGTTAAATGTTGCCTCTTTAAGGCTTTATTGAAGCACTGTATATGTGCTGATCATACAAAACCCCTGTTAAACACTACTGGTCCTGTGTAAAGTATGATCTGACTATTCACCATTCCTGCTCAGAAAAGCCAATTTTAGCATCAGTCAGATGAATACTAGCCTCCGTTAAGATGAAATAATTCCAGCATTAATTTGTTGCAAACACACACTCGTGCGCACACACAGTTTCTGAGCTCTTTAGTGTAGAACTCTAATAGCATTAATAGATCTACGTCATTAATCTGCCACCAGAAAAGGAAGAACAACTCAGAAAGAGTCTCCGAGCTGCAGGATTTAGAAGGACCATTCACCCAAATAATTAGAGCACTAATTTTACACGGCAGGACGCTTTTATTTCCGAAGTATAATCCCCACATCGCCTCGCCTAAGCATGTAAAATAAGATGAAACTGGCTCTGTTACAGTGTTATGTGGCCACCTCTGTTTGGCCTGTCTGGTGTCTGTCAGTAATGAGATTGGCCTGTTGCCCCTGGATTACAGGCCTTGTGTAGGAGGCAGGTAAGATTTGGATGTCAGGTTAACCACCAGCTGCTGAGGAGCAATCTATCCTTTGGCCACTTTTTTTTTTTTACAGGTGGTATGGTTTTTTTGGTTTTTTGTTTTTTTTTACAGTTATAAGATGGAAAAATAAATCCGATCATCAAAAGAATTATATGGAGCTTTAGCAGTGCAGGACAAGCAGGGGTTCAGCACGTCATTATTCAGTTGCAAAGGTTAATGGAATTGTTGTCCAATATAACTCAATCTTATTAAGTCTGGCAGTCGGCCACGGCTTGATAGTAACGTCTCTGTCAGTCAGTAACAGAGGAAACTAGCAGAAAAGTAGGAGGTCAAGTCTAGGTGTGAGTGTTCTCTTTTTCTGAACCTTTGAGTTGTGCTTTGCGTTTGTCTGACCTAGATCCAGTTCTGTTTTATTATTCTGTTTATCATATGTTTCCTGGCAGTACAGTTTTATAATTTCCACCAGTTGCATTTCAGTGACATTTTAAGACACATGAAGGTGACTTGAATGGATTTGGCACACAAAAATAAAAAAAGAGTATTCGAATCTTAGGTAAAAATACCAATATGAGAATGTAAAAAAAAAAAATCAGATAACGTGAGAAGTAAATGTACTGTGCAGTACTTGAGTATGATAAGCTAAATGTACTTAAGGTATTAAAAAGTAAAAGTATTCAGTCTGAGATCATTCAAAATATATTTACACACATCTGTATTCACTTTTTGCACAAGCCAGAAATTGCAGGTCATTTCCAGCCCAGTCTTAAAAAATAATGGCCAGATCCTGACTCAGTGGGGCTCGCTGATCTGTAGCGTTTAAAGCCTGAATATTTTAACATCTAACTTTATGAAAAAGGGTTTTTTTTCCTAGAGAGAGCACGAGAAACTATCACATGCACTGTTTGTCCCTCACATTCTGTTGATAATGTACATTTTTTGAACATTATCACCATACTATCCTTCCCTTTCACTATAATTACTGGTTGTCAAGTAGAGGCGGAGTAAACCAACATGGGCCTAGTACAAAGTAGCTTGAATTAAAAGTTAAGCACAAGTACCTCAAATTCTCCCTAGGTATTGTGATTGAGTAAATGTACTTAGCTACTTTCCACCATCATATAAGTTTTCTTGTTTTTTATGGTGTAGGTTTAAAGTACTTTTTCCTTTTGATCCCAGTATCAGTAGTACCACAAATATTGTAAAACACCTGCCAATAATTTAAATCATCAAGAGTTTATTGTGCTCAGAATGCATGTACATGTAATGTATTTATTGTGTATGTAAGTCAGTACAGTGCTTTGAGCTACATGCCATCAATATCTTGTAAGACCAACATTTTAACGACCAGCGGTTGGAGTTGGAGCACTGCTTTAAACCAGGATTCCCAGCAGAGGTGGTGTTCACTTCCTGAACTGAGGGATGGGGGAGGGGATCTTGATGTCCTGCCCTCTCTCCAGCCTCTTCTCACATTCAATCAGGTAGTTAACGCCGTCAATCACTAACTGCACCAGCTCCACCTGCGGATAAATGGTAACTTGTGTCAAAAATCACATGATCGTGACGTGGTTGTTACAAAGGTCCAGACAACATTGAATTTATCTTTGAAAAACAATGACACTCCGCTGGTGTGCGTAATGTCACTTGATTTTCTAAGAACTCCAGCTAATTTCAGTGTCTTGTTCTCTTTAAGTTGGACGAGTGTGATTGGCTTGTTTCGTTTGTATAAAGTGAGTATATTTGTAAATCCACACTATCTTTTTTTTAAGTAACTTTGTAACTTTGTGCATTTGACAGTGACACCAAAAACCATTTGTGGCTGAGATGAAAAACTGTAAACAAGATGGCGGTGTGCAGACACTTCTTGGTCTTTCCGGACATCAAAAGTAGGCATTTGTTAAAGTTGAAATATGTGACATTTTAGCACCAAATACAGAACAGTTCCTGTACAGAGGTCAAATTAGTACTTTGTACTGTATGTCCACGTTTGATGAAATTAAAGCAGTATTTGGCAATATAATGAATATTGAATGAAAGACATAAAACTGTTCCCATACTTGGAGTTGAATTGGCTTTTACCACCTGAGTAA
>MDSQ01000230.1_pt1 | contig 12170 bp, 7 predicted proteins | sample 1008251 | NCBI WGS metagenome assembly MDSQ01 (sample SAMN05526597, study PRJNA338239) | gut metagenome | isolation source: Hindgut content | host: Naso unicornis | place: Saudi Arabia: Red Sea | collected 2016-05
AAAATGTAGTCCATCACACTTGCTGCTTTAGTGAAGGTTCCTCTATTGTTTGTACAAGGTGCATTCATGCCTGTAAATGGATGTTTTTGAGTGTAAACAGAATGTTTATGCTTTTATATTGATTTGCTGAAACCCTTTCAGAGTGTTTTTCTCTCTTCTCTCTCCCTTCACCGTTTTTCTCTCTCCGTCTTTGTCTTCTCCCTCTAGGAGCAGTATGAGTTAGTTCATAAAGCAATCGCTCAGCTCTTTGAGAAACAACTGCAGCTACTGGAGAGCCCCACCAACACTCAGATACACGATGGCATGGTATGACATACACACACACACACACACAGAAAAACACAGCATGAAGGACAGAAAGGGATCTGATGAGAAGAACCGGGGGGTGTGAGTCTGCTGCGTTCTTCCCGCCGGATATTTACTGCATGCCACTGGAAACAATTAGAAGTGATTAAAACAGAGGTGAACTGACAAGGGGAATGCGGGTTCTCCCACCACAACCCCCGCTAACCCCCACCAAGCCTGAAAGATAGGGTTGTTAGTGCGTGTCGTGCTCGGGGGGGCAAATCGATTCACTTCACACTCTTGGCACCATTAATTAATGATCTGTTCTCTGTATTGTACAGTGACTGGCTGTCACGCTGTACTTTCTTTCCTAATTTCACTCCATCCTCACTTGTCCAGCTCTCCCGAGGCCTCTCGTGCATCCTGTTTTCATTTTTACAAAGACATAACACAACAGCACTGATGCACTTAAACATAAGCGCTGACACAAACAATAAATGTACCAATAAGGATTACAGTACTGAAACTGAATATATGTTTGCATGGAACATAAATTCTAGGAGCGTCATTCATAGGCCTTTGTTTTTATTTATTCATTCCCTTTACAGCCGAGCAGATGTCTGGAGGGCAGACCACAGTCCTGTTTATGAGAAAAGAGAGAGGGATAAGAGAAAGGTAGGGAGTCAAAACTGATATTAACACATGGCTCACTGCTGCCCTCTACTGTATTTACAACAGTGCACACAATGCACTTCACAGCTCTTTCCTCGAAGAAGCTACAATACTATCATTAGACACAAATGTTTTTTAAAGATTTTTCTATGATCTTCAGATTGATTTCTCAAAGCTCAAATGTGTCCACTCTTTCTGTATGTGTGTGCACCAAATTCTGAGAATATGCATCGTTATAGTTAACACTCGAGACCTCTCCCTGTGTGCAGCATCTGTATTGCATTACATTCATGCCCACTCGCTTGGACATGTCTGCGCAGGGGTGCAGTTAGAGCGATTGGAGTGACTGCAGGAGTCTCCAGGGGGCTGAGAGAGACAGTAAACTAAGCCGTGAGAAAAATCAGATCACCTTGAATTTGCATAAACATTCTTCAAATTGCTTTGCAGACGGTATAAGTGTTAGCCATCCAGGCCTGAATAACTCCCATCGGTGGATTAGTATTGGGTTCATCCAGGTCATTTAACACTTAAGACATTCTCCAGGGAGCCTATTCATGTTGGACAAATTGTTTTGCCTTTACAGCAGCTCTGCGCTGCACAGGGGTGTTGGTGGTGTTCTAAGAAGTAATTTGCCACCTGTAGTGAGAGACACCCTGCACCCTGTTCCGTCTATTCAGTAAGCGTGGCCAAAAATACTAAATGGCAACAAGAGCAACATCCGCACCAATTACATGGAAATTGTACCTAGCTGGGTAAAGGTCCAGAGGATGGGCTAAAGACCCATGAAATAATGAGCTAGTACTCTTCGTTCCCTTCTTTTTGCTTTGACCAGAATGGACACCTCAGAGAACTACGAGGAAATGTGGAACACAGAACTAGCATAGAAATAAGAAAACTCTGACACACATTGTCAAATAATGAGTGGAATCACGGGGTTATCAAAAAAACTCAGAAAAGTACTTGTGACCTCAAGAAAATTGCTTCTGTTGGCTGAGAGTTATTTGAGTCTGGCTTTGTGACACTGAAGATGAGGGAAGAGACAGACTTCCCTCCTGCTTCCTGCCAAGTGGGACTCTCTGGTTGTAAACATCCAAACATCCATCCTGTTCTTCATGATGCACTTATTTACACACACACAAAGGACATCTGACAGGGCAAAGAGGGTCAGACACATGTTATTGTGTGTCTCTGCTGATCAGTGCCTCCCATAAGGCTTCTGAAGTGTGTTTGTGTCTCACTTGCATCAGGTGAGCCAACGCTGCTTCTACAAGAGCAATTTGAACAAAATACATCCCCAACTGATTTCACTACGAATAAAAAATACATTTGTTGATGACTAATTAGGCATTTCCCATGCAATTTATAACACTGCAATGTCCACAGCAACACTTAACTTCTGTAGCTTGATTAATGGCATCGTGCTGGAAGCCCAGAAATAGGAGGTATGGAAGAAGGAGCTCACACTGCCAGCATCAGCAGTCTGGACCTGCTCCTTCTGTCACCGTTCTCACTCGCTTCCCATAAAAGTAAAATGCAGCAGGTTTGGAAAACAGCCTTGTCCTGTTTGCCAGAGGGCTCGTCATAAATATCACGTTTGTCAAGCTGCAGAGAGGGAAGCTTTGGTGATAGCACTCATCACCACTGTGGCACGTCGTCTGCCGGTGCAGGAACTGTTTTATGTAGTGCAAATGTGAAGCGCTGCAAGATAATCCTTTACTTGCAGCCTTATTTACTCACAGATAATCATCTGTTACTTCAGTCTGCTGCACAAATGACCACGCTATAATCATCAGAGCTTTGATTGGGCTGTTGATCAATATTTGTTGATCAGTTATGAATGATTATTTTGGGTTCTGGGACTTCAAGCTGTCATGAGTTATTTTGTAATGCTGTTTCTGCTCAGCGATGGAGGACGGCTCTACAGTACAGGCAAACAATCAACATCACAAGACATTTTGTAAATGACAAAGCACTGCTATTAAAGTAAATTGCATTTAAGATACATTACTTACTCTTGGATCTTTAATTGAGTAGCTTACTCATTCCATCGTGATTGTTATTTGTTACAATTATAGGCCTCCATGAGTAGAGATTTGTCAGTGTTTCTGCAATTGGCTGGTGGTTGATTAGTCAGAAAATTGGGGAAACTTTTTAGAATAATACCAAGAAAACCACCTACAATTCTGAGGATGACCTTAAATGTTACTTGTAGAAGCTGTTATGAATCTCTGATATATTTCTTCAAAGCACATATGTTGTCAAGTGAGATACTTTGGAAACTCGACCTTGAAACAGATCAAGAATGGGAGAGCTGGCAAGATAAAAAAGGGACAGTCACTGTTGGTTCAAAAGGACGCCAAACACTTTAGCTTTACTGAGGAACAGTTGTTTGTCATATTTCATGCTTGTTTCTTTTTTAAGTGGTTATTAAATTTATTTATCATTTCAGTCATCAATAAATTAAATTATTAATGCAATCTGACTATTCGCTGAAAAACTCAAATCACTGGAAACATACTTTGTGCCACATATTTTAATTTTTACTCTTTTTTACTAGCCTCTAACATAGGCTTTAGCACATTACATCTGCTTGCCAAAATCTAAGTTCAGTCAGGACAACTAATGTCAATGGAATATATTTTATTGACATTTGCAGCAAGTTAAATTTAATGGTATGGCTCTGCTATGGGAGCTCCCTGCCCTTCCATGAGCATATATGGAAAGTTTTCACGTCAAACGAAACACTTTCGTTGTGGTTCAGCCTTGCTTTTACATGACAGCGTTGTGCTGGGGCCCCTGAAACCGTAAACTTTTGAAACCGGGTTCCACAGTGGAATCTTTTGAAACCGCAACCTTCTTTCCAGCTGTGTAAACTGGCAAGTGGAGTGCCTGTGAATGCGGTGATGACACTAATGCTAATGCTAGCGCAAGTCAGTGCATTCCGCTTTAGCCACTACAAAACTCTGATTAAACACTCCGCAGTGCACTGAAAGCAGGTCAATATGACGAGTGTATATTGAGGTGAATTTAAGTGTTCGTGGCATAAGTTTAGAAGTCAATCTATGGCTGAATTTCTTTAATTTATGGCTGCTTAGGGCTTGGCAGCATCAAAAAGACAACAACTTTGTCAGCTCTGACTGTATGTTATTACAAAGTTACACTGCCAACTACTGGCCTGGCATGCATACTACAGCGCTTTCACTTGTTTGGGTAAATGCGGACATATTTTGAAGACAGAAAGGAAAGACCTTTCTGTTTTAAGCAGAGCTGCTCTCGTCTAAACGTGGCTTAAGGCAGGGTGAGCAGCAGTAAACCCCCCATGGGGCACCAAGGAATGATTCCTTTTTCTGGCTTAACCAGTTGAATGAGTAGCAGGCGATCAGCTGGCTGTCAACTGATTGATCAGCCGATTGCAGCTGATGACAGCTAAAGCTCGACTTCGTGGCCCACCTGAACTACTTCTACACTAAATTTTTGGTTTCCATCCTGTTTCCAGCACGTTCTCATATTCATTTATTGCACCGTTCCTTTTCCTCCAACTCTGTTCTGTGTCCTTGGTGCCATATTTTTCTACAATAGATATTAATATTCCCTTTCAAGCTCTACATCCCTTCCCCACCAGGATATACATGTGTTTGTGTGTGCATGATAAAGAAAGAGTGGCATGCGTGTTTGATATGCACAGATACATGCAGAGACATCTCAGTGATGGCTAATTCAGGATATTGTGGCTGACATAAAATCACTGCAATATCTCTATTTTTTGGGTAACAAATATAGTAAAATCAATGTAATATAGTAGGGTGGCCCTACTACAATGGCATCTAATTCATGATTTTGTGGCCCCTGGTAGCCCAAAAACACACTGGTCTCACCTAAGAAAAATGTCCCATTTAAGTTTATATTTTGTTCCATTTTACCTGATGCATTTTGGATGCATTTTCCCATAAAAACTAAACTGTATTGTGAAAATACTTTTATTTTAGGTAAAACAGTTCCATTTTAACCCCACATAACATTTTTTGTGTGTTTTATACTCATATTGTTTTAGCTGCAGTTCTCCATGTGGATCAATTCTTCTTTAAATCTGTGCTTTGCATGGTTGATGAATGGCTGCTATATTTTGGAGAGCCAAAGATGTAAACCTTATTTGTCCCATTTCACCTGATGTCCCCAAATTACCTGACCCTTTTTCGATGAATTGCGGTGATTTTTTTTTATAAGCAATTATAACTGTTGGAACATGTAGCTGGGGTAACATGCCTGAGCACACAACGCCTGATTTAACGCACACTATTCAGCAAAATCAGACTATGCAGTATCACAGCTGCTATCTCTCCCTCTATCAGCATATCGAGAGTGGGTAGTTGACTTTTTGTGATTTTCACACTATTAATCACACATACTGACTTCAGCTCAGATTGAATCAGCATTGACATGACAATGGCACAATCATTTGCTTGTGAATGAAGTGAGAAGTTGAAAGCCAGCTGCCACTAAAACTGAAGTGTGCCAGAGTCCTTTTAAATGAGCCATGCTGACATGAGGTGCATATGCAAGCAGCAACACCTTCTGACTATCAGCCATACTTATCATCCGCTGCTCCCTCAGCGTATAACAATGAGCTGACTTTTTTTACTGGACGCCCATAAATAACAGGCAGGGGACGGATGTTTACTGAAGGGTGCACAGCAACAAAATGCTGAAATATTTATGCTGGTACCAACCACAAAAACGCTACATCCTACAAAAAGAAGTCAAACATATTACCATTTCAAAGGGTTTTTATTTGTAAAGCATTATGTGAACGCTGTAAACCCAAATCATTCAGTGAACAACAACATGGCAGGGTTAGAATATGCTGCCTTTCACTCCTTTATAGGTTTATTCTGTGGAATATGTGGAAAGCTTTTGAGTGCAGCTCCTCTCATGAATATTTAAAGTCCCAACCCCCCTTTTCTAACTTTTATGGGAGACTTAAGAAAATCATGTTAAAGCACATCCACTAAGAGCTGCTCCTCATCTGTGCGACCTGCTGCACAGCACCTCTATCTCATTTTATTACAACATAATCAGAAATACTTGAGGTCTCAGGGGGCGGCGATGCCCTGTAGCACAAATATGAAGTGGGCTGCTTCTTCAAAGTGTTAGCTTGTGAGCACGTTCAATTTATGAGTAAAAGAATTACACAAAAGCTGCCACAAAGGCAGGTTAAAAGCTAATTAGCAGTGAGAGTCACTCAAACTTTATATGTGAATTTTTTAAACAAATTGAAGCAACTAACAGAGCGGCGCCCCGAGCAATCTAAAACAGATAAAACTAAACTTAGTCAAAATTCTGAATACTCATTCATGAACTACCTCTTCATCTCCTGTTTATATATATTTTCCATCTACCTGTTATCACATCAGAGCGTCAAATACTCCACTCCTATTATCCACAGGAGGCAATCATTTATTTGTGGGCCTTTAAACAAAGCAATCAGCAGCTCCCAGGTCATCATTTCAAGCTTATCCCACTGAGGGCAACAGTCAATCACCAAGTCTCCATCCACAATCAGCACTGTAACAGCCAAGCTTGGGCATTCATCTGTCCCAACAGATCAAGGCTTTTTTCTCTGTAATCAGTCTACAGCTAACGCCACCAATGTCATCCCCACACACACGGCGAGACAACTTCCAACAACCATTTCAAAAAAATCAAAATACAATCAAATGTCTAGTCGCCTGCCAATATTTTTACACACTAAATATGGGCATAGGAACTTCTGAAGATCACCTTGAAAAGTTGCCTGTCACAGTAAATTTTTGCCAGTCCACTGATGACAGAAGCTAATCAGTAGCTCAAAGGTTCATACTGACAATTAGTTACAAAATAAAGAACTTTAAAACTAACTCTAACATCTAATAACATGCTAATGTACTGCAAGAAACGCAACATTTATTAACTCAACTTCTAAGAGAGTCAAACCTCTATTAAATATATTCATGTCTTGTGTAGATAGCAGAATTGTCACAGGACTGTTAGCAGTGGGAGAAAGGCAGCCTCTCATGGATGTGCCGGGTACAGTCACAATCAACAGATGGTGAGCAGTGCCTCTTCCCCCCTAGGGCAACAGTAAAATTGAGCTTGTGAAATCTGTCACAATCCATGGTGGTAAATGTCTCGCAGTTCCTGCAAATGCTAATGAAGTTCATGTGAGGTCCAAAACTAAGCAGGGGTGGGCAGGGAGAAATGGAGTCCAATTTAAAAATGACACTGTGTGACAAACTCATCCTTCGAGAGGGCAGAGAGTGTTCTCTGGCCCGCGGACAGACATTCACAAATGAGCGCCACTCAAAAATGCCAGTGACATTCAGGTCGCCATTGTGTTCGTCTCCTTTGAGACTCACCCCCAACGCGTTCCATCAGAGGCCTGGATAAAACATGCCACTGCTGGCAAACACTAGCCTTCATTAGATGGAAACATAGTGATGAAGTTAATTACGTTCTGCTGATTTTGAGGGAAATAATTTTAAAACAGTGGGGATGGACAGAGTGGACATTTGAAAGACTTTCACTCGGCTGGAATTTAACTTGTAAAAGTGCCCTTGACGTAAAGCCTTCAAAAAGAGAGACTTCGGTTTGCACGTGCTAATGAACAAACCCAGAAGCCCCGCTGCTTCACATGAAATACCCACACGTTGCGCTTCTTAATTAGTAGCGTGAATATTTTGGTCTCCACTTCAAAGTTGCAGATTTGTAAAGAGAGGTAGTAATTTTTGTAAACATAACAATGTGTAGTAAAAGCATAGAGCGTTCCCACATGGAAGCATAAGGTTCGGCACAGCAGACATTAGGGAATGACAATTGTAACTTGTGCTCCAATACCACATTAGATGCAAACCATCAGGTGGAATCGACTATTCCCTGCTTAACAACACAAACCATGAGGTGAATGCTACTTCTACTGATGCATAATCCACCTTGATATTTAAGGACATCAGCAGGTACTCACACCATTAACTTTAACATGTCACAGTTTACAAATTAACGGGTTGGATCAGATATTTGTTACTTAAAAGTTCTGTTATCTGATTAGTAGATGTCTATTTTCACATGGTCGTACGTGCTTAATTTGGTAAATGGAGCATTGTAGCCAGTATGGGACAACAATGTTACATCTCTCAAGTCTTCCACTACAGACCTCTGACTGCAGCATGGCCTCCAAAACCTCAAAAATGGAATTAATTTACTAAAGTAACAATATTGTAGCCAGCAGGGGATATTATATTACAGACATCTTTCACTTCTATGTGTCAGAGATAGAAATGCAGAGGCATGATTAAAAGGATTAGAAATGTATATATTGACTTTCTGAGCACTGAACGTCATATACCTGTACTCTACCTGGGATGACGTGACAAAAAAAGGTCAAAAAATCAAAATGAAGTCACACAGCACCATCCTGTACCTAACTGTCAATCACATAAGATGGAAAAAAGTTACTGAGAAAACTTTCCAAAATTCATACCAGAAGGCGCTAAGTATCAAGAGAAGCTCATGAACACTGTGAAGAACATTAGCATGAAAATGTCTGGCTACCATCACCTCAAGCTTGCTGATAACAGTCATTGCTTAAGCACAAAAGCACCACAGAGCCAAGAATAAACATGTAAATACAGGCAGAAAGTGTTTGGATTGTTAAGTTGATGCAGTGGTCTCCCAGCATCACAGCAGGGGGTAAAAAAACACCTGCAGTCACACATCACAAAATTTATGCTTCAAAAGCACACAAATCACATGAAGGTGATTTAGCAAACAACAGGCATAACACCTGGAGCAGCTGCTGGGCAGGTAGCTGAAGCACAAAGCTCCTCCATTACATGACTGGACTGCTGGCAACCAAACATGCAAACAGCAGCGGGAGATTTTAGGAGTTTCTGCAAAGTTTGCAGATACCGCAGCCAGCTGGGCTGAGTAAGATGAGTGACTTAAACACATTGCCAATTTATGAATGATGTGTTAACTATAAGTTGTATCTTGTAATATGTTTCATGTGTGCAGCAGGGCCCCTCTGTCTAAACCAGCTTACAATACAAACTTCATTCATGAGTGTTTCCCCATGGGAAATGCTCCAAAACTACAAAGCGTGCACAGAGTATATATCAATCTATATTTCAATCCAGTGGCACATTTTGCATAAGTATTCCGAGCGTGGCAACAAGGACATACATAAAAACTTAACATTTAAGATCTGTAAACATATACAGCAATATACATAGTGTGAATATGTGCAACAACTACAAATTCAAAGAATACCACAAAACATTGTGCATCATTTTGAAAAACAGCGTGGGACCACTTTTTTTCAGAGTAGGTTTTGTTGCTTTCCAATTTGAAAAGTGCATCTTTTAAATTACGGTCCAAGGTTTGCAAACTGCTTTTATCCACACACAGGTTTGTCTGAGCAATATAGGACAAGCCACCACACGAATAATAAATGATCTTTGCTGATCTGCTGGCCTCTTTTCCAAAGGCCTTGTATTAATACCAGGTTAAATTGGGAAGCCAGCTTCTTTGAAAAATTAGTTCATGGCTTAAAAGCATGTTTTTTATTCTAGAGCAAAGCCTAATTTGTAACCGGGAAACAAACTCTCCTAGCAAAATAAACTAAAGTAGGTGTGGTGGTTTGAAATTTTCCACTTTGAAACAAATTATTTGTAAAAAGACAATATAAACAACATCAGGACTAATTTACACCTGCACAGTGGGTCATGGATTTGCTTTCAAACCCACTGAAGAAAATGTTTAAGTGAATCATTGGATTTTTGTGAATACTACAGGCAGGCCAAATGATCAAGATTAACGGTAAAAAGATTCAGCCCATCATCTTAGCAATGGCTAAGCAAAGAGAGAACAGACTAGATCACGCTCACAAGCTTCCAAAGGAGGAGATAAACAAATTATCCTGTTATGTGCTGTCAATGAATGTGCGTATTAGGGCTGGAGAACCCAGTGGGAAATCACACCGTAATGATTAGATTCGGAGCCTGCCAGTGGGTATGGGTATCTGCTGTCTGAGAGGGAGCACTTCCACTTAACCAGTCTGTGCCCAACAAGAGCTCATGTCAATTTCTGACAAAAAAAACAGCCCGTGAACTTGTGGGATAAGCAGCAGACAGCAGTGTTTTGCTGTTTAAGAAGAGAAATACATTCCGAAACTTTAACTTAAACTAATAATTTTTAGTTTACATTCTCTAATTATTGTTTCCAGACCTGGAGAAGCTCTGTGGAGAGCCAAGCCAGGAAACCGGACTGACATTGGCCCAGCTGAGGAAAACTGCACAGTTGGCGGTCCAGCTGTAGTTTGTTGGGTGTAATTGCAAATCTATTAACATGCAGAAAGAAGTCAAGTAAGTCAAACTATTTTTTCACAAAATAATGCAGTGAAGACTTCACAAAGGGTTCAGGAGAGGAAGTGAGGAAAAAAAACAGACCAGTCCAGAGTCAGAATGGCATGGCTACATATATCCCTGATACTTCTTAATGACTGATAAAGTAATGAATGTTGTTTGACATTGGATGACCTGAACCCTGCTATTTTTTCAAATAATGTGACTATTTACCGTTTTATCTGCAGGAGGACAGTCTTTTTATTTTAGATTTGATGTTAGGCTAGCCTCACTCTATTTTTTTGTTTTATTGACATGAGGCCATGATATACTTGGATGCTGATTAACTATCTCATGCAAAAGGGAGTGCTACATTGCTAAGTTAGCATGAGCTCATGATTAATCAGAATTCTAAGGCTAGCAAGGTGAGCAAACTCCTCACATAGTGTCTTCATGTGTTTTGAGTGTGAGTTTCCCTGTCTGCAGGTGTAAATATTTGAGAGCGTATGTTTGGATAGCTCACTAGCTTCAAGTCATTGGGTGCATTCTGACTCGCATACTTTGGTTTTTACTTGATGGCATGTGCTGCAGCTGCACCAACAAATTAACATACTATTACAATCAGTATGTGCCTAAAATTGGGACATAGTACTTGGTCATGATAGTGCGCTTCGAACTTTGACTCTGATGCTCCTGTGTCCGTCACAGCCTAAGTGCAAAATTTTGGAGTACAGAGGAAAGGTATGCAAATCTAAGGTAACGTTGGTTTAAATATAGCCTAAGTGTGACGATAAGAAATTCATGCTCATACAAAAGACGCAGGTAAGTGCATAACACACTGAGTCTTTTCTTCAACTGTGCAACTTAAGTTAACATTTTCTTTTGGCTTTGTGCAGTTGCAGCACATTAATATATTGACTGTACATAGGAGTCGCAAAACTTATGTTGCTTTTACACTTAAATGCACTGTCATCCATTCTGTCAAATCAGCTGTCATCTGTCAATCAGCTGTCAAATGTTTGCACTCTCTTGACTTTGTTTACATTGGGCCACACATGGTGACATATGTGATGTATTATCCACTGCGCAGAGGATTGTGGGTAAGAACAGCCAGAAAAGCATGCTGGTTTGCATACTGCAAAATCCAACTGGATGTATTAGGACATCCTGTAGTGCTTTTAGATGCATACTGCATGTCACATACTATGTATTGGAACATACTAAATACTAGGGTAGTATGGGTGTTGGTGTTTTCTTGCTGCTATCAGCTGTCTCTCTGAACAGGTGAGCTCTGATGGCTTTTCTCTGGAGCCACGTGTGTTTGTCAAGCAGGCCACCATACGCTGCCATGTTGTAGTTACTGTTAGAGGGTGAATATTTACAGTTTGTGGTGGTGGGAGAAACAAAACTCCATGCATCAGTCTGTTAAGTCACCAAGAACATCCTCAGTGTTGCTCCCGTCTGGAAATTCTTCCCCTTTGTCCTTCTTTTGGTTCGATTGGCAGTTGGTAACCTGCTTTAGGGTGCATTACTGCCACCTATCGCACTGGAGTGTGGAACAGTAAATTTGCAACCTCCATTACGTCCCTCGAGCTGAAGTTACTTGCTGCTCAAATGAGTTAGAGCCACAACTCAGCAACACCCTCTAGTGTAATGTCAGCAGCACCCTGTTCTCTCAGCCTGACAATCACACCTATTTTTACAGAAGACACTTATAACAGAAGAAAAACAACCCTTTTACATTTCATCCTGCCTCAAACCTCACTTCTACAAGGTGTGATGGGTTTCTTCATTCAAGGCCAAAACTCCATCCTTCATGCTGAAGCAGACAAGAGGACT
>MDSQ01000231.1_pt1 | contig 12163 bp, 7 predicted proteins | sample 1008251 | NCBI WGS metagenome assembly MDSQ01 (sample SAMN05526597, study PRJNA338239) | gut metagenome | isolation source: Hindgut content | host: Naso unicornis | place: Saudi Arabia: Red Sea | collected 2016-05
GGTGCTTCAGAGACTAGCAGAGCCAGCTTTTTTTCTATAGGATGGAAGCACCCCCTCTCAATAGGAACTCATTTGCCATGTTGTGTAATTGTGGCACATAATGGAGCACACCTCATTCAGGCGGCCCAAGGCTTTTTTCTAAAGCCATTTTCTCCATTCACAGCAAAACAAGTCATGTTTTAGAGAGATATTACGCAGCCTTTTGAGCTCAGGGCCACCAAATATTTGCCTTTGAATGGAATGTTTGGAGTAATCAAGATAAAAATTTTCCTCAGTGCTTATTATAAAAGCGGCACTGTCAAACAATTTGATATTTGTCATCCGACTTTCATTCTCACAGCTCGCCGGCTGTAAACAAAGCGGCTGACCCTTCCCGTCTGCGTTTTGTTACACATGTTTGTGTGGATAAAAGCTGCTATTAACTGTGGTCAATGAAAGATACAGGTAAGAAGGTAACCTGTGACAAGCAGGCTACAATCTAAAAAATATACGCAGGTTAATACTCTGCTTTATTTTCTATATGGTCCTACGAATATCAAAGCTGAAGTGCAGAGATGAAAAATGACTGATTTGAAAATTATTGCTGAGCTTTTCCATTAAACCACCGCAGGCTAGGAAAGGATGGCCATTTGCATAATTTAACTGGCATCTTAATTATTGTGTCAAGAATCTCTATGCAAATGACTTAAGTCACTTAGAAACGGAAACTCACTTGGCTAAATGGCTAATGGGCTAAATCTTATCAAGTTAGAATACACAACGTGAGTGTAACGAGAGTCGGCTCTGACTGTGCGGCGCGACGCTGACAAATAAAGAAAAGAGGACAGGACAGACATAAAACAAGTGAATGCGTGCTTACCTGTGAGAGCTGGGAGAGGAGAGGCATGTAAGTGGCGTGTGTATGTGTGTGTGTGTGTTTTTCTTCTGGGGTTGTTGAAAAGGACCTACCACGTAAAACAGTGAGTCTGGTTGTAGCGCTCGTCTCTCCAACACTGTTGGAGGCGACGCATTCATATATGGCTTCGTCTCGGGGCGTGCGCAATGGCTGAATTCTGAGCACTGAACCAGAGCCGTCGTCGAACTCAATCACCTGCAGGTGCGAGAGACAGGATAATGTTAAAGGAGATTTTTTGGTTCACAACGGGTGAGGGACCTTCCGCAGACAAAAAACAACAACACTGTCAAGGACATTTGGCTAAAGACACTGATGGTGATTGACAAAATGTGCTTCCTATGACAGAGACGAAAGCTGCTGCCTACCTTACATCCAATCAGAACCAGTGATTTTGTGGTTTGTGAGTACTGTGCTTATGTACTGTACATGTACAAAAAAGTTACTTCAGGATCTGTGCAGCATTAGAATTCTTATAATCTGTAAGTTCTGAAAATATATGATTTTTTTTTTTTTTGCCCTTTGGGTGTAGATACATTTACTGTGTTCAGATTGTTTCCTCGTAAAATAGCAAGATCTGATATATTGCTGAACTTTGTGCAGTAAAATATCGATTCGGCTGACTAACTTTAAGAATGGGAAAGGTTAACTTCAGGAATTTTTGCTTGGATATCGGAACGTGAGGTAAGAATTTCAATCTAAATGTGTCCCACTCTTAAAGTTAACATTCTATCCCTTGCAAAATGCATCACACTGATAGTGTTAATGGGACAGAAACAAGCACAAACAGTTAAAAGTGGCTTGATAAACGGTTACGGACAGTTGTACCATGAGGTGAGGTAGTGGTACAAAAGACAGGACCGACTGTATTGGATGAACGACACATAAAAATGCTCACAAACAGGTGTTTGTTGTAGCTTTTTCAGCTATTTTTTTGCATGCTACAGGTTGTATACTCACTGATTTTAGAAAGCCCTGTGTCATAACTCAATTTCTTTTAAGCATAGAGGTAGATTTCAATAAAGATAGGCCTTAAAACTTGGCTTCACACGCACTGCACGCGCTGTCGCACACACACACACACACACACACAAACACACAGAGGCCTACAAACATTTTTAAAGTTAACAATATATCTATGCATGTGTTAGTTAACAATACACAACATTTCAGTGGCCAAGCGGTACAGCGTTGTTGGCATTCAAGCTGACAGCAGGTGATGGTAAAAACAGCCTCCTTTCTCAGTCAAAGCCGAAAAAGCAAATCAGAAAGGAAGTTGTGAGACTTCTCAAAGGAAATGGGTTTTTGTTAGAAGATGAGGCGGCAGTGCATGATTGAATGGGTGCAGAATGGCGAGGCAACCAGGGAATGAAAACTAGTGTGTTAGCATTCAGCAGGACGTGCGATGCAAACGTGATGAACTCTGATAAGATTAGATTTCTGTGGTTATGAGACGCAAAGAAGAGGCGGGAAGAGGTCTCCAAGCTCAGTTAAGCCATTGCTGCTGTGCACTAGCAAGAAAATATGGCATCTAGAGCAGGGGGGGGTGGAGGAAGTGACACCATGATAGTCCCGAGGACTGACACAGAAATTAATAGAAATCTTATCAGTGTTCTGCGATGATGTGTTATTTCTCATGGGTATTGAGCCTGAGCGCAGATTAAAGCTGACCAGAAATCAAAGCTTCAGCCAAAATAAGGAGGATAGGACATGCATTTAGATAAAGATGCCACAAAGCAAAAGGATATTTCCAAGTGAAAGCGCCTTCTTCCCCTTTCACTTTACATAAAGCTGGCAAATGTGGCGTGATGCTAATGTAGGTATCTGGGTCACACCACAAGTCGATTTTTCTCTTCTGGCCAATTACTTTTCTTCTTGTCTTTTAATTAATTACAAATCTGTCCCCAGACATTCTGTATGTTTGCTCATTTAAACTGCAGCATGTTTAGAAGCCTGGTCAGCATGGTTACTAGAGCCTGCTAATGCGTGGTGGCAAGTCAGGGCGGAAAAGCATGCGAGCGGGTCTTGGTGGATGGATTATGTGCGAGCAAGAGCCAAAAGCAGTGCTGAAGCATTCCATTTGTCGAGCATTTTACATCAGAACAATAGACCTAATACCTCAAATCTCTGGTTGCTGACTTTCTTCCCCTTCTTGTTCCACACAATCTTCGGCCGAGGATCTCCCGTCGCTTGGCAGATGAAGGATGCCACCCCTCCTTGCACGCCTGTTTGGTCATTGGGGGTTCTTAAAAACTTTGGTGGTGCTGCAGACAGACAGAAATGAAAATAAAAGATGACAAAAATAGTTAGCAGCATGCTAAGCGGTCACCGACAGAGCAATTTATCTCCCTTATCAAGCTGCGCACACTAGAATGCAACAAAGCTGCAGATTTCAGCATGTGGCAGCTGAGAGGTTTGTCTCTGGAGGTTGAGACGGGAGATTGTACTGACTTTATTGTGCAAAGTGGAAACAGATGATCAGCAATTGAGATCAGTTAAGGGAGAGAAGTCAGTGTACAAAGCATTTTATCTTGACCCTGGAAGTATTTCAACTCTGAAATCCCCTCTGACGGATAACTAACTGGGACTTTTTAGGAAGGAATTTTTGGTTGAAAGGACAGATTTTTGAACTAAAGAAAGACAAGTTTTCGACAAATCACTGAAGATAATAAAAGGAACTGAACTTTATATGATTTGTTCTGAAATGTAGACAGAAATCTGACTTTCATTGTGAGTTAGCCTGAGAGGAAGTAACAACTGTGTCTCGGCTACAAACGTCTGTGGAAAAAAGGTTCCTTTTGTTATTGTGGTCACTGTGTAATACTGTCACAGAGGTGCAGAATCTCTTCACATGTTCTTCTAACTTGTATGAAAGGATGATTTGCCCAACGCAGGCCAACATTTTCCAACAGTTACAGAGAGACAGAAGCAGAAGCAGACAACACTAGTCTCCTGAAAACCGGCGATGGAAACGGCGGTTGTGCCCGACGCAAATGAGACATGCACCTGATAAGGTCCTCGCAATGCTCTGATCAGCGATGTGAGCATTCGCTGCTCCTAATTGGTCCCTCAATTCAGTACAACTAGTCAAGTGTAAAGGCGATGAGGATAAAAATGCTAAAAATGCAGGGGAGTGGAGGTGAGAGAACAGCAGAGTGGAACAGTGTTTGCTTTGTGTGGACACGGCATGGACGTTCCCATCTACCGCTGTGGTTTCGCAACACTATACAATAGCATTTGCACAGTCTCTGATCTCCACAGCAGTGGGGAGAGCTGCAGCTCTGCTTCTGAAATGTGATTTTTAGAATCATAGTTTGTCAAGAAAATTATTCCCCGCTTTAATTTAGGCTTTGTCAGAATTACAATAATACTCTGTGTGCTTTCAATTCCGAGAATGGAGTTCTGTTTTGCCTTTCTTCCCTCCTCCAGGACAATCAGTTCCTTGTCATGAGCTGACGTTTCTATTACAACCACAGAAAAACCTCAAAGGAACCAGTCTCTGGTTGATGAGATTCTGATTGTGATATTTACATTCTTATCATAATTATCAGCTAATTCCAATAGCAGTAATATCATAGTGCTAAGCCAGACCCCCTCAGTGTTTTCCTCTGAAGCTTGAGTGCCAGCTTCAGTGGGAGGTGGAGCTCCATCTGTCCCCCTGCGAAGCAACTGTTTGCCTTTTATCAATCACTTCAGCAGGCCATTAGGGGCCACACAGCTGCGGCAATGCCAACCATCTGAATCACCTCATCTGTGTGTGTGAGAATGTGCGATTGTGCTTGTTCGCGCGCCTGTGCGCAGAACAATTTTCCCCTCCCAGATTGTACTGCCCAGCGGCACAACTGCGGGCGAGGGACAAATTAACCTGCAGGATTCGTGGAGAGGTGACATAAGATGTGTGGTCAGCAATCAAAAGGGCGAACAGATAAACAGGCAAGCAGCTGGGCTTCCACTGGGCAAATGAGTCGGGGAAATCACCTGATTGCCTCGTGACGGGCACACGGGCTTGCGCGCGCACACACACGAACGAACACTTCTCAGAATCTCTCTCTCATTCACGGGCTGACAGATCCGACAGGTGGGCAGCGGAGTTGACACTGTGTAATTTGTACGCGGCGAAAAGCGCCATTATATCTGCATTTGCGCCTGAGCTCGGCTGGGGTGTGGTGCACGTTGGCAACCAGCCAAGAGGGTGCTGATGGGTAATTGATATGCTATTGGCGCTGTTTTTCCCTCAAGGCCATCCATTACGGCTCGGTGCATCTCCCTACTCCGGCTGTGATAGACTGCCAGGACATGTACAGGGGGAGATCAGCACTGGAGGTGAGGGAAAGAGGTTGGGTGGGGGGTGGGGGGAGGTAATGAAGAGGGCTTTTCCCTTCTTTCGTGTCACTGCAGAATCATCGTGAAACTTTAAATCCAGCCCTGCGTGGACTTTGGAAGCTGCTGGTGCAGATATTTACAGATTGAGGGATTAGGAAGATGGCTCTTATTAAACTGAGTCCACATCATTTGACTGTCATTCCATTTAATCATTACTAAATGGACTCATTAAATTCCTCCTCTAAAGTGTTTCCTCTCCAACTCCGTGGCTTTGATGTGCTGCACAGACACTCACGCCAACACACATTCAAATACACAGACACACTGCACTGACCCAGTCTATTGAAGAGACTTTTATCAAATGTAATTTATCAACTTTCTAATGCGACCAAGACTTGTGATGCGGTTAATTCTCCAAGAGGGGTTAGCTGTGTGTTTCTCTGGTGTGTCTGGGCCTCTGTGTGTTGTACTGGCTTGCTGTTGTATGTCGTGTGTTGTAGTAAAAAGGGCACGTTCCTTCGGCGTGTTATTGTAGATTCATGCAATACTTTTTTTCCCCTAAAGGTTTAACATACTGAATGTTACACACCACAAAGCACAAGTATTTGTCACTGATGTGTTTTTTGGATACTATGTTTTGGACATTGAATAAAAGACAATCAGGTCTCAAAGTCTGACAGTTTTAACACATTTCTGTATTGTTTTCATTAATACAAGTGGTGTGACTTTAGGAATGACGATGGTTGTCCATTTAATCGCTATTAATCCTCTGCTTTGGCCCAGACTGAAATATCTCAACCACCACTGGAGGGACTGCCAAGAAACGTTGTCCAAAGAATGCAAACTATAAGGACTGAAACCATGCCTTCATGGAAGAACGACATTTTTTGGTTTTAAATTTAATATCTTAACACCTGCTTAATGCCTCTTCCTCCTTGCTCAAACCTCTCTCCTCCCTTCGTCCCCAGCTCTCCTCATCCTCACCAGTTGTCTCTCCTCTCTACTGAAGCTGAAATGGGTCGTTGACGGTTAATAGATTTAGCCGCCATACTGGTGGAGAGACAATAAGAGAACCATCAATTTATCTGCCGTTTAACTGCTCCAATCTAACCTCCGTAAACTCAGCCGGTGAAACTCATTTCTGTGTTTTCTCACCAATCTGAAAAGCTATAATCTGGCTAATCTTGGGCTTTCAATTCGCCAGGGGGACAGGGAGAGTCGGACCAATCCGGATCTCGGAGATGATCTGTTAGCCTGGCGTAAATGTTTATAACATGGGGCAATCTCCAGGGTTTATGCGTTGATACACACGTGCACGTCCAGGCGTACACACACACACACCTGATTTTTTTTTATTCTTTGTGTCTCTCTCTCTCTCTCGTCCTCTCCAGGGCATTTATAGGGATGTGAAAGCTGTTATTGGGCAGGTCAGTGGAGTGGAACTGTCAGATAATAGGCTAGTTACCGTGGCAGCACATGAATGAGAGATGGAACGGAGGAGGGAGACAGAGGGAATAGAAACGCTCAACTCACTCCTTAATCAGAAGGTAAACTGGAAATCTAGGGAGTTTAGACTCCCCGCTGAAACACATAGAGAGGAGGAGGAGGAGGAGGAGGCAGCGAAGGGGAGAGAAGCGGAAAAAAAGTGAGTGAGCGAGATAGAGGGTGACAAATAGAGGAGGACAGAGGAAATGTGAATGGGCGTTGAGCAGAGATAAAGATACAGAGAGAGTGAGCTTATTACCCTTCACAGGGAGCAAGGTGTTTATTTCTTGATTTGTAAACGCTGGCTTCATTACCCAGAGTTCAACAGGAGCAGGCTGAGCTGCAGCTGCATCAAGGTCAGACTAATCAGACAGCGAATAGGAAGAAAGATAGAAGAGGGAACACAAATTATGTAATGTATCCTGGCTGCTGCTCTTGCTCCTCCATCCTTGCCATTTCCTATCTGTCTCTGATCCTCCTCATCCCTCCTTCCCTCCCTCCCTCCCCTCCCAGCCTGCTCACCCTTCATCTCCCTCCCTCCGTGGTTCACAGAGAGCAGAACTCTTCAGTTTGTCTCCCATTTTCTCAGCTGGAGACTGACAAATCTGCTTTGTAGAATGACACTTGTTTTAATGTCTGTGTGTTCCAAACTTGTTTCAGGCAGAGGTCATTATTCTGTAAAACCTGCTTTGTTGCATAAATACACCTGTCGGGACACTTTGCATTGTTGTTTTGTTTGTTACGGTTGACTGTTGGTTGAAATTTTGAACACTGGAAGTGAGAAACTTCCTGAAAGTGCAGAACTGACCGAGAGACTTTGTCAAACAGTTAGCGACAACTTCAGATGGGAATAGAAAAAATGTTAGGAATAACATCTATAATTTAGTCTGAAACCCCAACTTCAAGGAAACGTGTCGAAGGAGGGGGTTGGGGTGGTTGAGACAACATGACTGTATCATTAAAGTAATGGTGACAGGAGAAAATTGCCCATTTCACACATGCACTGCTAAGCAGGCATACCAGCCGAGCTGTATGTGTGAACGCAAATGTCTACATCAGTACAGCTCAGACTTTAACCTGCCAGTTCCCTGGTCTTAAATTCAATATTCAAGAATACAGATTCAAGAAAATGTTGCATTGCAAAAACGAAATTTAAATTTAGCTCACTGCTGCTGCTACAAAGGAGGGTGTAGTTGAGAGTAGAGCAATGAATGCAAAGTTCTCTCAGAAGCTGCTCAGTAGTCGTACTCGGTGGTGGTACGGCAGTGGATACCTCTGTATCCTTTCTACACGGCAGCAGTGTGAACAGACTGTGGTTGGGGTGGGTGTTGTCTTTAAGTATCCTTTGGGCTCTGTGCAGGCATCTCACTTCACCGATATCACTGATGCTCTGTAGATGGGTACCAATGATGTTCTGGGAGGTTTTAATCACCCGCTGCAGAGCCCTCCTGTCCTGGGCTGTGCACAAACCACACTAATTTGTGATGTTTTCACTCAGGATGCGCTCTATAGCTCCTCTGAAAAAGCTGACAATAATTTAGCTCTGAAATCTAGCCTGCTAAAGTTTTTTTGGAAAGTAGAACTTTTTCTGTGCTCTAATGTTTTTTAACCAGGGTGGTGATGTGTGATGAACATGACAGGTTCTGTTTGATGTTGATTCCGAGGAACCAAAACTATTATGCTCCTTCTCAGCTCCACCAATGTAGACAGGAGTGTGTCTTTTCCTCCTGCTTCCTAAAGCCAGAGTGGGAGTGTAATTCTTTTAGGATAGTGGGTATAACAGGAACCTCCCTATTTCAGTCCTTGTCAGCTGCCATTGTCACATTATGGCTATAACCAGCAAGAATGTTTAGGTTAGTTCACTCTGAAATTTCACCATTTCAAAGGGATTTTGTGTTGCACCATTTAAAAACAAATGCAGATCTTTAGTGTTGGACCCAGATTGACAGTGTTACAAAAAACTTGTGCTTATACCTGGCATTACATGTATTGTAATTTATGCGGTGATATGTAGGGTTTTGGAAATTCAGTAATTATACAATATATTCAGCTATTTCACAGTACACATCTTTAAGAACTGTCTCTGTAAGAAATGCTTGTTTTTCTCATAATTAATTGTGTCATTTTTTTCTGATGTCATGCCTTTCAGGGAAAAGAAGAAGTCAAAGTGCGGTGGACACCATTCTCTAAGTGGTAAGTTCTTCCTAAATGACTATAAACCTGTGTGTTGGACTGGAAATAGAGGATTTATACATCGGTTACCATATCATTTTAACTTCTCGTATTCTGCTGAGTAAGTGCTCACAAAGACTTTATTTGCTTTTCAGGAGTACTATACCATGACACATTAATATGGAAGACATGTTTAATAAGGAACTTATAAACATTAAATTTCTTGCATGTCAGAAGCGAGGTCAACCTTTAACCTTTGTTTCCTGTTTATATGTGTTTTTTCTTTCATATCCTGGCAGTGGCATGGAATGGGATGACACATGGGAGCCAGCCCAACAGTATCGCTGCTCAAAATAAATAACTGGTGTTTCCACAAGTTCTGTCCTGTTCCGTTCTGTTCTGTGCAGTTAAGTTTATTTACAGATGGCAACTGTATTTTATGGATGTATTTATTTTATTTTATTTCTGCTTTACTTTTGTTTGTTCATATTCTTTCAGTTGAAAGACCAGGACCCTTCTCATACACTGTGAATAACACACATGCACACACACTCACATTTTTCAAATACAGTGGAGAAATTCTGAAATAAATTGTTCTTTGTTGTATGTTTGTTGTCTATTGCATTTTTTAATTTGTTGATAGTTATTCCTTAAAATAAAATTTAAGCTCTGACTGTTTAACTACACATAAGGGGGTCATATTCTAAAAAGCTAACTCTTTCAGTGCTTGTGCGCATACATTTGCGTGTCTGGAGCGCCTACAAACCCACAAACTGTGAAAGAAGACAATCCAGTCATTTTTTGTATGCTGCCTCAGTCAGAAAACATGACATTCAACATGCTATTCAGATTTCGGTCTCCTTCATATGTCATATGGGACTTATTAATACTGTGTGCAATCTGAGTATTACTGACAACATTGCAGTCAGAGTAGACCAGATTTCCTGAATGCCTGGGACAGGATCAAAAAGAGGGTCCTGCAGCAATGGACAGTATGAGAATGATATTGTGTTTTCTAGCATTCCAGCCTGGGAACATATTGTAGTGGTAACCCAATATAAAAGTAATAACCTGAAATATAGCACAATTTGTCTCCTTTAAGTATACTATTAAAATTTTTAGATTTGCCTATTGGACATTTAAACTGAAACAGAATCAGATTGGGATTGGGGCAAATTTTCATAGTTTTTTGGTTTCTTGATAATTGGTGTTATAGCTTTCTAACACAGTAAGACGGCATTTGATACATATGCCTATCATTTATGAGTCATTTGTGGCACAGTAATGTTACACTGCTTTTGGCCAATTAGTAGACTGAAGACAGAATCAAACTCATGTCATTGATCTATGGTGTTTTTGGTCAGTTCCCATCCTTGCCCAGACGTAACAGCGACATCAGATGTGTCTACATGGCCATAGCATTGGCCTGTAATTGCAATACTTAACTCCGTTGCATAATTCGCGCCGACATTGACAACACACTAAAAGCATTTCTAGAATATTTGTTAAAGTTTCGTGCCTTAGTCAGCGTATGTTTGCTTTTCTCTGTCAATGTCAACATATAAGTACATTGTAATAAATGTTTCGGCTGCATCAAATATTTAATATATTCTGTAAATCTATCTTTTTAGAACCCTAATTACGACGTATTTTTGACATACTGGAAGAACTCGTACTACGAAACTGACTGCGTGGCATGGATCTAAAAATATACCCGAAATAAAACAACATCTCTCATTTCTCTTCCCATACAACATCTCCTTACAGTGTCATAGCTAATTCAGCTGTGCTGCATATTTCATTAACTCCGTTGATATATCTTTTTAAAACCCTAATCACAACACCTCTTTGCATACCGGAAAGACTACCAATATGGTGGTGTTTTGTATCACGCTGCACGACGGGTCTACTAGTGATTGTAGTTTTCAGAAATATTATTGGTTTTCTTTGGATTAAAAGATGTAAATACTGAATTGAGAGTACAGTCAGGGGTTTTAGGTGGTGGGAAACAGATGTATGTGATCTACATTGTAATATCTAATTGTTAAATGACTGAAAATAAATTTTCTCCCCATTTGACAGTGCCTCCATTTGGTGACTCTACCTATGTAACGCATAGTCACATACCAACATCCAGAGCTCTTTATAACAATTGCCCCCATGTATGTAGCACCTTCTGTAGCGAAATGACAAGCATTCAAAAATTCACTGAGGTCAAGGTTCAAAGGTCAGCAGTTCAGGCCAGGAGCTACTTACAGTCTTCAGGCTGGCATTATGTTAATCTCCAGATTGAGACCTTTCCAACGGTGTACTTGGTTTAGTCCATCCCTTCTTTTCAGAGAATAAATTTAGCAAATGTTTCATAATGAGATATATTGTAATTGCTATGAAAAGTATCATAATCCTGAATGATATGTGAAAACTAGGCAATGAGACCCTAACCCTGTTATAAATAATTCTGAGACTGAAAAAATAATTGTATTAATCATGACTTCAGAAACTCTGTGCTGACAAAACTACAGCGATCATTTTCTCACCTTCTGCCCACTCTTCACATCACTGACCCAGTCTTCCAACTGGCTCTCAGTCACTGCCAACTCTGCCTTCATGGACTCCAGGTTCTGCCACTGATTTTCCAGAGCTTTTGTGGTCTACAAATGACAATCAGAGACAATAAAAATAATTAAATTAACATTCAAGTCCACAGCCTCAACTACTGCTAACCAAGAAAATGTGACACTTAAAAAACTGATATTACTTTCAGATATCTGTGGGACAGTGAGGTAGCCAAGTTGTTGACCTTTTGCTTATTCCAGCACATGGCCATGAGCGTCAGCATGTCTGTATGTCCTGCAACAGAAAAAATATGACATCATCACTATTCCACTTATTTCTTACACCAAAGTTTATACTATTTTGTCATCTCACCTGCTTTTGACATATGTTTGGTGGTCACTGCTATATGAGAGAGGAAGGCGTTGACCTGTTCCACCTCCTCCCCTAGTGTTAATCCAGCCCCCTCCTGATATGCCCCACTCCATTTCACCTGTTTAAAATACATTCAAAAACAAGGCATGTTATAACAAGTCAATGTTGACGTGGAGGTGTGGAGGTTTTCACATAAAGTGATTCTGTCACATGGTAACGATTGCTTACTTCACATTTGAAGTCATGGGCTTTGGCATGAAACACTGAGAGACAGGGCTTCATGTTCAGAAGATGCTGGAGCTCCGGGCAGCTTTTTGTGACTCTTTGGAGGTAGGGCCAATATTTGCAGGTCGCATCCATGCA
>MDSQ01000232.1_pt1 | contig 12161 bp, 8 predicted proteins | sample 1008251 | NCBI WGS metagenome assembly MDSQ01 (sample SAMN05526597, study PRJNA338239) | gut metagenome | isolation source: Hindgut content | host: Naso unicornis | place: Saudi Arabia: Red Sea | collected 2016-05
GATGTTTTGCAGGTTTATATTTGATTGCTGCATTGTATTGAGTTGCTTTGAATTGCTTGTTTTGTTGTCACAGATATTTACAGCAATAGAGAAATGCTTAAGATCTGAAACCAGGTTTTTCAGATGCTTTAAAGGAACCATGTGACAACTGCAGGTGCTGTTGAGCAGTCTTTAAATAGGCAGGTCCCCATATTGTTGGATATGTTTAACTCTGTTACACCATGGCATCAGAGTCCTTTGTACAAGAGGTCACACACACACATGTGGTTTGGTATGATAAACATTTTTACCATTTATACAGCCATTCAACTGAAATCCCAAGGAATGGAACACTCTCAAACTGATTGAAAAGTGTTTGTTATGAACCTTGCTCAATGACAACATGCTAATGCTGTGCAAACCTTCACTTGCTGCACTCCTGCAGCACTGACAGCCGTTGCACTGGCTGGCAGAGGAGAAGGCAGCAGCAGAATAGTTTCTGTAGTTGGGCGTGAGTTGTTTGGCTGACCCCGTTCTGCACCAGAGGGCAGCAGAGTGGCAGAGGGATGCATGAAGGCAATGCAAGTCAAAAGTATTGGAGGATGGAGGAAAGCCAATAATTAAGTATAAAAATGCATAACTGATGTAATTTTTCATTTGAAAAACTTGTTGGTGAGGGGATCATGCATCAACACAGAGGAAGTGTAGTTTTTACAAGACTATTATCTTCAATTTACATGCTGACAGAAAAAAAATCACACTAAAACGTGTCCTAAGTTTTCAATATAATTAAACCAAGGTCACAAAAAAAATGAAATGAACAAATGGCTTCCACATTGCAGGGCTCCGATATCCACTCATCCAGTGCATCAATATATGACCTCAGACATTCAAAAAAAGGCTTTGTATTTTTTTGTATAGGGACAAAAAATGTATTCAGCACATTTGTTGGAATTTAAGAAGAACCTAAAAAGATGTAAAAATGGTGGGAAGTGACAAACACACAATCTCTCACATACATCAGCACCACTAATATTAAATAAACACCATAAATTTCCAGGCAATACAGGAAAAACTATTCAAATTACAAAGTCACTTTGCTTTGGTTTAATGATAAAGAGCAGATAAACTTATAGCAGTCCGTAACCAAGATGTCCACCTATTCAACATACCAATGTACTTCTGAGAGTATCAATTCAGACACACATACATACAGCCCGAGCAGAAACAGAAAAAAATGTGGAGGGAAGAAAAACAAGAATTACACATCTAAACCAACAGATACCCCCCCCCAGCTGCCATATAACTGGGCCATCGTGCAGATTGAAGAGGCTGTTATTTTAGGGTGTTATTAGAGATCAAAGCTAAAGATAAATCCCTAGAGGTTGTCAAGCTCCTTATTGATGTACTATAAGACTTTGCTCTGATTTCCTCCTTCACAGCGCTCTGCTCTGCTCGTCTGTACCACACACTACTGCAACACAGGAGGGAAATTCATCTGTAGACTTCTCGGGAAGATCAATGGTATTCAGACAGGATTGTGCGTTCTGAGCTGTGGAAGAATGAATGATACCAACGACTGACCTGGTCAATCCACAGCTTGCCCACAATGATGTTGTGCACTGTGGAGGTGACCTTTCTCCACACATAGTGGTTCCCGCTGGAGTGGAACTGCAGGTGAATGGCACCTGGGGAGGGATCGGGACAAAAGGCTTTAAGAGGAAAGAAATATCACAGCTGCTTTGTTGCCAGTCTGCGACTGCAGACCTTAAGTGATGTGTATAATTGTGGTTTGGCTTTTTTGATTCTAAATCCGTCTGCGAACACGGTCGATTCTACCCGCAGCAGCTGAAAAACATGTCATCCAAAACATTTATGCTCCATGCAAAGGCAAAACACTCACATCTACTTCCAGTGTGACTTCACCCCGGAAGACTGATAACATGTATTTGACCGTAAATGCTTTCCACTCAGGAGTTTTTTCTGTTACATGGCACCTCACAGCATGCAGGAAGTGAGAGAAATCAGACAAATACTGTTGCATCCCTCAGCTGGACCTGAATCTATCAAATCTGTCATTTATCTGAGCCAGCATGCCCCTGCTCTCTGCCGTCCCAGCGCAATGAAGAGCTCCCTTTAAACCAATACTTTATGTGTGTGTCAAAAAGGTCATAAAACCTCCTGGTTCAGTCTCACCCTTTTCTCTTCCTCTGTGCTGTCTTAAATGTACTTATTATGTTGCGCTGGAGGCAGCAAAGGTGTCTACTCTCCAGCAGGAGTCCTTTATTGCTAAACTCTGCCCAGTGTGGCTGTTAAATTTGCATGATGGAACCTGTATTTACACATACAGTTTGTTTGCCTCCCATCAATGATGACATGTCTTACCCAGAGGCATTATGGAGAGGTATTTGCCACGAAACTTGCTGGCAATGGTGATTTCCTGCCACAGGGTCCAGCCTCGTTGGGAAACCACATGATGTGCAGCTGCAGGAGGGTGATGGCTCACCTTCAAGGAAACATTAACATAAATGTAAAGCAGAATATAGGAAATGTGTTCATATAAGCTTAACAGTTTATTTGGAGAGCATGGGTAGATCTAATGTATTTCAGTTTGCCTGTCATATAAGTGTACGCACATCAGCGAGTAACAAAAACTCCCTGTGGCCATGCTGTTACCTGCTCACACAGCGAGCGGTAGCCAAATTCCTCCAGGCGATCGAGCTCGTAGGTCTCGCCCAGGAGGGGGTTGAAGGGCTTTGCTGTCCGGTGGACCGTGGTGGAGTAGGAGGAGACGGAGAAGGCAGCAACCAGGCACATCTGCTCCAGAGAGGAGTCACAGCGTGCCGCCTTGTCCAGGAGCTCATGATACTCCAGGTCCTCGGTGAGACGCTGCAGCATCGACAGGGGCTCGTTGAAATTTACCTGAGAGGAATGATCAAGAAGGTTTCAGATGCATAGATTCACACAGGTATACTTCAGCAAAATAAGGGCCCTGCCTCACACACTTACAGGCATGGGAATTTTGGAGAGCTCCTTGCCGATGCAGTTCTTCATAATGCTCCACAAATTGAGGGAGTAGTTGGGCTTGTCTGGGACATGAGTCCGCCTCTGTCGGCGCGGCTGAAGCTCCTTCCCTGACACGTCATTACAGCTCAGAGACATCTGGGATTAGGTGGAGAATGAGATGTTACAAACTTTTGTATAAAAAGGATGTTCGATGCATACAAAGCTCGAGAAATGCTTTCAACTTCACGGACAGCTTGGCAGCTTATCACCAAGTGGAGACAGAATGACAGAGCCAGTGAAAGTCACAGATGTCTGTTAGAGAGAAGAAGAAACAAGGGAGAGCTGAGGGGAGGGAAGAGCAGATGTTTGACTGGTAATTAAGATTTAGTGGAATGAAGCAGCTGTGTGTCTCGTGGCACCACAGGGGTGACAACGACACCGGCGGAAACAGACAAAGGCTGTGTGTGTGTGCATGTGTGTGTGTGTGTGCATGGGATGAATGTCGGTAGGAAAGGGAGGACTGAGAGCACTGAGAGCGGAAGATGAAGACCATTGTATAAATAAATCAATGAGCTGTGAGCTTTCCAGCAGCACAAATGAATCTATATAGAGATTACAAAAGTCAGCAGCGTTCACAAATGTCAGGCCTATTAGTCAGACTTGTTAGGAGGACAGACAGGACTTACATGGTCGTCCTGGTTCCAGTCATTGGGCTGACCTCCGCTCGCTCCGCTTAAATTACTCTGAGATCGCCTGAAACACAACGAAGGTATTTTTCACAGTTAGCATCGTGCATATAAAAAGGCTCCCTCGTTTCCCACCAGCAAACACAGATACACACACACAGCGCAAACACAATACACACAAGGGAGCAAACAGATTGCTGGGTATTACAGATGAAAGCTGTCTAACAGCTTTTTCTGTGTTGGTGCTCCGAGAGTTGAGGAATATTAAGCAAGAGAGGAGCCATAACTCTAATGAGGAAGAAAACACTAAAAGGTACTCAAGATGTTTTTAAAATAAGTAAACAAAGGCAGCAAAAAAAACTGTGAAAAACGAGCAGATTTGGCAGCAAGAGACTGACTTCAATGCAGCAAACAAATATGCTACAATCTTGTTATTTTTTATCCGTCAAACACAGAGCAAAGACATGTGACACAATCCACGAGTGAAGGGCACGCTGTGTGATTTGTGCGTACAGGCTAAGTGGTCACACTACGAACCATCATTAGAAGTGTGTTCAACTGTCAGCCAGAGTCACATTCACTGGTATAACAAATTACAGCATGGACAGAAATGGTTTATTATACATGACATGCACACATGCAGACTGAATACTAAAACTTCACCTTCATCCCTGTATAATCTGTCAGTTGTGTGCCTCTCTGTGTGCGACTGACCTGTGCTGTGTGTTCTCAGTGGCAGTCACTGTGATAAATGCAGGGGAATCCTCCATGGCATCAAAGTACTCAGTATCCTCATCTTCATCACTCGCCTCTTCTTTGTGCAGCCTCTCACTCCCTTCTGCTGGGACATATACGGACATTTGTGAGTGAATGCAGCGAGCTTTTGAAACATGGCTGTGTGTTTGTGTTTTAAGGAGTTCAGGAGAGAGCAGCGTATAATCACATACCCATGGCGATTAATCAAGGAATAATCAGCTTAGTTAAATTAGCAATGTTCCTGTTTGTAAACCAGCCAGAATGATGTAAGTTCTTCAAGGCGTGCTTCTAATATTCAGCATCCGACACTCAAAATTATGTTTGTTCAGCGATCCCTTAACGTCCATCTAACAGAGAGAATCAAATCCTTCTTTCTGGTTATCAGAATATTCTCTGAAAAATGGAAATCTATTAAAAATAGTGTATAATCTGACCTTCAGACTTCAAAACACCACTAATATGACAATAATATAAAAACAGTATTAGCAATATTTTAATCATATAACTTTAAAACTAGCTCCTACGTAATACAACTAAATTGAATGCATAAAATGAACAAATAAAGTTTTATATCAACTTTAAACAATGTTTTCACTCTGCTCAACAATTAACAAATTTAAAGAAGATTCTTATCATAAAAACACAAAAGGGGTTCTGAAATTTTTCTCAACACCAAACTTATGAAAGGAAAAAGGACTCATCTTTTTTGATGTTCTCTCTCTATGGTTGAAGTGTAATTAATTAAAGGCAACTTTAATAACTTGGTCACCCTTATGGAAAGATTCTCTTCACGGTTGAAGGAGACCAGTGCTGGAGAAGACTCAGAACACATTCTTCATTTTTGGCTTTGGTTTTTTGCATTTTTGGGGACATTTTAATATCTTCTTACTGACAATGTAGTGAAAAGACAGGAAATGAGGGACAGAGATGCCCCCCCCCCCAAAAAAGGTCCTAGCTGGACTCAAACAGAGAAAGTGGTTCATGCTCAGCATCGAAAAGGCCATCTTTAGTTCTAAAAACAAACATGTCAATCTGTCACCTTTCTCTCTTTAAGCTGCTTTTATTACGTAAGAAAATTGAATTACTTCTGGTTTCATATTGGATGTTGTGTCAAGCTATATATACAAATGATGAATGCTATCATTTTTCTGGAGAGGACAGTCTCACACAAAAGAGAAGCACGTGGAGTCTAAATCAAAAGTTTTCTCTTTGTTAAAGGCAGAAACACTTAAAAAGTAAATAAGGGACAGAGGATCAAGAGATTCTAAACTAAATAAATGCATGAGAGGACAGGCTATGGATTATCATTTACCAAAATCAAAAGGTTTCTTCCTCCTTTGCGAGTCCCTCTTGCAACAAGATTACATATACTGACCTCAATGCTTTGCACTGAACTCAGACTGGACTTGTTAAGCTGGAGAAACTGAACTGTATGTTTCATATACAGTCACTGCACAGATTCTAACATTGGTGTGTTTTCTTTTTGCATGTGTTAATGTCGTAATGGTTGGTTTATGATGCCTGTTTTCTCTTACTTTTTGCACTGGAACTAAGCTGCAAGGCTGTATCAATAAAATATCACCAACACTGTTTGGAGAAAATCCATAAATATCTAATCGAAATCTTACAGATGCATGTACAAAATAATCTTTATGCCTTCCTGATTGACTTTTAAGAATAGGTTGGTTTCAAGTTAATAAACAAGGAAATAAACAAATGGATTGACTGAGTAGAGATCACACAACCTTCAGTCCATGTTGACAATAATAAAGTTAAAACCTTCTGACACAACTTAACATGTCCTTCCTTCACATGAGGAATGTCTGTAATATAGAGCCTGAGGTTACACATGACTTTTAGCCATAGGAAGCCCGCAGGGGTAAGTAACACATGGTCAGTCTCACCCTTGTTGGCGGTGGGGGCACTGGGTGTGGTGGAAACGAGCGTGGGTGCTTCTCTCCACGCTCGCTCCAGGCTGTTATGCTGCTTGGCTAGCTGCTCAATGGTCTCTTCTAGGTGGGTGCGCTGCTCTCGCTCATACTGCAGCGCCCGCTGCCATCTCCTACTGTGAGTCTCGGCTAGGTCCAGGAAGTCTCGACAGGCCTGGGGGAAAACAAAGTTCACAAACATACAAACAGCAGAAAAAGTTTAATTTCTACAGTATACAGTCTGAAAAAAATGGTTTTATATGAATAATATTTCATATAATTCTTGACAAGACACAAGTGAGTTTTTACTGTTGCTCTAACAGCTCAGAGTTTGCACGAAAAGTAAAACACAGTGTTCTAAAGTTACTCTTCTTGTGGCTTAACAAGACAGTCCCATCTTGGGTTTGTTTGTTTTTTTAAACGATAACTTCTTTTAGTTCTTGTTAAAGTCTTTGTTTCACCTTCTTATAAGCATTAAAATGATACGTTTGTGAATGATCCTATCTTTATTTGAGTTGACAGAATTTTTAAATTTTATTTTCTTTTAAGTGAGTTAAGACCCGACAGAAAATTTGTATCGAAAAGATGATGAGTATGTAAGTTTCCCTGATTTCTTATAACAAAATAAAAGAAAGAAAGAGAACACTGTTATAGTAGAATGTGCAAAAAGATTATGTCAGTCCCTGCAATCAAACCTATTAATCACCACTGTTTCATGCAACCATCAGTATGTTAATTAGTCATCTGCTGAGCAGTTTCTGTGAGTCCCCGCTGTGTTAAATGTGCCTCAGAGCAGAGAGGTTAAATCTCTGATTGCATATCAGACTATATTTGAGTCATTGTTGCTGCCAGCAAAGAGGTTACTTCAGATCAAACATGTAGTTCATGTCAGCATGTTTTGACAGTGCATCATATGTCTGACAGCCTTTCCTCATTGTAACTCAAAGGTCAATGAACCTAAATAACACCTAACAGCTGACAACATGCATGATGAAAATGTCATGTGACTGATATTGAGCTGTCAGCATTGTGAGCCTAAGGTTTCTAAAGGATTATTATGAAACTGCTTTACTGCAATCAAGCATTTTTTAGTCCTCCTTCTTCCCATGTGAGAGCTAACAGCACATGATTACATACAGGCCACTCAGTATTTTCAGCGGAAGTCCCTTTAGTCCCAGAGCCGGAGGGGCTGCTCAAAATGAGCTCGAAACACTAGATCAAGTTGTGGCTGCTGGAGCAGAGCTGAATGTGTCACACAGCTCAAATGATCTCTGTTCTCCTGCTGGTGAGAGCGCAGTCAGGATGTGCACTTTCACTTTTAACCAGCAGGAAGAGAAACAAGGGCACAGTAACATCTGACTTCTTCCTCAGTTTGTTTCCAGAGAGCACGATATGGAACTGTCTGCCCCGTCTCTCTCTCTCTCTCTCATGCAAACACACACACACACACACACACACAAACTTAAAATTACACTGATTACACTGATTCACTTTACATTTAAAGAGGTGATATTTTATGAGAAATCTGAAAGCTATCTCTAAAAATCATGAAATGATAATTTATTCAGTCTTTAATTTCACAAAACAAGTAAACGATCCTCTAACTTTGAAAATGCATTGTTGTACATTTTTTACTGTTTTTCAATGTGTCATGCTGTACAACATTCACTGATCTTTGTACATGTGATTAAGAATTTTCTGATTTTAAAAAGTGAGATATGTTTGACAAACACATGCAGTCCATTATCATATTAGCATAAAGATTTTAAACGCGTTGCAGTTTCACTCTATGTTGCTATAAACAAAATATCAAAGATTATTAGATAAAAAGTTGGTAACTCTTCCTATGAAGCCTGTCTCTATAATGCATTATTACACATTCTGAACACATATAACACATTCTAACATATTATGAACACACTTATAATGCATTTTATGTGGTTATGGTTATGATTAGGGTTAGGGTGAGGGTTAACCCTAACCTTGCTTATTACTATGATTATTCAGCACTATAGGCGATTTATAAGGCACTTAAATATGTTCATAATGCATTATAGATGGATGCTTTATTTGGCTGTTTAGTTCTGTTTCTCTTTTTATAATTTTACAACCTGCGATCTTCATCTACTCTGCACTTAATCAGGGTCTAAGGATAGTAGATGTGGTATGCCGTTAAGATTAAGCACATCCTTCTGAGATTCTGTAATTTTTGGAAAATACAAACTTTACTGCATTTGCTGAATTCATGTGCTAATAGTGAAGCAGTCAGCACAGACTCCAATAGTGGTTCTTGGTGAACCTAAAAGAACTTTCTGAGGCCAAAAAAGAAGGAACTAAAGGACACTGGCTTGCAGAACCTATGTTACAATATGCAACAAAACTGGGCATTTCTGTCATGTCTAAGATATATTAATCTGTGTGTTTTGTTTTGTAACATATTGCAACAAAAGAACCAATTTTGTGTTAGGATTTCTGATAAAATCAGCTGAAGTTTATAGACTTTTCAGAAACGTATTCCCTTCACCACTCCTTTTCTTCCATCACGGCTGTTGTCCCTTGCAAAACCACTGTTCCTTCATGAAAAGGTGGCGCTGCGTGGGATCATGTGTCACATAAAGAAGCAGCTCGGTAAAGCCTCTGTTGCTTTACATGGGGACACACTATTTCCTGCATACAGAGGATGCAATCTCTGCCTCATTGTACCGTGTATGTTTGAGTACCACAGGATTGTGAGAGCAGGCGAGCTTACCCCCGAGAGCCTTACCTGTGCTCTAGTCAAGAGTGAAACGACAACTCTTTACCACACATTGAGAGCCAGCCGGAGCAGGAAACTGGAGGAAGGTAGCCCTAAGAGGATGAACCGTGGGATTTAGAGTCCTGTGGGTAGGGCAGAATGCCAGATATTCTAGCTGAAAGTCCTGTGGATCAGATGAAGCTGTCAAGCAGGGCAGTGAGATGAGAGAGCCATGGGGAAAGGGAGCTTGGAGATGGAGGCCAGGCGGGGAAGCTCGCTGGATAGCAGAGACAGAGAGCTTAGGCTGAGGATCAGGGTTGTTTTACAGGAAACTGTCAAAGGTACTGTAGGGAGAGAAAGGGAGCTGAGATAGTGTGTGACTAGAGAATCAATGAGGTGAAGAAATGGAAAGTGTAACACAAAATAATTCCCACAAAGATCAGATTAAAAAACTAGGCAAAACTCAGTTTTGTCCAAACTGAGTGGGACACCTCAGTGGCACAGAGACAGCTGTGTGAATATGGGTTAAGTTCCTCAAATTAGCTGCCACCTTAAAACAAAAAGCATTTGAGTTTGAAGACGAAAAAGGACAGGCAGTGAAAATCTCAGAGTAGACTCGACAAGACATATGAGCAGTGTTTAACATGTCGTTGTGTGTCTGGACCTCACTCGTCTGGGGAGCCTGGGAAAGTAATGTTAAATTACGCAGAAGGAGATAGCGGGACCCTGTCAGGACATGGCGTGGCGTTGTGGAGAGTGCAGTGGATGGACGTGGCACTGGTTTGTGCCCCCCGGAGTGCCCTGTCAGGCCTCATGACTGCATTGTGCAACCACAAACAGACACTCACACACTCTGTCTCTCTCTTACACACACACACACACACACACACACACACACACACAGAGACACATGTCACATGAGAGAAAAAGAATCGAGGACTCTATCTGCTTCCCCATCAAGCTTCTTAGTTTCACACACTCTGCTCCTTCCATTTCCACTGTCTTAAATTTTTTTGTATCCACTAGTGTCCATCATTGATGGAAAGTTCAAAGTTCTAAAACTCAAACTGAGCCGGGCATTTATGGCCCCTTAGCAAAGGGTCTGGAGAGATGCTGATTAAACTTATGTCAAATTTTAATGGCGTTTTAGTTGTAGACAGTTTTGACTGTCAACTAAATGCTCTGTGTCCGGGGTCCCGCATGAGACCCAAAAGAGAGATTTGGTGTCTTTGTAGGACCCAAACTTATACAAACATTACACACACATTACTGACCCTTTCATCATCAGTGCAATAATGAATAAAGGTGTTTTGCTGCCAAATACACATAAGGTAGAAGCCTGCAAATCAGAATGTTGGATTGTTGATCTAGCTAGCAAGGAAATGTCAGGAATTGCCATTAGCACCGGCTAGTAATTTTTGCTAACTAGCATACTATCAACCAACTAACAGACACCTGAAACAAAAAAAATTGGAATTGTACACAAACAAATGTAAGCACCTCAACTTTTATGCTGTCTCTAGAAGGTCTCTTCTTTTCCCCAGAAAAATAACTTGTAGTTGCTCGGGTAATAAGAATGTTTAATTTGTACAGTAGATGTCTTTCCAATTTGTTAATTTTCAGGCACTCCTTACTAAGCATCTTTTCACATAAAACACACTGAGGCTTCTGCATTTTGAATGACTTTGGCGTGACAAAAATAACTCATTCTTTTGTTTTTGTTGCTGCATCGTGCACACGATCAAGATAAGCATTTTACAATGAGAACAGGTTTGTGGCAGCTTTCAGGCTCTGGCACATCAGGACAAGTCAGTCAACGTCGGGCCATCGGTGAGTGTCTGTGGTCCTACTGTTTGCTGTTTGCACTAGAGGACCAATGTTGGTTACAGGTGCGAATGTTCGTGTGCAAAACCATTCTTGATGCATCTTGATGTACTGATGCATCTGCAATGTGTCGCATCCTTAATTTCCTACGTTGCTGCACCATGCACATGACATGTATCGATTAACACAAGCTGTCAACCTTCTATTTAGACAGTCCTTTCAGAAGTTACACATTGTCCGACACATATTGATTTTCTATTTGTAGAGCTGCACATCCCATTCACTCACTCAAGATTAGCATAATGTCATATACGCCGTTACAGTGGGGGCAAACACTGTGCCTTTTAGTCTGTCAGTAAAACCAACAAAGAAGAAAAGCGTCCTGTGGTCTCAGAGGGAGAATGTAAACAGGACTTAAATGTTGCATAAAGTATCTTTGGCTGCTAAATTGAAGACAGTTGCAATAAAGAATATAGTGAACGTGTGTGTGTGCTGACAATGAGTCGGTAGCAGCAGCTCAACACGAGCGAAGTTAGCATTGCTAACAGCATAAGCTAATCCAGCTAACAGCTAAAATTACGCAGCAACCTCTTTTTGGACACTTAGTTGTCGTCAATATTTCCTGCACATGAGTGGATAAGAGTCAAGGATAATTTTATACTCTGACGCTGAATGTTTGCTCCCTGATCTAAATGAGTATTGGAAAGTATTTTGTGAGTCTATTGTTTTGTGTGGGCAGCAAACCCTTGATTATGTCATATCCGCATTGCGATGCATTTTATGATTGAGAAGTTTCCACACCTCTTATGTTGGTCATCGTTTCTTAAATAGCAGGTAAAACACTGCTTTATTACAACAAAAGTCTGTACTAGGGATGAGCCGATCCCATATTAAGTATCTATATCAGTCCGATATTGGCCAAGTCACTGGATCGGATATCAGAGAGAGGAAAATGAATAATCTGACCCGATGTATCAGCCTAAACTCTCCCATAAATGCTAAATTTAACGATGTGCGACAAGGCGTAAATAGAGATGTCAGCACAATACAGACTAGCATCATGTGTGGCTTTAGTGATGCACCGATCCGCCTTTTTCACCTCTGATATCGATTCTGATACCTGGGGTTCAGTATCTGCCAAAACCGATTTCTGAGCCGATACAAATAAATAAATAAATGTAGAATTACCTGTGCTGAATTACCTAATAGACTGCATGCCTCACTGTGTAGAGGAGACTGGAATCATTC
>MDSQ01000233.1_pt1 | contig 12158 bp, 10 predicted proteins | sample 1008251 | NCBI WGS metagenome assembly MDSQ01 (sample SAMN05526597, study PRJNA338239) | gut metagenome | isolation source: Hindgut content | host: Naso unicornis | place: Saudi Arabia: Red Sea | collected 2016-05
ATTTAGCAATAGCGGAAACAAAAAACACATTTTAAAGACTTGTTCTGGTTTGGCGGCCTGATGAGACAAACACAAAGAACACTGACGAGAAGAGGCAGCGCGAGACACGGCAATGCTTTTAGCTAGCTGCGGTAACAATGCTACCAAAAGAGGAAGACTCATCTGGAAGAATTGTTTTTTTTGTTTGTATTGTTAATCCATGTGCAGGGTATTTCTGCTCCCCAACTCCAGACAATGTACTGTAAATAGAGCAGAAGCCATTGAAAAGGAGCTTTTGCCTTTGTTTTTCCTGCTTTGAGGAAGGGAAAACAGAAATAATGACATATGTGTGCATGGACACACACCCATGTGGCTTCTGAGGCTTATTGTGAAAGACTTGGTCTGTCAAGGCAAGAAGGATATAAAATGTGATTCAGTGAGCATTTACTGTATGTCCAGACAAGTGTTAACATCTGGCTCGCATTTTTTGACTTTGAGATTTATTGTTTGTTTTCAGTCTCCCTGTCTTTTGAAGACACCACTAAAGGGATGCGAAAAATATGCTGAAAAGACTTTAAGACTTTTGCATTTATTAGTGTAGAGTAAACCAACTGCATGCCATGTGCAGGAACATACCTGTAGCCGTTACTGTCTTGCGAGCTGCTGGATGCAACCTTTCAGGAGGGGGAAATCAGTTGGAAAAAGGCCTTTCTGTCACCACTCCTACCCTGCTCTCATCCTTTTCGAAGGGCCATTATTATCGGTATCGTTGGACAGAATGTGTGTCTAGTGAGCGTAGGAGCCAATCACAGGGCGAGTGTGGGGCAGGTTTCCATGGAGAAAAGCGGGCTGGGCTGTGAGGCTGCTGAGGCTCAGCTTGAGCAGCCTAGCCTGATCCAGGCTGATAGCATTCTCCAGCAACAGAAAAAGAAAAGGCCCCAGCAGGCCTGCCTTGCTGTCTGCCTATCTGAGTGTCTCGCTGCTGGTCTACCTGTCTTACTTAGCTGAATGTCTATGGACAGGGTGGAGGAAGGGAAGTTCTGAATAGGAATTCAGTCAGACAGGCACCATAGGAGCTTGCCCCGATAGCCATGTGGCATCAGATTGGATTTGTGTAGGGACTGGATCTAAACCACATAATGCTTTAGCCACGGTTGTTTTGGTGGGTTTGGAGGGTGTTTGAATATGTGTTAGGTTTATGTTGGGGGCTAGACCAGTCAGAGATCCTCAACTGACCCCTTTAAGGCTGTGCCACCACAGCTTTGTTTGGCCTTGCAGGGAGGCTGACCAGCCTGCAGTGCACTCACATCAGAGAGGATGTGTATTTGCGTGTGTGCATCCATTTATGCGTGCTTTGCTGTATCTTGGGGAGTTATTGCACCTGCAGCCTGAGCTGGGAAGAGAGTCCTGCGACATTTCTTCTTGGCTCATTGGAGCTGTCCAGAAATGAGCATGTGCCTATATCCACATGACCTTCAGTGCTTAAATTTTCTGCTTCCACCTTTTTCTCCTTTTCAGTGGAAGAACCTAACTGTCCCCCTTTTCACAGCCTCCTGTGTGCTCTTGCATTAATTTGTGTTGTACAGGCATATATGTACCCATAAATCAATATGCCTTTGTATACATGGTAGTTTGTCCCACTCTTCCTCTGTGTCTCTGTGAATTCTCAGCACCAAGACAAGAATTCACATCGGTATGACATACACTGAGAATTTTTAGCTCATCAGAAGCTGCCGAGGGACTCACTGTGGGACACAAACAGCCCCTCCTCTCTTTGCCAACCAGCCACCCACCTGCCCACAAAATCCCCTGATGCTCAGTGCCTGTGGCCCTTCAGACAGCCTTGTCAGCCCCTGTGAGTCCACAGCTCAGGCCAGGATCAGAGCAGGCATGGAGAGCTGGAGGGATTCAAGGATGCTGCTAAAAATTCTTAGCTGCCTGACAAGATACTGCACTGTCTTCTGCACCCCACAGCGTCAAACTTGAAACAGGATCTAAATCTACTTTGGTCGCTAAAGGGCTCTTTCTAGCGCGGGAGCTTCCTGAAAGTACAAACCGACACTAGTGGCATCTACGGATGGATGGGACACAGATTTGGATTGCAGAAGAGGCAGATGGGTACGGAGGAGAAATGAGGAGAGAAGAGAGAGGTAGTAATTGGGACAGCTGCGCAGCTTGAGGCGTAAGCAGTCAGATCACCCACCTCACTCATGCCCCTCCGCCCCTCCTGCTCTCCCCACCCCAAATAATAAAAAAGAGCGCCAGAGAGCCAGATGCTGGCCATTAGTATCAGAGTGACAATAGTCCAAATTCATTCTGCAGCCAGAACACAGAATGCACAAGCCCACAAAGACACGCACACATTTGAGTAGAAAAGAAGAAGACTATGAGCTCATCTGACAGAATGGGTACATTTTCCACACTTGGATAGAAAGGTTGTGTGACAGGCCTGCCTCTGCACTGGGGTTTGTGGATATTATTCTGTTTTCAACAGGAAGCCCAAATTCCCAGCAGCCACTCCACCTCTACCCACCCACACGAGGACTATTGAATGGCCTCCATTTAGCCAGTGGTATCTGATCCAGTGCTGGCCAGTATTGGGTGGCCTATGTGTGACCTCCGCACAGGTCCGGAGAGGGTTCAACCCCAGGCCCCTTCAGAATGGGACCTGGACCGTGATGAAAGGCTTGCATTATCTTTCCGAGAGGCAGGGGGCTATTTATGTCACTGGTGCCAGTCCTGCCTCCTAGAGGGTTGTTTGCCATGGTGGGGGGAGTGTTTGTGGAATTTTTGCGCTTACACTATTGATCCCCAAGGGGTAAATTCATCTCTGCAACCTCTGTTGGGACGTCAGAATGTAAGGTCAGCTGCACTGCATCGCTGCTCTCGTAGCTGGAAGGGGTTCAATGTTGCGCTTAGCGCTAAGCCCACTGAATGTCTGTGCCAGGTTCACAGTGGGTGAGGAGGTTATTGTGGATGTGTCCATCTCCATATCTGACAAAGAGTTCATTGTAAGTGTGTGTGTGGCACGTTCAGTGTGTGTTACAGGAGGCCGGCGGTGTCGGGCGGCGGATGAGAGGATTGTGAGGGATCGTACTGGATTGGCCTGATTGGATTTCCGTTGCAGGAGTCCTGTCACCTGGCCCAGCACGGTGCTCTGCAAGACAGCAGGATAGCAATCAGACAGCAGTCACACTGTGAATATACAGCAAAATCTGCATTTTACGCACTGCAGACACAAACACCTACTTGACATAAAATCAAGGTAAACTTTCCTTTAGTAAAGTCAAGTTTTAGTCATATTTAATTTATGTAGTAAAATCACATATCACAAGTTTGCCTTAAGGGGCATCATCCTTGGACCCTCATTGATAAGAAGGTAAAAAAACAAACAAACCCAAAATCAAGCAACTTTTAATTGCTGCCAGCAGAGAATACCTGAGTCAAACAACCTCCTCTCTACCATGGAAACCTGTGCAGTGGATAGATTACACAAAAACACACGTGGCAAAGCCCAATCACAGCACTCACGCAAATAGAACAAAGGAAACAAATACACAAGTGAGAGAGAGAGAGATGAGAGGAGAGGCTAAATCTCTTAAAAAGACAAAGAACCAGATCCAGAACATATGTAAAGAGTTACTGGCAGCCAGAGGAGACAGAGAGGTTCCAGGATGGTCAATGGTCCTGCACAGAGAAGCAGAATAGAGAAAGAGAGAGAAAGAGAGGGGCATATGGCTTGGATGCACATTTTCTTGTAGGAAAACAAGCGAAGGACAAAAGCTGGAGAGCTGTTGCTGTTTTCAGAAGATTTTCAGCATTCGTGGCGGCAGGACAAACATGCACTGGAAGCACCAGGCTTTAATAGATTAATTGAGACTGAGAGGGACCTGTAGTAAGGTTAATGGTATCAGGTGCAAGGTCCGAAGTAATCAAAGATAAGTAACTACCTGGACGTTAAGGCAAAAAATGAGGTTTAAATGTGGATTTAAAGGCCTGAACAGAGTCAGACTGTCTGCAGCTGAGAATCTGCAGTCTGCTGACTTGTTTTAAACTCTGTGGACAGACGAGAAAACTGTATTTTGATAGTGGAGAGCCCATGGATTGAATAGAAGTTTTGAAAAAGATCGGGCATGTTTAAAGGGGAATATTTACGTTATCAGAAGCACGTAAAGGTCTGATCTGACATAGATACACCGTCTGGTAAGTTGTAAACATCTTTCACCAAATCATTGATTCAGTTCTTTTAGAACTGTTAAAAATATTCTTTTTATTAGAACATCCACTTCAAAACAACATAATTGCGTGATTGTAATTTAGATGCTAAATTTACCGGTTTAGTGACCTTCCCGTACAATCAAACTAAATGGCTGTGTTTTGAAACTTTAAATGACGATCACTGGTTACTGCGGTAGAAATCCATTTTTAACCAGGCTGTGATGCCAACAAGACACCTCAAATGAACAGAATGCACAGTTCTGGTGGGAGAGTGTCTTTATTGCCACTGTTTTGCATTTTTAACCACATTTGTTGCACAGATCCAAACGTTGTCTCACTGTAGACTACAGCTGCCAAGTAGAATAGCGATGCACTATCGATTCACCTCACACACAAACAAGTGCTGCTGTCTCATACACAAGCTTTGCAAAGCTGTGTGGCAAGGTTGCTACTTTGTTAAATTCCATTTATCCCACGGACAGATTTTTGTGTAGCATGTGTGACATATAGACGTGTCGTTGTACATCCCTGTATAGACTGATTGACAGACTGATTACAACAGCAGAGCTGTGTCTCCCTCCAAATGTTGCAGGAGAACTTGTGAGCTATGGAAAGTGGGGGCGGGGTTGCATAGAGAGCGTGTGAGAGCAGAGGTGCAAACTAGCATGGCTTCACGGAAGAAACGTGCTATGCAACGGAATATCAGACTATTTAAATATAAACGGTGTATCATCCCTATTTGAAATATGTGAAAGTAGCTTTGGCAAACTGCACAGCCCTGTCGTTTCCTGTCTCCTTTCCCCCTTTAGCTCTATAACCCACAGCTGAATAAAACAGCTCGTTCCATTGAATGTGTCAGCCTTGTTCTCTGGGGGTTGTTGAAAAGCACTCTGGGAAATATAGGAAATCACTAACTGAAGTCAAATGAGAAAAGGAAGGCTGAAAGAAAGTGGGCACAACAAAATAGTAATTATAACGATCACAGAACAACAATGCATTGTTCATCATATATTGATGATTTTTCAACACTGAGTTTTTGCGGGTAGATACTTCTTTTGAGTAGTTTTCCTAAAGCTCTTCTTTTTTGGCTGAGGTGGACTCAATTGAGGACATGAGGGTGATATTTTACAAAGGACTGGAATTTTAAACAAGATAACCATGAATGTTGTGATATCAAGCTAGCTAGAGCATGAGACTTCCGAGGAAACAACTTTGCTGCACGTTTCTCCCCCTCTATTTTCTCTGGTTCGCATTTTACTTTATATGTTGTTGCTCTCTCTTCGAAGGCCACTTTACACCAAATATTGACGACGAGTCGAAACAGCTGCAGGAAAAGTTGCAGCAGTGTAAACTGGTCCACCTCCGCTCGATTCAAGCCGGCTGACAGTGTTGCCTACACCTAAAATGCAAAGTTTTGCATTGAAATTACAGATCAGTTTCTTCAGGATGCAGTTTTGTATACTACCAATGGCTTTGAGTTGGATGTACCTTGTTAGGGCTTCATGATTTTGAAAAAAATATCTAATTTGGATTATTCGGACTGATATTGCAGTTGCGATATTAAAGGGAACAATAATTGTAACACCATTATTCTAATTCATTGAAAAATATTAAAATGAACATGGTGTGTGTGTGTGTGTTTGTTGTTGTTTGTTTGTTTTGTTTCGGCAGGGATCTGTACCAAACAAAGATGTTTTCTTTAGTCTGTAGAATCCGATGTGTAGGCCAGGACAACTCTGCAGTTCCACAATATTTGATTAAAATCGGTATTTTGACTCACATTTCTCCTTTAAAAAATATCGGGCCTTGCTGCAGTTTAAAAAGTGCAGTTCGCTATATTGCAATTTCGATTAATTGTGCAGCCAGACACCTCGTCATTAAATGAATAAATACTTGGATGTGGACAATCCGGGTGTGTCTTGTTCAGTGGATATGCACTTAAATAGGCAGAAACATCTGCAAGTTAATTGTACAAATAGAGGGATCACAGGAGTGTTAAGGAGTGGATTACATCCTGATCCTCCCAGTGATTTGACATTAATTCATACCTGCGCCATTTGCTTACTCTGATACAAAAGAGAGCCGCAGAGCTAAATCTGCAAGTTGTGAACAAACTGTCACATCAGCATTATTTTGACACATACGGCAGCTGCAGCGTGTCTGGAGAATAGATTTAAGGTTAAATTAACTTAATAGATTTGGCTTGAAACATTTCCAGGAGCTTCCCCTTTGGATAATTGTGGGAATATCTCCCACCGGACCTCTCAGCCATCCAATCTGTTGTTGCTTCTGAGTATTAAGGAGCTCTGAGTGCCAGGAATTTTCCATGCCCAATGTTTCACTTATTGATTGAGTTACAAAATGAATTTATAATGTTAATGTTGCAGGCTTTGCATTACAGATATTGCAGTATTTTATGTGGCAGTATCATTGTGAATTTTCAGCCTTTGCACGGTCCAGATTGCAGGTGTTTGTAGGTTGTAGAGGCAGTTGAAAAAGCACAGTGCATGTCTTGTGAAAAGTAAAAATAATACACTCAAAAAAAAACCAAATAAAACAAAACACAGACCTCATGAGCTGCCAGGCATTTTTACAGCAGAAAGTGACAAATTGATTTTCCAGTTCCACATCACTAAATAATTACAGAAGTGAAAAGGGCTGTGCATTCTTGTGTAAGCAGTAACCATAATGTTATGTAAACTGAGTTGTATGTTTGCTAGAAAGCTGTGTAAGTTTGCTCCTTGTCACATGTCCTCTCCTGGCCTCCTCCATCTTTCCTGTCACAGTGCAAAACAATTGCTTTACAAATCATTTCCAAGAGCCAGACTTCTTTCCGTGTTATATTGCTTTTGAGTGCAGTATTGGAAGTGTAGTACCCTCCCTATTACCGAGGTACAACTTAAACCATCCGTCTACAGGATGTAATATCTCCCAGCAATGAGCTAGTCACTGATACTGCGGAGGGTTAAATGTTCTCCGCTGTCTCTGCAGCATCAGTCAGACATAATTTATCGATAGCTTGCTGGTTGCATGTGGGGAGGAGTGTGATTTTTACCACTATGAGCCTGAGCCTCTGGATTTTGTGAGTTTAAGGGGCAGGAGGATGGTGTGGTCTTTTATCATTTTGGGATTCAGAAAGTTCAGTTGCAGCCTCCCTTTGATGCTTCCTCAGGCTCCTTGAAGCCCAGAAAGGAGAAAAGAACCAAACACTCTTTAATACTTAATGTTCCCTCTTCCACTCCCTCCTCACTCTACCTTTGTCTTTGTCCCTATTCTAGCCCCTTCTTGTCATTTCTTAATATCAGATTTCTTTTCTGCTGTAGTTGTAGAGGAAATCCTTTTGTTAAGAGATGTTGCAGCTTCACCATCCTGCTTGTCTTGTTCAGACTGTGAACACTATATGATGTCTTGTCCAAACCCAAAACCTGCTTTTCTACATCAGCACGCAAGTCAGGTTTGTCAACTTTTTATCAGATATGAAACCTTTTGAATCCACTTACTACCCCCTAGCTCTGATTACCTATTGTTTGATTTTTAGTGGTAAGCTACCAAACGAGTTAAACTAGTTCATTTTCATAACTTGTTACTAAAACATGGAAAGGAAGTGAGCAGCAGAGGATAAAAATGTTGATAGTTGTCCTGAATTTAACTGTCTTTTCACTCGACCCTAATCAGCGCTTTTCTATGTGTGTCCCACCGTCCCTGCAAGCTTGCTCAGTCCCCCTCAGCTTTGTGAGAGTGGCAGCGTTGGCATTCACCTATGGCAAAGCCTATAGCAAATCGGCATGGGACCATTTGCATCTGACATGCCTGATATGTAGCCCCAGGGGTGTTGCATCACATCGTGTCGCCTCCTCCCATTCCTCACTTTTCACGTGGCTGTGGCACCACCCCCAACCACAACCCCTTTGCTTCTTATTGTCACTGCCGTCAACGGAGAGGGGACTTTAAACGGCCCACTTGGCAGACCCATTCCTCAGTTTTAGCTGTGGTCTGGGAGAGCAATAACAACATGCCAGTCAGACATAAGAGCCCCTAATAGGACTCAATGAGATGACACAGCAGTACAGGGCCTATTATGCTGCTGGAGTTGTGGGACAGACAGGGAGAGCAGGGGAGGGAGAGTGCGAGAGCAAGTGACTGACCACATGCCAAAACATGATGAAATGTTCTTCAAGGAAACAGCAGGAAAGTGCGACAGCAGACTGGATAGACAGGATGGAGGCAGTTTGAAGCAGTGAGATGTATGTTGTCTGTCTGTCGGAGACCCAGAGCTAGTTTTGACGAGGATCTGGGAGGCAATTCATGTGATGCCAGCCACACTACCAGGTTTTCAAATGTGCATCTGTAAAATAGCTGTGTGACAAGCCGCTCCAGAAAGAGAAAACAGCCTCCACTAGCCTGGTTTTTACTTTTCTTTGATCTCGTGACAACAGCGAAGAATTGAAGTTGGCACATCAACTCAGTGAGGAGATTTAAACACTGGGTGAGTGCTGTGCCTCCTCACTTTGATTTGTGGAGTAATTGAAGGATTATTATAGATGAATCAAGTGTTATGGTTGTCCTCCAACTCTTGATGTTTTAACAAAAACCATAACAGTGCAACCACCTGAACCACTGTGCTGTCACATCAGAGGAGGAATGAGACGAGCCGTAACCCTGCATGGCACACTCGCTCATCATTATTCCACATGCACAGCAAAGAAAACCTATTATTGAGATAATATGGCACCCTATAGTCGATACAGAATAATGTGCCTTTTCTGCTTTGGGAGCTAATAACCTGTTCCCCAGTACCTGTCCCAGTGACTGGTGAAGTCTTTACAGTATATAGGGGGTCAAGTCTGGCCAAGGTCAAGCTATGAGGGCTTCATCTATAAATTTACCCTTCCATTTGAAAGATGACCCATCCACTCGGTTGAAATATCCAAACATCTTCCCCACTGATTTTTTCTCTTTTGCGTTCATAGCAGCATCATCTGCCTCACCCGGTCATTACCGACCTAATTGAGGCACTCTTCAGCCATGTTTATCACCGTGGCAACGTTGCCTCTGCAGATAATCATTGTCTTGTGGATTAGCATAACAACAGAGGAGAGGCTTTGCTTTAATTCCACTAACACTGGACCAAGCTCCTTTGTGTCAGCTCGCCTGCTGGGCTTGTCTTAACTGGGATTAGAGGCATGAGCTGCTAGCACCTACCAGGCCCCCATCCGTCGCACTCGAGCGAACCCTCTTTTCGCCCTTAGAAACAGAAAATCTCAATTTTTTACCATTGCGTTATGAACTATGCTGCAATGCTAAACTTAAGCATAAACTTGTGTTTACTCACTGAAAGCTAAAGCAGTTACAGTTATGCTACATTACAATTGAACAGCAAAGTCGGGATTTCCTGGTTCCTACTTGGAAATTTCAACTTGAACATCCCCCCGATCCCCATGATCGCCTCGCTTATGGTGTTGCAATATATCGCAAAATATCGTATCGTAGCTCTTGTATCTTGATACAGATCGTATCGCCAGATTCTTGCTAATACACAGCCCTACCCTGAACTCAAAGTTGGGAAAATCTCACCATCCCCCACTTTGCAATCCAAGATCACTGAACCACACATCAACAGTAGAAAGAGATGAAATAATATACCGTCTATCAGCACTTCTGTCTTATCTGTAGCTATGTAAATCAGACATATACACAGTACTGTCTCTATCTCTATCTGTGAACTTGTTGCTACGTTGTTTGTATGCAGAAATACTGAATACGTTGTCATTAACTGGCACTGCTAACAATGGACAATATGGATAGACCTTGCAACTGGTATGATGGCTTCTTTATTCGCGTGGTTGTACTGGAATTTGGCCAACTCTTGTGTGACACCATTCCAAACTCTAAATTCCAACTAAAATAAAGGCAAAAATGTTGGGCCATGTGAACAAAGCAGCTTGTACTGCATGCTCTCTCAGTAGGACTGTACAATACCTCAGGATTATATTGACATCATGCAGAGCTTACGTTGTCCGGTAATTGCCGGTCTTTAACCACAAAAATCTGTTGAAATCAAGCATGTACAAATCCAGCTCTCAAAATGTTCGGTGAATTTCTTCTAACAGGGTCTGAAATTAACACTCGCCACACGCCAAATGTGGGATGTTTTTTACTTGGCGTGTAAATTTTGAGAGCAACTTTTTTGCCACAAAACATGATGATGTCTGAAGATGTCTGCGCAGTGGTTAGCTGATGTCTTTATAACACCAGTAAGTTCCCTGACCTCCTTACCTGTGACAATAATGTTACGTTTATTCATTTTCTCCAGCGACCGTGCCAAACAAGCAGTGAGGGGAGAAGTTTTGAAAATGCAGCTAAAACCCTCAAAACATATCCACATTTTCTCGGGCAGAAATCACTCACTGTGTGCTGGGATGAGAGTTTGGGCAGTGAGAAAAACAGCTGCACATAAACACACCGTGAATCTCTCAGTGTCTGCACGCTGGAGGCAAAACCAAACTGTTGCATTAGGCCTATATGAGTTCATGTTTCAGCTCACAGGTCACACAGCTTTGGATTATTTCATACGCTGGTAATCATTTGTTTATCATTTGTTTTGCATTTTTCTCACTAGTAAAAAGTCGAACCAAGACAATTAAATCTGAATTTTTCCGTGTCAGAGATGGCTGTTCCATAAAAAAAATGTATTCAGTGTTGTTCAAGTAGATTATTATTATCATTATGAAACACACACACACACACACACACATACAGAGTTAATTGTAGTATATTTTAACAATAATATAATCCTTAAATTAAATTCATCATTTCCCTTTACTTAAAATCATCATTATGTTTATCTGATGGCCTTGGTGCCTTTAAAACATTGACATCACTCAAAACACAAAGTGGCCTTGCCACGAAAATGACAAGATTCCAGACCTGTATGCACTGATATTAAAGTTGTTTTTTAAGGCTGAAAAATGCTCGGACCAGTGATTTAAAATGGTGTTATTGTGTACTTTGTCCAGTAGAGGGCAGTTTGTTATTTAATAACTAATAAGTGAAGTGTTCAGTGCTCTGATGTTTGGAATAATGTTTGTTCAAATGTCAGATATCCTGCCTCCATTACAGATCTGTCACAAAGATTTGATAAACACATTCAGCTGATTTTATATATGTATAATATCGGATATCAGAATTTTCTGGTAATGCATCGGCCCCAAAAATCCCACATCTGTCATATATTATATAGCTAACTACATGAAAGGAGGCTCCTCATGACAGTAGGTCTTTTTATTTTGACATCATTTTCAGTAATGCTTGTTTGGTCTCACCCCATTCTCATTGTGCTTCTCTCCTGTGTTTCCACTTCTGCGACTCGACTGATCCTGAGACTGCTGACTCCCTGCAAAAAAGAAACAGTCACCATCACACACACAACCAGTGCAGGGACACATAACTGTGCACGCAGGCGCACAGCTGCAGCTTCAGAGGCTAAACTCATTGTCAGGAATAGTCTGAAAGTTTACTGACATGATCGCACATGACAGAGAGACTCAAGAACCGGGACAAGAACTGCTGACTAAAGTCACAGAACGCAAACTTTTTATGAATAAGGCTTGAAGGAGAGATGGGAGGAAATGACTGAAAGCTTCACAGGAAAAGAGAGAAAAGCATCAAAATTTACTGGATATCCCAACAGAACTTTCACTGCAAATTTTCTGAGTCTGTTTCTCTGCCACATGTCAACTTTACATGTCTGCACATGTATATTGACTTCAATCACATTCCAGTGAGATTCATTTGAGTCACTAATCTCGTGCAGAGCTTCAGGTTTCACAGGATGATTTGAAACCTCGGTGCTTTTTACATCTGCCCTGTGATGTAATTATACTCCAAACACTAATCCAAAAGATTAATGTGTACGTGTGGAAATATGGCAATGTTTTTTTTTACTTTGTACTTTGTGCTGT
>MDSQ01000234.1_pt1 | contig 12150 bp, 13 predicted proteins | sample 1008251 | NCBI WGS metagenome assembly MDSQ01 (sample SAMN05526597, study PRJNA338239) | gut metagenome | isolation source: Hindgut content | host: Naso unicornis | place: Saudi Arabia: Red Sea | collected 2016-05
CTTCCCATCTCAATGAATAGCTGGTGCAAGTCAATCAAATACTTACATGTCCACTGCCTGGACGTCCTGGCCTGTGGTAGACTGCAACACACATTCAAACTCTATGCTACCCATGTAATGTTGGATTCCCAAAGTCATCTTTGCTTCTTTAATCAAAAAATCTGCTTGTTCTTTATTGTAGATAAAGAAATGAAGATCCCAAAATGGAAGAAAATACTTAAAAACATTTCTGAAAACACTAAAGTAAAACCAGAAAGGCCTTGGGAAACCAGATTTAGACACAGACAGACACCCAGGGGAACACACAGCTCCCCCTCTCGTCCACACTGACCTTTGACCTCCAGCTTACAGTCCACCTGGGCCTCTCCTAGATCGTTGATGGCCTTGCAGGTGTACATGCCGCCATCATAAGGGCTAGGCTTCCTAATCTCCAGAGTACATACTCCCTGGTTGCTAAACATGCGGTAGCGCGGGTCGTCAATGATGGCTATCTTATTCTTCATCCAGATCACTTTGGGCTGCAGTCAGACAACAGAAATGTCAGAAACTTGAGGTTAATCCATTTGTGAAGGTGACTTTATATATTTCCTCGTTTTTAATATTGGTATTTGTTTCTCTTTAAAGGATCATTCTAGTTTATTACAACCTGTGTCTATTATTAGCAGCATTACATTATAATCAACCAAAAACAATGATGGCCAAAACTACAGAAACAGTTGCAACTGATTGGACTCATCCTTTAAATGTTGATATAATACTGTCTTATAAGATGATAAATTTGTATATTTACCTGTTATAACGCTAATCTACACACAAGCCCATTTTACCTGTGTCTCCCACCTACCCTTGGGTTGGCACGGACGCTACAGTTGAGAGTAGCGTTGTAGCCGGCGATGGCAAAAGTGTTGATCAGCGGCTGTGTGAACTTCGGCGCCTCCTTGAAGTCGTGGTCGATGTAGTCGTGCGTTTTCACCTGCAAGCCTGTTGAGGGAAGGGTAAAGGAATGGGGTTGTGCATGATACTGGTGCTGAGCGGTATCATGTGGGGAATTCCCTATGTGATGAGGGAAAGACAATGTTTTTTGTTTATCATCATGCCAAGTCTACAACACAAATGTTTAAAGGCCTGTCAGTCATAGCCCGACCCCAGTTAGATTTGAAAGTGAGGCTGTAAAGTCAGGCTCACTTTAGGGGGGAAAACATCACTGACAGTACCTTTCAGATAACAGCTGTGGAAAAAGTAGTGGAACAAAAACTTTATTGACATTTTTTAACATCAAGATTTGTTCCAGAGTTTTCTCATCATCAAAAATAATTAGTATTATACATTAGGACAGTAGGTGTTACCTTCTTTGACGATGAGAGCACTATTTTTGGTTTGGGTTGCAGTTTCACTGAGGCCACACATGTTCTCCGCAAAGATCCTGAAGAAGGACTCGTTTCCAACCACCAGCTCTGTGATGGTGATGCAGGAGCGATGGTAGTGCTCAATGCATGTGTACCATTCCTGTGAAGCCAATGGAAGTATGTGAGTATTCAGTACACATTATTTGCAATGTAAATTTAGCATATTTTGTAAAATTCTTCTTCTACCATTGTTTTCTTGTCTGCTTTTTGAATAGTGTAGCCAGTTATTGGGGCGTTGCCACTGTCTTTTGGAGGAGTCCAGACCAGAGCTACATTTCCTCCCCAAACATCTTCAATTGTAACAGACTGAGGAGGCCCAGGTAGGTCTGAGGATCAGAGAAAAAGATGTGAGCAGACAGTGTGGTCTTATTACTTTTATTTCAAGAGTAAATAGTAAGAATATTAAAGGTATAATAGTGATGCTGTTTTAGACTGGGTTGCTGCAGGGTTCACCCAGTTAGATTTAAAAGTTTTAAATACCTTCTAGGACCTTTTCAAGGAACTTGAATTACTTGATTATCATTCACTCACCCACAATTTGTATGTCAATAATGGCTGTGTCCACATGGTTTTCAACCTGCACAGTCATCTCGTACTTTCCGGAGTGGCTGCGTTCTGCTTTACGGATGAAGATGATGCTGTCGCAGTCTGTGTTGCGGATGCTGACATGTGTTGGTTCTATCGCCTTGCCGTCTTTCAGCCAGGTGACCTTCGGCCTTGGTTTGCCCTGCAGACACCATTCAGGATTTATTTCTCTGTTCAGAGACACTGTGAATATTGATTAATTGGGTTATTGCTTTACCATAAATGGCACAACAAGGTTGACGGCTTCTCCAACTCTACGAGTGTATGTCTGCTTCAAGTGTCGGGGGACGCGGATCTTGGGTGGTTCTGAGGAGGAGAGTGTGATCGAAGGATTATTCTAGATAACGCTTAAGTCAGTATTGATGTTTCTTTTCTATCTTTTCCTCCAAAATCAGAATCAGAATCAAAACAAGTTTAAATTGCATTTGTAGGGAAAAATGTCAGTGAAAAAATCTGGACAGCAGTTTTTGGAGCTCACCAATAACCTCTTTGACAAGGATAGCATGCTGAAGAGTCCTTGGAGCACTTTGTCCGGCGCGATTGACAGCTTTGACTCGAACAACAATTTTAGCGCCTGGAGTCAGCCCAGTGATGGTGTATTTGGTCTTCTCTGTTAGCTCCTTGTTGGATACAATCCAATCGTTAGCTGTTGGAAAAGAGGAGTCCAGAAAGAGCAACTTGTTAGGAGCGTTTACTGAACATTCTTCTGTGCAAATTTCATTAGGGCTAAAAAAATGCTTTTGGTTGATATGTCTCACAGTGACTAATAGATTTCACCACAAATCTATCATCTTTCATCACAAGGGCCTTTATAAGAATTGAAGGTTGTCTCACTTCCTTCTATGCTGTACTCCACCAGGTATCCATCCAGACCGGCAGCACCAATGGTTTCAGGAGGACGCCACTTTACGGTCACTGTTGTGTCGGTAACATCGTCCACAACCAACATGGTGGGCTCACTGGTCACAGCTGGGCAGAGATAAAGGTTATAGAGATCAGAGAAGTCATAGCCAGCATTCCTTATTTTTTTTTTCCAACAATGGCCATGAACAAGATCGGAAAACATCCATTTTGGCAACTCATAAACATGTGAGCAAGGCGCCTTTCTCCCTCTCTGGCTGGTATGCTATCAATCTCTATATCAGATCTCATTAGTCCCTGCTCTTGCTATCTATTCTTGTATTCTGATTCATATATAACTCCTTCTGAACCCTCTGAAAGACCTGATCTCCTAAATCACTAATCCTCAGATGATTTGGCAGCCATTATAAAGACATATTTAATATCCTCTAAAGCTCCTGCGTGTCTAGTGGAGGTCACAGTCAGAATGCTTGGGATGAGGTGGGGGGGTGTTGGGAGGAACAGCTGCGTTGCCGGGGTACCAAGGGCAGATCACACATGCACTATTACAGGCCCCCTCTTTGAAATTTCCTCCATTATTATTAAACGATTGTCAGATGAACTAAAGCCTTGTGTGATGCTGTCCTGGACAGATTACTGAAGCAGCTCAAAGGCCAGAGTTTAGACTATGGCCTTTGTAAGTGGATATTAATGGAGACATTTGGGCTACTCACCGAGGGGAGTAAAGGCTTTGGATGGTTCACTGGGCTTGGAAACACCAATGGCATTGACAGCAAAGATCCGAACTTCATATGGCACTCCTTCAATCATCTTCTTGGGTTCGAATGCTGTTTCTTTGATCAGGTCAAAGTTCAGTCTCATCCATCTGGAGCTCTGTTTTTTCTTTCTCTCGATGAAGTAGCCTTAAGAGGACAGTCAGAGAGCTTGTAATTCAACACCAGCACATGCATTTTAGCAGTGGTAATAAGTAAAATTGTGTCTCAACAGCAAGACAGCTTCTGACTGTCAAGTTGCATTGCTAACATTGCGCTGCATCACTTAAAGCCAGTTAGGGTATTCAAAAACAAAGCAATCAAACAGTTTTTTTCACTTTCACTTTTTTTTCACACATTGCATTCAGTTAAGACAGGGTTTAACATGCAATGTTTACCTAATATTGGTGAACCTCCATCGTATTTTGGCGGTTCCCACGTCATGGAGCACCAATCACCACCCACCACTGGGACCAAGGGAGCCTCTGGAGGGTCAGGGATGTCTGCAGACCGCACAAGGCCATGTTAAGGAGTCAAGAAACAGACCTGGAACTCTCCACATGCAATTTTCATTTAAGGGTTTTCTGACAACTTACCTACAACCTTGATCTTGACGCTGGCTGTGGCTTCACCAGCCTCATTCTGCAGAACTATCTTGTAGTTGCCGCTGTCTTCCCGCTCTGTGATGTCGATTGTCAGGCTGGTCTGGTCGCCATATGTTTCAGCTCGGACACGATTGCCCGATTCAAGAATCACCCTTTCTCCCTTCATCCACACCACCCTGGGTGCTGGCTCTCCACTGATGGGGATCTCCAACCGAAGTTTGTTTCCTGCCACAATTGTCACTGTGTTGTCTGGGAAATTCAAGCTGTCCAAGTGCACCCTTGGTGGGTCTGCAGAAAATTTAATAATAAACATCATTAAAACGATTACATTGAGGTGTTTTAAATAGATGTCAATATATAAAGTTTAAGGTTGTGTACCGATGATGTGAATTTTGGCAGAAAGGCTCTGTGAATATCCCTCAGGTACAAAAGTGTAATCTCCTGCATCATGAAGAGAGCTGGCCTCAATTTCAAGACGATGGACCCTGGAAAACCAACACAATGTCAGCTCCCATTTGTGCGAAACTGGTTTTAATTGAACAGAGTTAAACAGAGTTTACACACTTATTTCTGTGTATGATGTTGATGCGGTCACTGGGCTGGATCAGCTGTCCATTCCTATACCAACGACCTGGGACGTTGCCTGGGTAAATCTCACAGTGCAGCTTAAAGGGCTGACCTAGCATCACTGTCATATCCTGCAGGTCCTGGTAGATCTTCAAGGGTTTCACTAATGAGCAGTACAGAGATAATTATTACTACCTATTCCTTTGAAAAGCATGCAAACAACAGAAATTAAGAAAAAGTTGCAGGGTTGGACATACAGTCAACCTGTACGTGAGCCTCAGATGTGCCACCAGAAGCCATGAGGGAGTAAGTCCCGGTGTCCTCCCTGGAGGCGTCATCAATCACCAGGAAGTGCTTAGTTCCTTCACTCTTAACTCGGTATCTGGAGCGCACTCCTGTTGGAACCTCAACACCGTTCTTCATCCTGAAAGAGAAAGAACATACCACATACCACTGGTAAATAAGCAGAAAACAACTTTGCAAGTCACAAAGAAATGGTGCTACTTCTTCATAAGTTTGCTTTCTGTTTTACTGAGAGATAAAACATGTTAAATAAAACCACTGTCCTTTCCTTTATTCTGAAAAACTAGGGAATTCTTCTTTTATTCTTCATTAAAGCAGTCAAGTTTGACTTATAAATCAACCTGTGACACATAACTTGAGGACAGGCTGCAAGGTGATTTTTATTATCTCAGAAAGTCATATAAATGTACAATTTTACACTACATTGAATGTTTAAATGCCTTTAGATTTTACCATTTGACTTGAGCCCCTTCCTCTGACACCTCACACTCCAGCTCAATCCTCTCATTCACTGTGGTCTTCACAGGCTCAATACCTTTAACTATCTTTACTGGCAACTCTACAAGACAAAAGACAAAAAATATAAAAAAGGCACACTTAAAAATCTGCAGCGTGTCTGGTCATTTCATTGCAGCAAATAAAGTGGAATAGTTACCTTTAACAAAGAGCTCTGTGGAACACTTCTCATCTCCCGCAGCCACAGAATAGGCTGCGTCATCATTTATGGAACAGTTGTTGATGACCATAATCCTTTGGGTGCCCTTATGCTCAAAAATATATCTGAACAGGAAGACAATTAGTTACATTACTGGCTACCAAAATCCCACATGAGCAAATAAACAGCAGCCATAAGAAATTAAGTGAAAGAATTATAATTGTATCACAAAAATCATTTGCTACAGAAACTAAAAAGCATTTTTCAAATCAAAATATGAAGCAGTGATGACAAAATAAAAATGGCACCGTCATTGTTGTACTCAACATGCATCAAGTACACTTCACAAACCCAAATGTCAGGCTAGACAGAGGGATGGATCACACCAAAAGTCTGACACGAAGAAGGGAGAATCGACTGGATGGATGGACTTACTTCCTTTGACTTAAGGTCAGCAGTGGAGCCAGAATGGGGCCGGAGCACAGGGAGCATACAGGAAGTGAATATGGCAGACAGGAAGGAACACCATGATACGACAGACAGACAGACAGATAGATAGACAGACAAAGACAGAGAGACATCATGCCTGGAGGGGTATATGCAGTAAGTAACAGTGTCAAAAGCGAACAATTGTTTTATAGTGACGTCTTCAGACCTGAGAGCTCCAGAGAAAAATGCCACAGGAGACCAAAACAGAAAACAGCAATAACCTCCCAGATGGCTTTAACTTTGCTTGGCTTTGAACAGATGTTGTTGGGTTGAGTTCCTTTGGTGTTTTCTACACTATATAAGTATGTAATTGTAGTATCTATTCAGTCTGTTCTAGGACTCTACAAACACTTCTAATTTCATACACAGTGCAGAATATAGAAAAAAACTTTTTGGGAGATACACTACCTTAGAGGCAAAGAGTTATGCTGCCATATGCTGAGATAAACATTTTATTATTATTTGTTTTAGAGAGGAATTTTACTAAAACTATCAAAAACATTTTATTATGCTTCAATTGTTAAGTTTAAACCTACCTTAAAATCATTTATAGACTACTTGAGTGACATATTAGCACGTCTTAAGCTGACATGGCAAACTTGTTTGCTTATTTATGCATGCAACAGATATGAAGCAACATTACTATTCATTTGAAGTAGTGTTTCTGGCCACTAGATGAATTTAATTCTAATAATAATATTTACCTTTGGTTTGCTCTGTTTTGTTCTCCACCATCCCCTGGAGAAACTATTTGGTCTTTGAGGTGCTAAATGCTGTATTAAGTTTGCCACTAACTTTGTCTGTAGGTGACTGGATGGTCGATGCAGATGATTTATCATTTTTTTTCTTTTTAAAGAGTGCTTTTTGAAGACTGAACCATTGCAGTAAAGAGCATAAAACCAAAACAATGAGCTTAAAGATGCTAAAATGCTAAAGTTAAACTGAACTGCAGTGAGTTGGGTGAAATTTCTCTGTGGGTTTGTCATTTAATGTTATTCTAAATAATTGTCGTATTAAATCTATTACAGTTATGTTCCAAATTATGTTCCAAAGCCAGACTTGGTTAAAGACCTATGAAGGAGGTACTACCTTTTTCCTGTGCAGAGGAGGACATTACAGTAAATGACAATTAAAGACAACAAATGACATCATACACAGCATTTACACCCAAATGTAGCTCTGTCACCTTTAATATAGCCCTATGAATTTATAATGTTCCTAATAAGCATGTGTGGAAACGGATTAGAGCCACATTAGAGTCGAGGAAATGTTATTTATTGATTGGCAATGGTTCACGGCAAAGTGAGGAGGACTACAGTGTAAAACTGTGAACATGATGTAAGGTTTTATACTGTCATGATGAACCACTACTAGATTTTAATATATTTCTGTTGGGGTATTTGTAAAAATGTAGGTGACATAAAATGTTTTTGAGCGTAGGAAAATCTGTGAGATGTGAAATGTGAACCATTGTGCTTTTAAGTGGTGACAGAATGAAAACACATAGTACCAGATCACTGGTAAAGGGCGATGCCACAAATAAAACACATTTTTAAAAAATGTGTTTTATTTGTGCAGTGTTGAAAGGGGAAGACATAGAGGAGAGACTGAAAAAATGTGGTCACATACTTGGGTGAGGGTCTGATTTCCTGTCCATTCTTGTACCACTTCAGCTCAACTGTGGGGTCGGCCAGGTCAACCACCAGGCGGATCTTTCCACCTTTATCCACCTGATATGCTGGTTCCAGTTTTTTTGCAAAAGCTTTGAGAAGAGAGGAATTCATTTATGGCTAGTATGGCCTTTATAAGATTTCCTTTGGACTGATATTCACTTGGTGAGTATTGATGAATAATAACACAGATTTACCTTCGCTTTTCTTCTCCTCCTTTGGCATCTTCTTCATTCTTCTCAGCAGACCCCTCAGATCTGTGATGCCATACATGAAGGCAATCTTCTCATACTCATCTGGTCGAGCATTCTTTAGGATCTCCCACACATCGACGTCTGGTTGGTCATCCTGCTGTTTCGGCTCCCTATGGTGCCGGGTACGAGAGATCAATGTGAGATAAGGAGTCATAGGCTGGTGTTTGCAACGTGTCCCGAGGAACTGCTCATTAGTCTCTGCAATAAGAGACTTTTTGAGGCAATAATAGGTCATGATTAAACTATTTGATCACTAGGTTAATGTTTTCTTAGATTTCTGTCAAGCTATTTTTTTGGTTTGCATGTTCAATTTCTTTGAAGAGCTTTCCTCAGGACATGTCACGCAAAGGGATGGGCATGCTAAGCTGTCCATGTGTGTATTGACATTGTCTCGAGTCAAATGTTAAGTGTAACAGAGAAGAGGCACTTTTAACACAAAACAAGAGGTATTCTCTATTATGCTTCGAAGTTGCTGTGGGTTAATTGTGTCTGTATGTTAATTTTTATTCGCCCATCAACCAGAATTTAGTTGGAATTGTCCAAGACAGAAGGATGGCGAAAAAATTAGTAAGACTTATAATTAGTGAGTAGTGATGGGCTAAAATGAATGAACGAATCTTTTTGAACGAATATTTTTAGTGTCCGATATGTAAAAATACATTTTTGCAAATGTAGCATTTTGCTTTTGTAGTCGAAATGCTTTGAAAATGATTCCAAATTGAGCTCCTCTTCCTTCTGCTCATGCTGAACAAGCGATAGCAAAGACTTCACAACACTAAAAGGGAGGAGCGATAGTGGGGGTGGTGGTGGGGTCGGACGGAGTCAAGACATAAAGCGAAGCTTAAAGTGAATGAGACTGAACAAAACTCCAAAGGTTCAAAACATTTATGTGTATTAACTCGAAGGAAATCGGCACTGTAAAAAGAATCGGACCACCCATCACTATTAGTGAGGTGTATTTCAAAACTTCCTTGGCAACTCCAACAAAGTTGTTTTGTTTTTGTTTTTTGTTTTTTTAATAAAAAAGCAGGAAAGAAGTGCCAGGAAGTTATCTATAAAAGGAAGCAAAAACAGACCCAGAGGGAGCGTGTAAGACAAATCTTTGAAGCGGATGGTTTCTAGCTTTTTTATTTACAAAACATGTTTTCCTATGACTTCCTGGAATCAGTGGACATGTCTAAACAAATAAGCTTAGGTTGTGTTAAATAATTTTGTACTTTTCACCTTATTTTACTTCTTTTTTCTATCTCAGCTTTAGTCATGCAATCTCTTACAAAGAGTCATCCAGACGTTGCCTGTCACATAGTGACTTGTAACTCAAAGCGGGTACTGTTGCTGGTATAAAAACATACATTACATTTCTTTTAAGCATAAAAACATCCTCTGCATTTGAGAAAATATCTATCATCTATGGGTTTTTGCGAAAGAGGAAACCAGAAGTATGAACACAGTCAAATGTGAGACTTTTTCTATAGATTTTCTTTAAGTCTGTAGTTTTTAATAATATTTAAACATTCAGGGTTCCAGTTGAATCCATAATAATGGTTGTAAAATGGTCTTTTCAGTTGTCCAGTGGGTGTTTATGGGTGAAGGGGAAATACTTAGAGGGAAGCTTAAATATGGAGAAAGTTTAGGTTGGTTTCTTTTAGGTTAACACTGTCACAAGAATCAAACAATCAATGCTTTGAGGGTTAAAATGGCACAAAAGAACAGACATAGATCAATAAAGGAGACAATTTATCTTCTTTCTTGTGAGAAAAATGCTGTGACATTCACACATTGTAATGCCAAGAGTTTCTGTGTGTTGAAATGCAGCATGCAGGGATTGAGGGGAAACCTGCAACAAAGATTTTAACTGAGGATTTTAACGTCTTTCAAAATGTTCGCATGAACTGACCCATCCCTTTGTTTGTTGTTGGTTTAAGTGATCACTTCAGCGAGACTGTTAGATGATGAAAGTGTCTCGTGTTAGATTTGTGAGATCCAAGTTAATAAACATGTCCCCTTAGACATGACTGTATCCATTAGTTTATGTAAAGAACATTCAATCAGCCATTCATAGACATTTTCCAAAAATGTCTGAAAGGTTGGAGGTGAATAGCGTAAAATATTATTCCAGTCTACGTTTGCATTTCTCATCAGTTTATTTTCAGGCAATTATGAAGAAAGCTGAAATAAACAGTGGTATTTGCCTTATATTTCTAAATTGAAATAAAATGTCAGTGTAGTGATAACACTATTTTACAGCATCATTTCGCCATAGCCCATTTGCACATTATTAATGATTCAAAATGCTGCACTCTGCTTCATAAAAGTGACATTAGACTTTATGACGCAAGGCCCATTTCCATCATTAATGACTGCTGACGGAGCCGTTAGGAATGCTGCCTTCAAATAAAGTGTTACCGTACTACAGTAGGCCAACACTCTTGCTCGTCCAAGAGCTACATGTCATGCTGGGTACTCTACAGGATTATAGTACTCACCCGCAGTAAGGTCTAATCGTTTTAAAACCTATTGGTTTTTCTCTACTAACCTTTGATTTCTGAATATGTAGGGGAGAAGAAGAGACAAGCCCACAATAAATGTGTAATTTAGCTGGTGATCACTGCCTAGGACTATCTGTACTCACATGTAAATTCTGCCCTGTGTAAATGCTGCCCTGTATCATCAGAAATATGCATCATGGTGTTTATTTTGAGGTAATGCAGCAGCTTTGGTATAGCAGAGAGGTTTTCAAATATGAAGTGCGCCTCCAAGGGAGGTGTGGGAGAGGTAAAGAGGGGCCGCGGAAGGAGAGACATGCGGCAAAGATGTTGCGAGAGGTTAACAGTCGTTCAGATACATCGAGATCTTTAAAGCTGGGGTAGGCAGTTTATTTTTGGTGTCAGGCAAAAATTCAATAATAACCTTTAGCATACTGTAATTCAGTCGGTCTACTTCTGCACCTCTTCTTGACTGTATTCAGGCATTAGAAAATGAAGATGGGCATTTTTCTGCCAGACATTTCAAGGAGCATTTGTTCCTACACTGCACTTCTTAGCGACAGGTGACGTAGCAACAAGCTGATTGGTTGTCGGAACAAGTGACCTGCCTTATGTTCTAAAACTGCCGTTTGCCGACTTGACAGGCTGAGTAGCAAGTGACAGCTTCAGCCAGCTTGAGTTGAGCTTTGACAGACCAGTTAACTCCGCTGTAACTTTCCCTGCAACCACTTTGTCTCGTTGCAAATCTTTGGTGTAAACCTGCCATAAGAAAGCAACAACAAATGAAATAAAACGCAAGCCAGAGCAAGAACAGGAAGAGGAGGTTTTAGTGGAGTTGCTTTCCAAGGAGTCGCATGCTACACCCAGTTTGATTTTCAGACATTGCCTACCTCAATTTAACTAAATCCACACTCCAAACCGAATCAGTTTTCTGGACCCTATCCAAACTCATAATGTCTAACATGGTAAAATGACAAGTTTCAACAACTCCGCACAATTCACAAGCTACATGCAGGGAGCCCATGTGATTTTTGTTTACAGTTCCTGACTGGCTGTGTAATTATGTGATCTGAACCAAATATTACAAATCTACTTTGTTTTAAACTAAAGCTAACTTTGTTTGTGATTGCGCATAAATAAGGAATTTGTTGAATGAGATCATTGTATTGCATCGTGCTTTGAACACTTTCCAGCTGTATTTTTCATTGTGCAAACAAACAAAACCAAAGGTGGATAAAGAGGTAGAGGAGGAAATTGGGGGAAAAGGAGCGGTAGGAGAAGATGAGAAAAATGACACGGCAAACTGACAACAAGATGAAAACGGTCTGATGGGTAAAGACAGTTACGAGATTAGAATAGGAAAAATGTCAAAACATGACACGATGATAGACAGATGAGGAGAAAATGGAAGAGGAGGGGGGAGAATGAGAGCAGAAGGAGAGAGCGGAGTGAAAGAAATCCCGATGGAGGAAATTAATAAAAATTGATGGATGATGATGAGAACACAGAAGGAGAGG